>Ga0208977_1001625_pt1 | contig 10757 bp, 8 predicted proteins | sample RifOxyA2_FD_184030 | JGI IMG/M metagenome (GOLD analysis project Ga0208977, IMG submission 184030) | Groundwater microbial communities from Rifle, Colorado - Rifle Oxygen_injection A2 (SPAdes) | ecosystem: Environmental > Aquatic > Deep subsurface > Groundwater | place: Rifle, Colorado, United...
ACAAGCCGTATTAGATTCATTATTTTTATCATTTATTAGTTCTTAAATTCTCACTTAATAATGAAGAAAAAAAGTTTAGAAGCAAAGTCTCAAAACAAGCATTTAAATTATCAGAAAATTTCTTCGTTATTAATTTTATATTTTACTTCTTCACCTTTTTCATTCGTAAGAACAAAATAATATTCTTTTAGCTCAAATAAATCATTGAATTTCAACACATAGCAATTCACAGCTGAAAAAGGATGCAATGGCGCAAAATTATCTTTTTCTGCAATTTTTTGAATGTCTGCTTTTCTTGGTTTTATTATATTTTTCTTTTGATTTGGGCCATTATACTCGTTTACATCTATAATATGAGCTTTATAGTTTTGAGCGAAATCTTCAGCATCACCATAAAGAGCTACAAGGAACCTGACTTCATTTTTGTCAACTATTCTGTCAATTTTGGTACTTAAACGCTTTTTGACAGCTTTTAAATCTTCTTCTACTTTACCAGTTGAATTTTGATCTGTTGTTTTGGTTGCTATTTGGATAAATGGGGAATATATGTTTAAAATTTGGCCTGTACCATCATTTATCCAGTTTGAATTTAAAAGATCCCTTGTCGACATTCCTTTTGATTTAAGTCCATATGTAATTGCAATATCAATGCTCTCATCGTCAATTTTAATTAAAGCTAAAGATGAGGTTGTACCGAGAATAAATGTAATTATACTTAGCAAAAATAGATTTAAATATTTCATAACCTGACTCTCCCTATAAATATATAAATTTGGTAGAGGTATAAAAATAAGTGATATAGAACATATTCGGAAATCAAATTTTCCTAATACACTGACAAGTTAATTATGATGTATGAGTGAGCTGATTTTCTCCGTCGCTGATGCACCTTAAAATTGACATGGTGCATAGGCTTCCTCCGAAAACCTACTCACTCTCCATAATTAATTGGTCAGAGTACTAGTGTCATTGTGAGGAACGAAATGCAATGAAGTGACGAAGCAATCCAAAAGAAGATAGTAATAATATTATTTGGATTGCTGCGCACCTACGGTGCTCGCAATGACAGTGCGACGATTAGCTGGATTATGACTCTATTTATCACTTTAATTTTTACCATTACCATAAATTTTAAGAAAAGTTTATCAAATATAAACAAGCTAAAAAATTAGCCATATGGTAATTTAAATAACCCTCATGTCTAATTGCATCAACTCCTTTTAGTTATTTTCAGCCTTCTTTCTCATTATTGTAAAGTGCTTGTATATTTTATGAGATTTTTATATGCTACATATATGTGTACTAAGGACAGCGTAAAAAATACGTTAGTATTTTTGTAGCCTGCTTCTTATAACCAGCAAATAAGCGAGCAATAAATCAATCTAATTCTGGACTAAAAGTCGCTCCTGTTATTGTGTTTACAAAAATTTATTTATTTATTTAAAATTAGGGAATATAATTGATTTAAGAGAAATCTATTAATATAAAAGTTTAAAAGTATGAAAAAGACTGAAATTGATTATAATATTGTAATTGTTGATGATGAACCTATTGTGACATCAACTTTAAGAACGCTTCTCAAGTTTGAAGGGGATTTTTCTCCTGTTATTTTTAACTCTCCTGTGGAAGCTCTTGAATACATTAAGAAATCAGAAATTGATCTTGTAATTTCTGATTTCTTAATGCCTCAAATGAATGGTATTGAATTTTTATCAGAAGTTAAAAAACTTCACCCGGGAGCAAGTCTTATTTTACTTACAGGATATGCCGATAAAGAAAGCGCGATTAAAGCTATTAACGATATAGGGCTTTACAGATATATAGAAAAACCCTGGGATAATGAAGATTTAATATTATGCATAAAAAACGGGCTTGAAAGAAGCCATTTATTGGAAAAACTAGAGCAAAAGGTCAATGAATTATCAGAAGCCAAAAAGCAATTGGAAATTTATAATGAACAGCTAGAATCTATAGTTAGTGAAAGAACTGCAAATCTCATAAAAGCAAACAATAAATTAAGCGCCATAATTAACCATAGCGCTGATGGAATTATAACCATTTCTAAAGATGGTAAGATAAATCAGGTTAATCCGGCATTTGAGAAAATTTGCAGTTTGTATAAAAAAGAAATAATTGGCGAAAACTTCTCAAAAATATTTTCCGGTAATGATAATGAACCAATTTATAATAAACTAAATCCTGAAAGCGATGTTCTCTTAAGGGATTACAAAGTAATAAACCACAGAAAGGGTAAAGATATACCTGTTGAAATTAGCTTTGCCCCTATTATTCCTGGGGAACACCAGGAAGCTAATTACTATGTTGGAGTTGTTAGGGATATTACGCTTCAACTTGAGGCAGAAAGATTAAGAGAAGATTTTATTGCTACTCTTACTCATGACCTTAGAACTCCATTACTAGCTGCAATACAGACATTAAAGTTCTTCCTTGACGGCTCTCTTGGAGAAATGTCCCAAAAACAATCCAAACTGCTTGAAACAATGCTTTATAGTAATCAGGATATGCTTGGCCTTGTAAATGCTCTTTTAGAGGTTTATAAGTATGAATCCGGTCAACTTGTACTATGTAAAGATTATTTTGATTTAAATGACCTTGTTTCACAAAATATGCAGGAAATTCAGTCTTTAACAGAAAAAAAGCAAATAAAATTAATTGTTAACAAAATAAATAACGATAAAGTTTTCGCTGACAAACAGGAAATAAGGCGTGTTCTTGCAAATTTACTTGGTAATGCTATAAATTATACATCTCAGGGGGGTAAAATTAATATTTATACAGATCTCAGCGATGATGCTGTTACTATAACAGTGGAAGATAATGGAACTGGTATCCCTGCTGAAGATATACCTAAATTATTTAACAGATTTTCTCAAGGAACAAGCAAAAAACGCTCTTGTAGTACCGGTTTAGGCTTGTATTTATCAAGACAAATAATAGAAGCTCATGGCGGAAGAATCTGGCTTGAAAGTGAGCTTGGTAAGGGTAGTAAATTCAGGTTTACTATTCCAAAAGCAAAAGAATTAGTGTGTAAGGAATAAGTGAGTAAGGGAACAGTATGGCAGAGAAAATAAAGGTGTTATTGGTAGAAGATCATACTATGACAAGAATGGGTCTTCAGCTTGTATTAGAAAAAGCTGATGACATAGAAGTATACGGTGAAGCTGAAGATGGAGAAAAAGCTGTTGAGCTTACCAAAGCTTGCAATCCTGATGTGATTTTAATGGATATAGGCCTTCCACTTATGGATGGGATTGAGGCTACTCAAAAAATCAAAGATGCAAATCTTGGTTCCAGAATTATTATGTTCACTTCAAGAGATAGTGAGCAGGACGTGTTTGCAGCATTAGGTGCAGGAGCAGACGCTTACATAATGAAAGGTGCTTCACCTGAACAGTTAATCTCTGCTATAAGAGCTGTTAATGAAGGTACAGCATGGCTTGATCCTGCCATTGCAAAAATAGTTTTGAGAAATGTCACACAAAACAAGCTTTCTCAACAGGATAATTCACAAAATATTAACAAAAAATCTACTAAGACGGGATTTTCTGCAAATTTAACTGAAAGAGAACTGGAAGTCTTAGGACTAATCGTAGAAGGATTAACCAATCCTCAAATAGCTGAAAGATTATTCATTACCAGGGCTACAGCAAAAGCACATGTACACAGTATTTTACAAAAAATGTGCGTGGATGACAGGACTCAGGCAGCTGTTACTGCTATGAGAGAAGGTTTGGTTTAAGTAAATAGCCTGAAAAGAGAATTAAATAATGAAAAATTCTCTAAAATACTTGTTTATGTTCTTTTTACTATCAATTTTAATAATTGATAGTAATATAGCCTTTGCACAAAAAGCACCTAATAAAGGCCAAATTACCCAGCCCAGCCTTAAATTTGAATATTATAATATATTTCCAGGAGGTCAGGAGCTTAATCTTTTTGGGATAGAAAAGAAAAGAGAAACCATTGGCCCGGGAATTATATCTCCTGATATGGAAAAAGTTGCTTATTCAGAGGTTTATTTTTTTCCTCAAAACAAGCAAATAAGTAGTAAAGTTTTCTATATTAATGCCGGCCCATTAGAGAAGCTTGATGATTTGTCAACAACTCTTTCTCCATCTGAACTGGCAAATATTTTTGCAATTAAAAAAGTTGATAATCCCGGCAACCAAATTCTTCAGTCAGGAAATGACACCTTTGATTCACAAATATTTAGAACTTTAACAATAATAGACTGGTCTAATGATAGTCAAAAGCTGCTAATAAAAGAAACTGTTGGTGAACACCTTAGAGGGATCTGGGCTACTAATTTATGGATATACGATTTTGATGTCAAAAAGGCCAGAAAGCTCGATGATATCAGAAAAGCAATAACTTATTATTGGAAAAACAAATATCATCTTTATTTAAATGATTATAGATGGGATATTATACCTCTCGGATGGGACACCACTAATCCTGATATGATAGTTATAAATGCTTATGGATATAACAATAATAATAAAGAATTCCTCGGATGTTGGGGGATAGATTTTAGAGGAAAAAGGTCTCAATTATTATCTTTAGATAATGAAAATTGGCCTGTTGAGAAAAATGGATTTGTAATAGCTGATAAATAAACTTTTTGATATTTTAAAACTAACTATATAAAATAAAATTAATAAGAGACGAGGGAAGAGTTGAATGAGAAAGCCATTTTTTTATATATCATTATTTATTATGAGTTGGATTTATACAACTCAATTTAAAAGTGTGGATTGGGATCTATGGGCAAGATTAGCGGTAGGAAAAATATTTTTTCAAACAGGGCATATATTAAAAAATGATATATTTTCATATACGACAACTAAACCCATTTGGATAGATCATGAATGGGGATCAGGAGTAATATTTTACTTTTTAGCAGATCATTTTGGAGATGTGGGACTCTTATTGCTAAAAATAGTCGGAACTTTTCTGATTATCTTTCTGATAAGCAAGATTGTTGAGCTTCAAAATATTCAGCCTAATAAACATTTAAATCTAGTTTTCTTTATCCTGGCTTTAATGGGACTATTTTATGGTGTAGCATCAACCGTAAGGTGCCAGCTATTCACATTTATATTCTTTACTCTCTGGATATATGTACTGGAAAGAGTGAGAAGAGGTGAAAACAGGTTATTATGGATATTTCCTGCTACATGTTTAATATGGGCCAATCTTCATGGAGGCTTTGTATCAGGATTAGGCCTTATTGGAATATATGGAATTGGAGAATTTTTAAATAAAAAACCGTTTAAAAAATACTTTTTAATCCTGATTCCTGCTGTTTTAATAACCCTTATCAATCCCTATGGAGTTAAATATTGGAGTTTTATAGCTCATGCAGCTACAATGTCAAGATTTACTATATCTGAATGGCTACCAACAGGAATCTTTCCTCTGGATAAATGGAAAGGATTTAAGATATTTACAGTTATTGCCTTATTAAGTTTCTTATTCAGCATTATAAGAAATTTACCCAAGCCTCAAAACCTGGCTAAAAAGTATTATGAACTTGATAAAGTCAAATATTTACTATTAATTATTACTTTTTATCTAGCCATGAGGTATAATAAGCATCAAAATTTATTTGTCATAAGTGCTGCAAGCTTTCTTTATTATGATTTTTATGGAATATTCGATACCTTTAGAGATTATATAATCTCACTTTTCAATAAGGTAAAGAAAACAGAAAATACAACCTGGGGCGAAATAGCAGCTAAAGTGCTAGAGAAAGGAGCCTTAGCAAAAGATATTTTAGTATATTCTATAATAATCGGAATTGGAGGGGCTTTAATATGCACAACTCCTCTCAAATTTGGAATTGATCCTTCAAAATTTCCTGTTGAAGCTGTTGAATTTATTAAGAAAAATAATTTATCAGGAAATGTCCTAACTCTTTTTCACTGGGGCAGTTATGTTGCCTGGAAACTTTATCCGAATAGCTTTATAGCTGAAGATGGAAGATATGAGGAAGTTTATCCTGAAGAAGTACATTTGAAAGTTTATAATTTTAATTACAAAGTCAACAATTTATGGCTCAATATTCTAAGAGAATATCACACTGATATCATACTTATGGAAAAGGCAAATTCACGATCTTACCTCTCTATGCTTGAAAATAAACAATGGAAACAAGTATACGATGATTCGATAAGTGCAGTGTTTATACCTTCAAGGGAATCTAAAAAGTCTTATGTAATGCCAAGGATTAATGAAAAACTCATTTTTGAGAATAAATTTGATACAGCAATTAATTTTAGATAAAGGATTAAAAAGTAAAATTGGAAAAGATGAAAATAAGGAAAATTCTTTTCTATACAGTTATATTTATTTTGATATGGGTATACTTGGCTACATTTAATGAATTTGATTTTGATCTATGGGCAAGATTAGCAGTAGGAAAGATATTTCTTGAAACAGGGCAGGTATTAAAGAATGATATATTTTCATATACGACAACTAAACCCATTTGGATAGATCATGAATGGGGATCAGGAGTCATATTTTACTTTTTAGCAGATCATTTTGGAGATGTGGGACTCTTATTGCTAAAGATAATCGGAACTTTCCTGGTTCTTTTTCTGATAAGCAAGATTATTCAACTTCAAAATATTAAACCTAATAAGCATTTAAACCTTTTATGGTATTTTCTGGTTTTTCTGGCAATCTTTAATGGTGTAGCATCAACCGTAAGGTGCCAGTTATTCACATTTATATTCTTTACTCTCTGGATATATGTACTGGAAAGAGTGAGAAGGGGAGAAAACAGGTTATTATGGATACTTCCTTCTACATGTTTAATATGGGCCAATCTTCACGGAGGCTTTGTATCAGGATTAGGCCTTATCGGGATATATGGAATTGGAGAATTTTTAAATAAAAAACCGTTTAAAAAATACTTCTTAATCCTCATTCCTTCTGTTTTAATAACTCTTATCAATCCTTATGGAGTTAAATACTGGCAATACATTATTAACGCCCTTTATATGCAGAGAACAACTATAGCTGAATGGATGCCAACTTCATTATTTGGCCCATTTGAAGAATGGCAGTGGTTTAAGATTATATTAATCTTGTCTATAATAAGTATAATTTTCTCTTTTGTGAAACAAAGACTTAAATTTAAAGATTTAGACAAGGTTAAATATCTTTTAATACTAGTTTCCTTATATATGGCAATGAGACATATTAAACATCAGCCATTTTTTGCTATTGCAGCAGGAAGTTTCTTATATTATGACTTTTATAGAATATTTAGCTCTGTTAGGGATTTTATAGTTTTAAAAGTGGGAGAAATTGCTGATAAGATACTGAAAAAAGCAGCTCTTATTAAAGATATTACAGTTTATACGTTTATAATTATTGTCGGCAGTCTGATAATATTAGGAACGCCTATGCAGATTAGTGTGCCTGACTACAAATACCCGGTTCAAGCAGTAGAATTTGTCAAGCAGAATAATTTATCAGGCAATCTATTGGCTCCTTTTCATTGGGGAAGTTATATGGCCTGGAATCTGCATCCACAATGTCTAATAGCAATTGATGGAAGGTATGAAGAAGTTTATCCTGAAGAAATTGATAAGTTAACAGCAAACTTCGATTATGTTCTTGATAAAAATTGGTATGACTTTCTCAAGAAATACCATACTGACATCTTGATCCTGGATAAAAGGCTTGATTCTTATCAGGCAATTTTAAATATAAAGTTTTGGAAAAAAATTTATGATGATAAAATAAGTGCAGTATTCGTTCCAATTCATACGGTAAAGAATTCATACACAATTCCCAAAATGGAAGAACATCAAGTTGAAAAATACAGTACAGCAATTAATTTTCTGGATTGAGGAATAAAGAAGAGGATATAATGAACGACTTGCATTATAAAACATCTGTAGAACTTAGACAGGCCTTATTAAATAAAGAAATCTCAGCTAAAGAACTGGTTGATAATGCTTATACAAGAATTAACCAGGTTGAAGATAAAATTCAGGCATTTACCTCTTTAACTAAAGAATTAGCTTATGAAGTAGCTGAAGAAGTTGATAAAAAAATCGCAAATAATGAAGAATTACCTCCTCTTGCAGGGATTCCTATGGGGGTTAAAGATAATATTTGCATAAAAGGACATATAACTACTGCCAGCAGCAAGATGCTGGAAAATTTTGTTGCTCCATATAGTGCTACAGTTGCACATAAATTAAGAGAAAATTTAATTCCGGTTATTGGAAAAACCAATCTTGATGAATTTGCAATGGGCAGTTCTACTGAAAACAGCGCTCTAAAAATAACCAGAAACCCATGGAATCTTGATATGGTACCAGGAGGCAGCTCTGGCGGCTCCAGTGCCTGCGTATCTGCGGGAGAAACAGTTATATCTTTAGGTTCAGATACAGGAGGAAGCATAAGACTTCCGGCTAGTTTCTGTGGAATTGTTGGAATGAAGCCTACTTATGGTATGGTTTCAAGATTTGGTTTAATTGCTTTTGCCAGTAGCCTTGATCAAATAGGCCCTTTAGGAAGAAGTGTTGAAGATGTAGCAACAACTCTTCAGGTTATCAGTGGGCATGATTGCTATGATTCCACTTCAATTGATATACCTGTCCCCAATTATCTTGCTAATCTAAAAAAAGATATTTCCGGTTTAAGAATAGGCGTTGTATCTGAATTATCAGGTGAAGGCCTACAACCTGAAGTTAAAGAGGCACTGTCAAATTCAATAAAAGTACTTGAAAATCTTGGAGCTAAGATTGAAGAAGTATCTCTTCCTCATAATAAATATGCTATTGGAACTTATTATATCATCGCAACAGCAGAAGCTAGTGCTAATCTGGCAAGATATGACGGCGTTAAATATGGATATAGAACTCCTAATGCTGAAAATCTAATGGAAATGTATACTAAAACCAGAGCTGAAGGTTTTGGCGATGAAGTGAAAAGAAGAATTATGCTTGGAACTTATGCTTTAAGTTCAGGCTATTACGATGCTTACTACAAAAAAGCCCAGCAGATTAGAAGTTTGATTAAAAAAGATTTTGATAAAGCCTGGGAAAAAGTGGACCTTCTTATTTGTCCAACCTGTCCAAGCACTGCTTTTGAGATTGGATCCAAAGTTTCTGACCCATTAAGCATGTACTTAATGGATATAGCAACAATTACTGCAAATTTAGCTGGAATTCCAGGCATAAGCCTTCCATCTGGACTTGATAATAAGGGGTTACCCATAGGACTCCAGATTTTAGGCCCTGTATTATCTGAAGAAACTATGTTAAGAGTTGCTTATTCATTTGAGCAGGCTATAAATTTTAATAAAAAACCTAATATTTAGTAAAATTAATTATTTGGGTTATTGAGTAAGATGTGTTTAAAGCATATTAATAGACTATTTCATAAATTTGGGAGGGCAAATTCTCTCCGTCACTGGTTCTCGGATGCTACCGCATCCTGCGGAGGTTCCTCCGAGAACATACCTTCCCAATCATTATATTTTTTGGGACATAGTATTAGTTGGATTATTATCGTATTTATATTTTTCTCTATGGCTAGTGGAGATAGAGCTTTTGCCGTTCAAAAAGCAAAAATTATTAAAAATGAAGTAAAAAGTGCAATATCTAATCCGGAAACTCGATTATACAAGCAGGCTGAAGAAGATTTAGACAGCCGTTTTTATCAGGCTTACAGAATAGTAGAAAGACTTGCAAGAGCTAATAAACTTGACAATTACCCATGGAGAGTTATAATTCCAAAAAATAAAGACTATGAAATGAATGCTCATGCTGATTGTAGTAATGCAGTTATTATTGAACGAGGTTTTATAGATAGTTTTTCAGGAGAAATATCTGTTCTTGCTTATGTAATAGCGCATGAAATGGCTCATTTGATAAACAAAGATGCTGCAAGAAGTGGTCGAGACAATCAGGAATATCGCAGAAAATTGGAGGAATTAGGAGTTACCGTTGCAGAATCCAAAGGTAAATCTGCTCAAAAAGGATTTATAGAACAAATATTGTTGGAATACTATTATAAAAAAGCAAATGAGGAAACAGAAGAAATCAAGAGAAAAGTGAAAGAACTGGAATATGATTTATTAGCCAAAAATAGAAATAGAGAATATGCTGCTGATAAAGACGCCCTAATTTATATGACAAAAGCAGGTTTTTACCCTAAAGATTCAACAAGATTTTTAGAATTAATAAAGAGGCAGGATGATACTGTAGATCAGGAAATATCAACTCATCCAAAACCTGATAATAGAATATGGCAGATGGAAAATTTGTTAAAAACAATTGATGTTCAAAAGCTTAAAGCAGAAGGAAATAAAAATGTTGCAAGTTCTAAGCCTCTAACTTATCAGAAATTTTACGATGTTGAAACTCGCAGCAAGTATAAAATTATATCGGCTATCGTAGTTAATTCAAAGTATGGATCTGTTGATAACGTGAATAAGCCTTTTGAAGAATTATTTGGCAAATAAATTAAGAAACAGACAAAAATTTTGACTTAAAAATTTTATAATCAGTAAAAACGTTATCCCGAACCATGTGCTAAACTTGCTTCAGTATTGTTTCGGGATCTATCCGGTTGGTAACACTATATCAGTCATAAAAAGTAAACAGTAATATAAAAAGTTAAGACAATCATAGCCTTGATGGAGCATGTTTTACGGATACAGGAACGTCGAATAAAAGGTATAGCCATCTGTTTGAGCGAAGCGAGTT
>Ga0208977_1001640_pt1 | contig 10688 bp, 9 predicted proteins | sample RifOxyA2_FD_184030 | JGI IMG/M metagenome (GOLD analysis project Ga0208977, IMG submission 184030) | Groundwater microbial communities from Rifle, Colorado - Rifle Oxygen_injection A2 (SPAdes) | ecosystem: Environmental > Aquatic > Deep subsurface > Groundwater | place: Rifle, Colorado, United...
GTCCGTTGGCAAATAAACATCAAGCCTTGAACCAAATCGTATCATCCCAAATCGTCTGCCTTTCTCAATGCTATCGCCCGGCTTCGCATAGCAAACGATCCTTCTGGCAATAAGCCCGGCAATCTGATTCACAACAAACTTCTTTCCGTTCTTTGCCTCAATAAGCAAGGCATTCTGCTCATTCTCAAGAGAAGCCTTGTCCTTATCAGCAGAAAAAAACTTGCCGGGGTTGTAAAAAACGCCTAAGACCTTGCCTGACGTTGGAATACGATTTACGTGCACATTAAACACGTTCATGAATATGCTTATTTTTAATGCGTCAGTTTTAAGAAAGCGGTCATCAAACACCCTGCCAATAACTATCACCTTGCCGTCCGCAGGCGATACAATTGAATTTTCGTCAGAAGGTATATCCCTTTCAGGGTTTCTGAAGAACCAGACGACAAATGCCGTAAGGAGCAAAAAAAATATTGCCGCATAATGCGCCCCAAAATACCAGAGCGCTGCAGTCAAAATCAAAAGCGGAACTATAAAAGGAAGCCCTTCAACGGCTACAGGTCTATTTTCGTTAATCTTATTAACTCCTGCCTATCTGAAATCTAAAAAAATTTCAATTTTATAATTATCTGATATAGATTTAATGATTGCAAGGTTTTTTTGATACCCCAAAAATAGACATTGATTTTTGGGGAAACTGGCGGGTTGCTTGCCAGACGAGGCAGTGGATAATTTTTATGACGACCCCTCCATGATGAAGGCTGTGCCACAATTCTCATTGCGAGGGAGCGTAGCGACCGAAGCCTTGTCCTGATCCGCCTGAGGCGGAGAGGGAACTCTCGAGATTGCCACGGGCTTTGCCCTCGCAACGACCTTTCGGGTCGGATTGCCACACTCCCTTCGGTCGTTCGCAATGGCAAAAAAATGGGTTATGACGCTACATATTATATATAATAGGTATACCGCTTATTTTATTGCCCAACAGTCCTCAAAAAAACCTCCACCACGCTTGAGTCAAACTGTGTGCCTGAGCATCTCTTCAATTCTGCCACGCAATCCCGGCATCGCTTATCGTCTTCCTTTCTTCTGCATGTATTACTTCATTTGCCTTCTGCAACCTTTTTTCCACCTCATTTGAAGCAATATAAAAATCATCACTATATTTACTATCCCCTGTGATGATGTAGTCATTAGCTTGCATTATGGCCTTGTCCATCGCAAGGATGAGGTTTGTAATCTCAGCCCTTTCCTCAGAGATGCTCTGAATCTTATGCACGGAATTGTGGATGGCATCTGCGCTGTAAAGCACAAGGATGCCGCCGATTACAATGAATGGAAGGATTATGGCAAAGAATGCAATGATGAGTTTTGTGCGGATTTTGAAGGGCATGGCTATACCCAAATTCGGAATTTATGTCTGTCTATGAAATGTGAGCGCCATATCAACCCCTGTTAATTTAATGCAAAGCACAAATTCCCCGTGCCTTTCAAAACTGTGATAGGAACCTTGCCATTTAGAAGCAAAACTAAGTAAAGAAGAACTTTTTTGTTTGTCAAGCAAACCTTCGCGGGTTCAAGTTTGTAACTTGAACCCAAATAGTTTGTATCAGGCAAATACGAATTTTATGGAGCAGGTTACAAACCTGCTGCTGCGAAGGGATATGAAAATTGGATTTTTGTAGCGTTGGGGCTTATCCCCAACAGAAAACCGCTGCCCATAAAGGGCAACGCTACAGTAATGTAAATATGCAGTATTTTCGGAACAAACCCTCACGAGCCCGCATAAGGCGGGCTAACAAAGGCACGCTCAGCATGCCAAAGGGGGATGAAAGTTCTTGCTTTATTTTGTCATTATCGAGGCCTTAATCGGGAATCTGGTTTTTTAAAACCATATCCCCGATAGAAGCATTCGGGGATAACAGTTAGGGGTATTTTCGGGCAAATATCCGCATATTGCACCTGCACACTTCAAAACTTCCCTGACCTGAGTATCAAAAACGCCAGCCAGAGTCCCAGAAAGCCGGCGACTATAAAACCTAATATCCCAAAAATTGGATATCCAAAAATCATCGGCCCACCGCCAAAGGCCATTATTAGAGCGGAACCAATGATCAAGGCTGCCACGATTATGCCAAAGGTAAGCCTGTTGGATGACCTGTCCATTTCACCCATCAGGTCTTCAAGCCCTTTATGGACAAAATCAATTGTGAATTTGTCGCTCACCATTTTTTTTAGTATCTGGCTCATCTGTGATGGAAAGCTGCTAAAAAATGATTGATACTCCTTTACTGTAGCAACAGCCTCTTTTGCCGCCTGAGCAGGACCAAAGCGCTGCGCTAAAAGCTTTTTGGCAAAACGCTGGCTCTCTACGAGGACATTAGCCTCAGGATGCAGAAGTCTTCCCAATCCCTCCAACTCAAGGATGCATTTATCTAAAAGCAGCAGTTCTCTCGGCATTCTTATGTTGTATCGTGCAGCAAGCTTAATGTAGCTCATCAGGATTTCACCAACACTGGTCATTTTAAAAGGTTTGCCAAAATACGCAAGGAGCATGTCCTGATATTCTCTCTTAAAAGCAGCTTCATTTATATCCTCAGGAAGGATACCCATTCTTAGATAAATCTTTGTAAGGAGTTCATAATCCTCGCTGACAAGCCCAACAAATATCTCGGCAAGGTTTTCTTGCATTTCTCTGTCTACCATCCCAACAATGCCGAAATCCACAAATGCAATCTTATCAGACTCTACAACAAAGATATTCCCTGAATGGAGGTCTCCATGAAACATTCCAAGTTCAAAGACCTGCCTGAACAATATATCAGCTATGATGTGACTTATCTTTTCAGTATCAATTCCGTTCTCCTCAAGTTTCCTTATATTATCAATTTTTATACCTTTTATCCTCTCCATGGTAATAACCCTTTTGCTCGTGAGATCCCAGTCAATACCCGGTATAACAACCCTTGGGTCGTCAGAAAGGCTTTTCTTAAACCTTTCTGTATAGCTTGCCTCCAATGTAAAATCCATTTCTCGTTTTATCGTCAATGCAAACTCTTCAACCATGCCAATTGGGTCGTAGAGCTTGCTTTCAGGCATATACTTTACAAAGAGTTTTGCTAAATATTTCAGTATTGAGATATCATTCTCTATTACAGTTTCTATTTGCGGCCTCTGGACTTTTATAACTACCTTTTCATTGGCTTTAGTAACGGCCCTATGAACCTGAGCAATAGAAGCGGCTGCAATTGGTTTTTCTTCTACTTCTTTAAATAAGTCATTTAAAGGCCTTCTAAATTCTTGCTCTATAACTTTGATAACATCCTCAAATGCAAATGGCGGCACTTCGTCCTGGAGCTTTAAAAATCCCTTTACAAACTCTTCTGGTATGAGGTCAGGTCTTGTTGAAAGTATCTGGCCAAACTTAATAAAGGTTGGACCAAGCTCTTCAAAGGCAAGCCTTGTTCTCGTGGCGAGGGAATACACCCCTTCGCCTTCAGCGCTTGCCTTCTTGCCCATAATCCTCTGCGGAATGGATATGAGCCTTGTAAGGTGAAGTCTTTCTATAATCGGATAAAAGCCGTGCCTTATCAGGATAGTAACAATCTGACGGAGACGCTGGATATTTTTATATGCGAGATGAACTCGTAAGAAGGCCATTAAAACCTCGTAATGAGGAACCAAAGAGTCAGAGTTTTACCAGTGATGCTAAAAAATATGCCCTATTGTCTAAACCTCTTCCCTTTCCTTTCTTCTACCAATACCATATTTATCTGCCGTCTTTCTATATTCACGCCAGCTATTTTTACCTTTATCTTATCCCCTATCCTGTGCCTTTTTTTACTGCGTTCGCCGATAAGAGAATGTTCTTTTTCCATAAAAGTATAATAGTCATCCTTCATATCCGTAACATGCACTAACCCTTCCACACAATATTCTTCAAGCTCAATAAATAATCCGAAACTTACAACACCAGTGATAAAACCTGTGTAGACCTCGCCAATCTTATCGCTCATAAACTGCGTCTTTTTTAAGTCAGCAATCTCCCTTTCTGCCTCCATGGCATTTCTCTCTCTTTGTGATGTATGGACTGCTGTTTCAGGCAAGATTTTCTCCCAGTGTTCCTTGTCTTTTCCAGAATATTTTCCCTTGATTATTCTTTTTAAAATCCTGTGAACAATCAAATCAGGGTATCTTCTAATGGGCGATGTGAAGTGTGTATAGTATTCAAATGCGAGACCAAAGTGGCCTGTATTTTTTTCAGAATATTTTGCCTGCTTCATTGAGCGCAGCAAAATGTGGTTGATAAGTTTTTCTTCAGATTTTCCTTCAACCTCTGATAGCAATTCTTGAAGGATTTTTGGTGTTGGCTTTTTTCCTTTAAGGTGGTATCCGAAGTTGCGAATAAATTCCTTAAACTCAAAGATGCTTTCCTCATCAGGCTCTTCATGCACCCTGTATAAAAACGGCAGCCCTTTTCCAGTTACATAGACTGCCGCTGCCTGATTAGCAGCGAGCATGAATTCCTCTATAATCTGGTGTGCAATATTTCTCTCGGATTTAACAATATCCTCAACCTTGCCCTCGATATCAATTATGATCTGTGGTTCAGGAAGGTCAAAGTCAATGCTTCCCCTTTCCATACGTTTTTGTCTGAGCTTCAGACAGAGCTCCTCCATTAATTTCAGGTCTTCCAGCAAATGGCTGTATCTATCCCTTACGTTGGGTGAATGGGGGTTAGCGAGAATATCTTTCACCTTTGTATAGGTAAGCCTCTCGGCGCTTCTTATAGCGCTCTCATAGAACCTGGCATGGGTAATATGACCGTGATGGTCAAAATCCATCTCAGCGGTAAGGGTCAGCCTGTTAACATGCGGATTAAGACTGCAAATGCCGTTACTCAATGTCTCCGGCAGCATCGGGACGCATCTATCCGGAAAATATACGCTCGTCCCCCTCTTGTATGCCTCTTTATCCAAACAGCTTCCCTCTTTCACATAATGCGCCACATCTGCGATGGACACCCATAACTTGTAGCCGCTATTTGTTTTCTCTATGGAAACCGCATCATCAAAATCCTTTGCTGTTTCTCCGTCTATTGTAACCGTAATCTTTTTTCTTAAATCTATACGGTCTGCAATATCAGTTTCTGCGACCTCTTGTGAGAGCCCTTTCGCCTCAAGAATTGTATCGTGCGGAAACCTATGAGGCAGGCTGTATTTCCTTACGATAACCTCTATCTCAACCTCAGGATCATCCGGCTCCCCTATGATTTCAACAACTCTGCCAAGTGGATCCATATTTTCTGTTGGCCACCGCGTTATCTCAGCTACTACAATTTTCCCTTCTAATCCTCCGATACTCTGTTTGGCAGAGGGGAGAACGTGCGGGGTTATCTCCTTTGGCGGAATTATCACCTCATGCAAAATCCTTTCGTCAGACGGAATGACAATGCCAATCCCTTTCCCCTTTCCTTTTTCGAATCTGCCGACAATGGTTTTATGCGCCCTTTCAACGCTTCTTATAATTCTGCCCTCCATTTTCCCTCTGTGTCTGCCATGCCCTGTAACCCTCACTAATACTTTATCCCCATGCATTGCGCCATTAAAGTTTCTTGAATTTATAAATATATCTTCGCCGCCTTCATCAGGTGTAACAAAGCCATATCCCTTAGGATGACATGAAAGTTCTCCTCTAATAAGATTTGTTTTTACTGCCATACTTTATCTATCTCCTTTTATCTTTGTGATGTGACCGTCTTTAATTAAACCCCTGAGTAGATTTTTGAACGCATCCCTCTCTTTTTTTGCAATCATCAATTCTCTGGCCAATTCCTTAAATGTAATGGGCCTGTAGGTTTTGTCCTGCAGGAGTTGGAGGAGGGATTCTTTGGTTGGTATAGTCATAGATTTTAAATCCCAATTGCGGTTAATCTGACCTGCTATAGTTTAAGGCGTTTTTAAGAACCCTATATACCTTTTCGTATATTCCCTTAGATGTTGATTCTCTTGAGCCAGCTACATTGAGAACAGGGGGCTTAATTTTGTTCAGCCAACCTTTGATTCTTTTTACTGATTCATCTTCTGACAGGGTATTGAAATCAACGTGTAAAAAAGGCTTTTTGTATTTTTTGGCAATTTCAATGGTTAATGCAGAACCACCGCCTATTATTCCATAAGTAAATATAAGCGTAGCATCTGCGTCTGTGACATTCTTTTCTGTTCGGACATCATAGTCAGGCGCATCCAGTTCAGTCATATTTTTGTATTTAGTAGCAAGTGGTCCATCTTCTGCTATCCTGCCTTTAGGGACAGCGCCGCCGTAATCCATTCCCAATTCTATTGCCACATCCAATGCTGCCCTGTCAGCCCCTGTTTGTCCTCCGGATATGAGTTTTAACGGCTTTTTAGGCATTGGTTCTTTACTTGCCATTTGCAAGTTGTTTCTTGCCACTCTCTTTTTCACATCCCCACAATATTATATCCTGCATCTACATAGATGATTTCACCCGTAACTCCGTTGGACAACTCGCTACAGAGATACAATGCTGTTCTTGCCACATCATCTGCTGAAACATTTCTTTTTAAAGGCGCCCTTTCTTCTACATGATGGAGTATCTCCCTGAAACCTGCGATGCCCATAGCAGCCAGAGTTCTTATCGGGCCGGCAGAGATGGCATTTACTTTAATTCCCTTCTGTCCTAAATCTGCTGCAAGGTATCTAACACTTGCCTCAAGCGCTGCCTTTGCAACACCCATAACATTATAATTTGGCAACACCCTTTCACTGCCAAGATATGTCATGGTTATTATGCTGCCACCCCTCCCTTCCATAAGCAGATATGCGCGTTTTGCCAATGCAACCAGAGAATAGGCGCTAACATCAAGCGCTATCCTAAAGCCCTCTCTTGTAGTATCTGCATACATTCCCTTTAATTCTTCTTTAGAGGCAAAGGCGACAGAGTGCACCAATATATCTAATCCACCCCAGACCTCTTTAATCTTGTTAAAAACAGTATCTATCTCATCATCCTTTGAAACATCGCAGGGAAGAATCAATTTTGACCCTATACTTTCTGCAAGCGGAGTAACCCTGTCTATGAGCACCTCACCTGCATAGGTGAATGCAAGTTCCGCCCCCTCTTTGTGAAGCCTCTGTGCAATTGCCCATGCAATGCTTTTTTCATTGGCAACACCGAAGATAATTCCCTTTTTATTGTCTAATAAACCCATTTCAAACCTCCCTTTTTAAATGATTGCACAGATTTTAGAATACGATTACGCAGATTAAAATAATCTTTACCTGTGCAATCAGCCTTTGTAATCTGTGTAATCGCAACTTTATCTTTCTATCACTATTTTATTTGCCTTGCAAGACTAAATACCTTCTGCTAAATTGTTCATTACAATTATAACAGGAGGTCGTTATGCTTTTTGAACATCTTGAAGAAAAAGAGGCTGTTGAGATTGCCTCTTTAATCGAAAGGAACGGTTTTGCCTTTTATTCTATACTTGCGGATAAGGCAGAGCATAAATCGGTAAAGGCTGTTTTTAAAAAGCTTGCAAAGGCGGAAAAAAGTCATATAAAGATACTGGAAAACAAATATTATCCTGAGGCAGGATTCGGCGACCAGATTACAGAGGAAGAACTTACCATAGAAGACTATGTTGCAAGGACTGCTGACCCAAAAATATTCACTGAAGAGATAGATGTAGAAAAGCTTATCAAGGCAATAGACAGCGTAAAAAAGGCTGTGATGCTTGCAATACTTACAGAAAAATATGCGTCTGAATATTTTGAGGGGATGGCTAAAAGAGCCTCAAGCGAAGATGGAGCTAAGATGTATAGAGAACTGGCTGATGAGGAAAAGGGGCATGTGAAGGAATTAGAGGCAGTGTTGAAAACCATGTAATACAAATGTAATCCCGTGGTAGAAGCCTTCAGGGCAGGCTTTGGACAAATCATGGGTCGTTTCTGTAATAAATCTTGTCTGCTACTGCTTCATCCTTACGAGCACACTTTTACCGTGAGCCTCCAGCCCTTCCACTTCGGCAAACCTTGCTACATATCTTCCGAGCCTTTCAAGCCCGTTTCTGGAAAATGCAAGAACACTTGACCTTTTAATAAAATCCTCAACGCCAAGAGGCGATGAGAATCTTGCTGTACCGCCGGTCGGCAACGTGTGATTTGGGCCTGCCATGTAATCACCAAGGGCTTCAGGTGTGTTTTGTCCAAGAAATACTGCGCCTGCGTTTTTAATCCTTTTTAAAAGTTTAAAAGGTCTTTTCACAAAAAGCTCAAGGTGCTCTGGCGCAAACCTATTAACTATTTCAACCGCTTCATTAAGATTTTTTGTGATAATAATTGCTCCGTATCTATTTGTAGAGCTTCTTGCAATGGCCTGTCTTTTCAGAAATTTAATCTGTTTTGAAACTTCCTTTGCCACAGCTACAGCCATATTTTTCGAGGTTGTCAGTAGCACGCTTGATGCAAGCTCATCATGCTCAGCCTGAGAAAGCAAATCAGCGGCAATCCATGAAGGCTCTCCAGCGCCATCATTTACAATTAGTATCTCACTTGGGCCTGCAACCATATCAATGTCTACAATACCAAAGACAAGCCTTTTTGCAGTTGCAACATAGATATTGCCTGGGCCTACAATCTTATCTACCTTTGAAATCGTTTTGGTTCCGTAGGCAAGCGCTCCAACAGCCTGGGCGCCGCCAACCTGATAAATATTATCTAACCCTGCAACATTAGCTGCTGCCAAAACATAAGGATTTAATCCGTTTTTTGATGGTGGGGTTACCATCACAATCTCTTTAACGCCCGCAACCTTTGCAGGTATGGCATTCATAAGGACAGTTGATGGATATGCTGCCTTTCCACCAGGCACATAGATGCCAACCCTTTCAATGGGTGTAATCCTCTGGCCAAGTATAGTGCCGTCCTTTTCAACAAAAGACCATGATTCAGGAACCTGCTTTTTATGGAATCTTTCAATTCTATCAGCCGCAATTCTTAAAATCTTTAAATCTTTTTTAGGGATTTTCTTTATCGCCTTCTGTATTTCTTTGCTCCTGACCCTTAATTCTTGCGCCTGTTTTATTCTTACTCCATCAAACCTCTCTGTGTATTTCAGAAGGCTTGCGTCGCCATTATGCCTTATGTCATTAAGAATGGCCTTTACAGCAGCTTCTACTTTAGAGGTGTCAGATTCGCCTCTTTTAACAATATTATCGAGCGCTTTATCAAATCCTTTGTCTTCAGTAGAAAATATCTTCATACTCATACATTATATAAAAGGGTGATTGGTGGACAAACCGTGTCAGAAGGCTTTAAAAAAAATTTTAAAATTATGGCACATTATAACAGTGGCCTTCAAACTGGGCAAGTTTAATTTTACCCCCATGCCAAAGATTTTGGTGTTAGGATAAAACTTTATTTCGAAGTGTTTGGTTAAATTTCAGACTTTTAGGGATGGTTGATAAGATACATTGCCAAAAAATGCAATGCACTTTTTGGGTTAAAGAGGTTTTTCTTTTCTATCTATTCTTAGAGTTTTGACTTTTTGAGAGCTTTTTTGCTGCACGTCGTGCTGTGCGCTCCTGTTTCATCTTCTTGGCAACCCCGCTCCAGAAACCATAAAGGAGCACCTGCATAGATAACACAGCAATAAAGCCAATCCGGATGCCATATCCCATGGAGGTTGCCATCTGGTTTGCCATCTCCTCAATCTGCTGGTAAAGGATAAGCATATTAGTTAATGCGGTGAATAGCGTCACAACAGTACCGGCAAGCACTCCTTCGAGAACAGCCCCAGCTCCGGACTTTGTTGTATATCCAATCCATATCCCAGTGCCTAAACTCGTAAAAAGCGCCAAGAGCACAAGAAGATAAAATCCTTCATTACCCATGAGCCACGGGTGGTCTCCCCGTAAAAATCTGCTTATAGTGCCCATACTGAAACTGCCATAAGTGTTTGTAAATGAAGTGTTGTTGAAGTGGATAAACAGCAACGAAAGGTATGTTTCGAACACAATTTTAATGCAAAAACTAATAGCAACTGCTGTCAACATTCGGCTAATTGTTATCTGCTGAAAAATAGATATAAACCCTTCTTTTATATCTTCTGTAATTTTGTAGGTTTTGAATTGTTTTGTCTTTCCGCTTCTGAGCCTTTCGAGTATTTGATGGGTTATTGCATATAGAAGCGGAATAAGCGGAAAGATGCGCCCTGTGTAAGAATCCATTTCTAATGCGTGGCTAAGACCTACAAGTCCGGCAGCGCTGCTGACAGCTATGAGGAAGCTTAAGAAGAGATTCTTCATCGTAATGGACTTATTATAGCACATTGTATAAATATATAAATAATTACCGCATTTATCCGTCTAAGGCAGAGGATTTTATGGTGTAATGGTAGTTTTATAGCAGATAGGATATTTATTTTCTGTGACAATAATCACCATAAACCGTAAAATAGCGATTGATTTTACGGTCATGCTCCCAAAAATAGACATTGATTTTTGGGGAAACTGGCAAGTTGACTGCCAGACAAGGCGGAGGCCATCCCTGATAAAAGCACTCAGGGACATGTTTTTGCGGTGAGCCCTCCCCCTTTATCCCCCTTTTCTGGGGACAGATTTGAAATCTGTCCCCACAGGGGGACAGGGGGAGGATACGGTGAAGAGCAA
>Ga0208977_1001643_pt1 | contig 10683 bp, 10 predicted proteins | sample RifOxyA2_FD_184030 | JGI IMG/M metagenome (GOLD analysis project Ga0208977, IMG submission 184030) | Groundwater microbial communities from Rifle, Colorado - Rifle Oxygen_injection A2 (SPAdes) | ecosystem: Environmental > Aquatic > Deep subsurface > Groundwater | place: Rifle, Colorado, United...
AATTGACGTGTGCGACTAGTCAATTACTTTGCCATGTTAATGTATTTTTTGTTTAGTGGACAAATTTTCATAAAATGGCGAAAATGACTATAATATATACCAAAAAGTGTCAGCATGATATGACATACTGACACTTTGTAAATTAGAAAATAATGGGTAATTATTTTGTTGTATCTTTTTGTTGTGCTGGTGCTTGTTGAGGATCAACTGTTGGGATAATCGGTGCAGCAGTTGGATCAACAGCTTCGTTGATTTGATTTTCAATTAATGATTTTTTCGCAGCATCTTCGCCTTCGCCACGGTTAATTGTTAAACTTGATAATAATGTCAACGAAATAATTATGATTGCTAAAGTCCACGTTGCTTTTTCAAGAAAATCGGCAGTTTTGCGAACGCCCATTGACTGCGTTGAACCTGCAAAATTAGCGGCTACACTTGCTATAAGGATGAGAGCTGAAATGAGGTAATACATAACTTAATTTATTTGTTTATTTATTAATTCTTTTATCTTTTCAATTTGAATTGCAAAATAAGCGTAATTTTCCGAATTTTTCAAACTTAATTTTTCATATATGCTTATTGCTTTTTCGTAATGTTCTTGTTTTATATATATTTTAGCAAGAGTTTCAGTTATAAGATTATCCTCTGGAATTGCTGATTTTACAGAAATATCCTCTTGTTTGAATGCTGTTTCAAATTTGGGTTTTATCCTCGGTTCTTCTTTAATAAATTTGTCGATTAATTGCATATTTTTCTCTTTAGGAGATATATCTTTTTCAATTTTTTTGTTCAAATTTATTTTTTCAGGGGCTTTTTTTGTAACAATGTTCAACCATTCGCTAAACGAGAATTCTTTTTCTTGTTCAGAAATTATTCCAGACGGTATTTTTGTTTCTATTTTATCTGAGTTATTTTCAATTGAGTTTTCATGAACAATCGCTTCCTCAATTTTAACAAAGTCTTTTTCTCCAATCAAGTTCGTATTTTCGAAATCGCTTGTGTTAACAGATGAAATTGAATCTTCTTCAATTGGTTTAATTTCTTGTTTTTCAGAAACGGTTTCAGTTTGAGGGAATATAAAATCGTTGAATTCTTGAGTCGTTGAATTTTCTTCTATCTTTTGTGCTTTTTGAATTTTCGATTCAGCCGATTTTCGCAATATAATATCAGCAATACTTTCTTTCTTTTCAATTTCGTTAGTACTTCGAATATTTTCGACTCGTTGAAGAATTTCGTCGGCAATGCTCATTTTAATAATATCAGCTTCTCTTACAAGAATTTCATTGTCTTCTATGGTCGGTCGTTCAATGATTATCTTTATTTTTTCTTCGAACTTAGGAATTTCAACTGATAAGTCAGAAATTTCGATTGTTTCTAGAATTTCGTCATTATGTTCAATTTTTTCTTCTGGTTGCGTGATTATAAAGGCATCTTCCTTTTCTTCAACTTTATCTAAAACAGGTATTTGCTCTACACAAATTTCTTCTGTATTATTGGTGTGAATATCAAGGTTTTCGTTAATAATTGTTTTTGGTAATGAGTTGATTAAAAAGTAGAGTTTCTCGCGATTATTTATATAGATTGATGCAACTTTTAACTGCTTGTCGTACTTAATGTCCTCGAGATTGTGAAGATTTTTAGTGTATAGCATTTGAGCTAGTTGAAAATAAGGATATTCGTCAACCAACGTTTGCAATTCTTGCAAACTTTCTTGATTGAGTTTATCGGGATTATCGATATAATTCAAAAATTGCTCTTTGTTCATTACCAATTTGCTAAAGCTTTGTTAAAAATATCTTCGTTTAATTGCTCAAGAATTTCTTTAATAAGTTCTTCTTCTACTGAATCCAAACTTTGTGAACTTTCGTAATCGGTATATCGCGAAAAACTTGAGTCAAAGTTCTGCTTCTCGTCTTTTGTGTTTGTAAAACGAATACGTACCGAAATCGTTAATCGGTTCAAGGCTGCCGTTTCGTTGCCCTGAATAGCCATTGGCTGAGTACTATAACCCGTAATTTCTCCTTCAACATTTAGGTCTCCGTAAGAATCTGTGAGTTGTAAGTTTGTCTGTGATAAAAATTTATCTTTAAGCGATTCGGTAAATGTTTGACTAAGAGTTGGTACTACAAGCGGAGCCTGATTTGAAATATCTTGTATCGAAATGGTTTTTACATCTGGAGAAACAGACGCTCCTGTAAAAGAATAACTGATTTTGCAACTTTCAAAACTTGTGAAAAAGAAGGAAAGAATCAAGACTAGTTCATAGAATTTTGTTTTATAACTAGATATCATACTCTTTAATTTTTCGATATAATGTTCTCTCCGAAATTCCTAATTCATTTGCTGCATATTTTCGTTTTCCATTGTGTTTCGACAAGGCTTTGTTTATCATTTCTCTTTCTTTATCAATCAGCGAAAGCGATTCTTCAACAAATTCTTCGGTATCTTGAATATCTTCAATATTTTTTTGAATTATTTCAACAGGGCTGTTTTGAGATGAAAAAATATCCTGGTTTTTTTTATTTTCATAAAATGTAGAATAATCGTGTCGAAGTTCGCTCATAATTTTTGCATTGGGATCTTCGTATTTTAACTTTCCATCAGGATTTTGCATTAAATCATGAACCAATTTTTTTAATTCATTCATGTCTCTTTTCATATCAAATAAAACATTATAAAGAATTTCTCTTTCCGATGCAAAAGTTTTTTCGTCAATGGCTTTAACTAGAGCAGGAACACGCGAAGTACTGTAATCGGGCAAATATGATTTTAGAATTTCGGCTGGAATATTTCTATTTTGTTCGATAATCGAAATTTGTTCGGTAATATTTTTCAGTTGTCTAATGTTTCCAGGCCATTCGTAAGTTTGAAGCACTTGAACAGCATCGTCGTTTAGTGTTATAAACGGCATTCGATACTTGTCGGCGAAATCAGTTGCAAATTTTCGAAAAAGTAAATGAATGTCTTCTTTTCGATTGCGAAGCGGAGGAATAGAAATTGGAACCGTATTTAATCGATAAAATAAATCTTCGCGAAAACGTCCTTGCTGAATAAGTTCGATTACGTTTACATTGGTAGCTGCAATAACTCGAACATTGGTTTTTTGCGGACTTGATGAGCCGACTCTAATAAATTCGCCTGTTTCCAACACACGAAGTAATCGAACTTGTGTAGAAAGAGGTAGCTCAGCAACTTCATCTAAAAAAATTGTTCCTTTATCGGCAACTTCAAAATAACCTTTTCTGCTACCTTGAGCTCCTGTAAAAGAGCCTTTTTCGTGACCGAAAAGTTCTGAATCAATTGTTCCTTCAGGAATTGCACCACAGTTTACGGCAATGTATTGTCCGTGTTTTCGTGAACTATTCTGATGAACAATTTGAGGAAATATTTCTTTTCCAACTCCGCTTTCTCCAGTAATCAATACTGATAAATCGGTTGTTGCAACTTGTAATGCTATATCAATTGCACGATTTAAACCATGTGAATTTCCAATGATTCCAAATCGTTGTTTTGTTTGTAGTACTGTGGACATATTTATTTTTTGAATAAAGCGTAAATATAATAAATTTTGGGTTTCCAAAATACCTAAATAGGAAATAATGTCATGTTTTAAGACTTTTTAACATGAAGAATAATTTCTATGAACTAAGATTTTTTGATTAGAACACGATTTTAAATGGTGAGTTGTTTATTCTAAAATCCAATTTATAGCAGACTCTTCGGAGCTAAAAGGTTTAACTCCTAAATCTGGATTTTGATTTCCAACCATAAGCGGAAAAACAACTTTTTGAGGAGGGTCAACCACAACGGCATATTTCAACCCTTTAAGCTTAGGATTTGATTTTATACGGTTGGCTATTTCGCGTAAATCGGCAAAACTGAATTCGATATTTGAGTTTATAAAGTCGGTAATCACTCCTGAAACTCCTTCGAGCAAGTTTTGTTCGATTATAAATTTGAAAGAAAAAATGATGTCGTCAAGTTTAACGGAACCAGAAAATCGTCGAACAAGAATTTTTTTTTCGTTGATCTTTATAACTTCGTATGAAACGTCTGAATTCATTATCAAGGGATTAATCGTCATTTTTATACTAAATTATCGAATAAATATAAATAAGTCAATATATTTTGACAAAGCAGTTATTTCGTGATGCAAACGACTGCATTTTTAATAGAAAAATATAAGAAAGAATAAATTGTTGTTGTTTTTAGCAAAATACAGTTAATGAGTTTTATATACATCGAAAAACTTACTATCAGCATTTATTTTGCTTAGTCGAGGGAATAAGGTATTCATATATGAATAATAATTTGAATTGTATTCTTTTGCAAATGAGCCGTAAGCAAGTTTTTTTGAGTCGAATTTATCAACAATAATGTAAAGTAGTCGATTGTTAAGTGCATTAATAATTTTTTCATTCAAATATTCCTCCGACCCAATATATTCATCTCTTTGGAGCCAGTCGCAAGGAAAAGGATTTCGGCTTTTCATGATAGGGTAAATAATTGCATTGTTGGGGATAACAACAAAGTTGTTGATTGGATTTTCAAGCGAATTAATTGTTCGTTTAAGGTCAGCATAATAATTAAATGTGTTTTCGCTCGTTCTGATACTTCCAAATTCTTTAAATATATTTCCGAGATTGTAGGTTAACTCATTTGCAGACTTATCTCTATAATTAATTTTTTGTTGATTGCGTATTTCAAAATAAAATAAAATTATCGAACAACTTAATATTGCTGTGAATATATAATTAGTCGAAATTTTTTCAAAAACTGTAGTTTTTATTGTCAGCAAAAATCGGTAAATGATAACAATAGAAATCGAAACAAGTAGTCCGATTGTAAAAATAGGTGCATTATCACCTAGCGAAATCGAACTTGTCCATGCAAGTAAAATAGACGAGATAATGATTAACTTTTGTGAAAAGTGAAATCGAAAAAAAACTAAAACATATAAACTTGCAATAAATGCAATCCAGAAAAACTCGAATGAAACATCAAACAGATGCCAAATATCTTGAAAAAAAGCATAAAAAGCATAAAAAATAATCGCAGCGAAATAAATCCCTAAAAATGAAAAAAAGAGTCTGTTTTGTGCTTTAATAATGGAAACGTAAAGCCGAAATTTATTTTTATATAAATGATAAAAAATTCCACTCAATGCAAATAAATGAATGAATATTAAAGGCGATTGAAAAAAGCGTTTCCCATAGGTTAAAATTCCTGTTTCAAATAATTCGGTTCGACCCGTTAGCTGTGTTATAAATAGCGAAAGAGAATCGGTTATAATCAATATTGTGAAATAAAAAATAAAAGGAATTCCGCCCAAAAGAGTTGAAAAAATTAGTTGTTTAATTTTTTTTGATTTCAATAAATTGTATGCATATAAAATCCAAATAATGGCAAAAGGAATTCCAAAAGTTTGTCGCGATAATACAGCTAAAGTCATAAAGAAAAATCCTATTCCAGCAAAAACTGTAAATGAAAATTTTTTTGATTTTTTATAAGATGTTACTAAAAAACTCAGCCCGATGATAAACCAAAACAAGGCATCGATGGTCGTCCACGGAAATAAGTTATAGAAGTTTATATTTAGCAAAAATGCTAGACTTCCAAGTATTGCAAAATATTTTTGACTCGGGTTGTTGACGAAATTCTTGAAAAGTAAATAAACCCAAACAAACGAATAAATAAAATATTGAAAAAATACAAACCACCTTGCACTTACTTCCAATGCCAAAGGACTATAAAAATGAATTGTGTGCAAAATTCCCGAAAAAACTGGACGAATGGATATGAAATCTTTGTGTGGAATTTCGCCATTTAAAATTCTGAACGATTGTGCTAAAATTACTCCATCGTCACTCGGATTAAAACCTTCGGTTGCAATAATGTTAAATAGAAAATACGCTAGGAAAACCACAAAAAAAACAATTGTAGAAGCTAGTATGAATTTGAATTTTTGAAATATTCTTAAAATCATGTTTTTTTATGTTTTCACTTTCAAGTTGTCATTTCGATTTCCCTGATTTGTCATTTCGAACTTCCTGCGAGAAATATGTTTTGTTTCACTTATCGAAGATAAAAAACAATTTAGATTTCTCGTCGTTTCACTTCCCTCGAAATGACAGCCAAACTCAGATTGTCATTTCGAACTTCCAGTGAGAAATCTATTTTAATTTTTTTGAGATTTCTCCCTGCGGTCGAAATGACAGCCAGTTTGTAATTATTTTTTTAATTATCACATTACCAAATTATCAAATCATCACATCATTTTTTTTCGTGATATTCTTCTTCGGAATTTACTTGCCAAATATTCTCTTTTTGTTTGTTTCCATTTATGATATTATCAACTGCAATCATAGCTGTAAGCATTGAGTGGTCTTGATTATTGTATTTGTGCATTCCGTTTCTACCAATCAAAATTAAGTTTTCAAATTGATTTACATAATTTTTAATTTGATGAAATTCCGCATACGTTCCAAAATATGCGGGATAAGTTTTGGGCATTTTAATAACCACTCCATCAACAACATCCGATTTTTCAATTATATCAATCGACGCTAATTCCTGAATTGCAAATTGTTTAAATTCCTCTTCGGTTTTTGACCAAAGTTCGTCGCCTTCGTAACAAAAATATTCTAAGCCAATCCACACTTTTTCAGCATCTTGAACCATAAATGGACTCCAATTATTGAAAATTTGAATTCGTCCCAATTTCACTTCTCGTTCTTGAACATAAATCCAATTATCTTGAATAAGTTTTTCAGAATTTTGAGGTTTTACTTTCAATTTATTCAACAAAAGTCCAACCGTAATAAAATCTCTGTATTGCAAACCAGATGCAATGTTTCGAATATTTTGCGAAACCGAATTCATTCCCGAAATCAAATCTTTAACGGGCATTGTTGAAAAGAAATAATCGCCCGAAATTGATTTTTCGTGGTTTGTATTTTTATCCAAATATTTAATCGCAACAACTTGATTATTCGATGTTTCAATTTGTTTTACATCGCAATTGAAATGAATTTCGCCTCCTTTTTGTTTCACAATTTCGGCAACTTCTTCCCACAACTGACCTGGACCAAATTTGGGATATAAAAATTGTTCAATCAACGTGGTTTCTACATTTTTTTGCGAAATTGATTTATCGGTTTTTACCAAATTTTTGGCAGCGTGAACAATTGCTTTTGTTATTGAAAGTCCTTTTATTCGTTGAGCTCCCCATTCGGCCGAAATTTCGTTGCACGGAACGCCCCAAACTTTTTCGGTATAATCTTTAAAAAATGTTTTATAAAGTTCTCGTCCAAACCTACTTATGAAAAAATCTTCGAGAGTTTTTATATTTTTAACAGGGAAATTTTGAACTTTTATGTACGAAAATCCAATTTTTGAAATTCGCCAAAAACCAAGTTTTTTGATGGTATCGAAACTCAAACTTATTGGATAATCGAAAAAATTGCGCAAAAAATAAATTCTCGAAAGTCGTTTTCGTAAAATCATTATTTTGCTCGTGGATAGAACTTTTTCGGCGTTTTCTTCCAACGGTAAAATGTTCAACCACCAATTCATTACTCTGTCCGATTTTGAAAAAAATCGATGACCGCCAATGTCCATACGGTTTCCTTTATAATTCACGGTGCGTGAAATTCCACCCAAATAATCGGTTGTTTCGAAAATAATTGGCTTAATATCAGTTCGAGTAACCAATTCGTAAGCGGCGGTTAATCCAGCTGGACCAGCACCAATAATGATTGCGGTTTTTGACATTTATCTTAGAAATCTTTTTACAAATATCGGAAAATAAATCGAAAAAGACAGATAGCGGCTCATAGACGAGATAGTATTGTAATAAATTAAAATAATTATTCCGATTTTTTAACAAATATTGTTTATAAGTGGGCAATATTAACATTATCAAGAAAATAGCAAAAATGAATTTGGATGTTTAAATCTTTGGGGAATATTTAAGTCGCAATAATTCAGTGATTTATGACTAGGCGTTAGAGGTGTGTTAATTCTCTGTTAAAAAGTAGATTCAAAATATATTTGTGATGTAAGTATCTTTGTAAAGAAAAAAGCCAGACAAAGATTAGACGTCTGGCTTTAAGAAAGAAATTAAAATTTCCTTGCTTGTGAGATTGCAAAGATATGTTTTTCTTTCTTTCCAAAAAAAATATTTTTGGAGTGTAGACTAATCTAGTTATTAGTATTAACAAAATATTGTTCTATGGAAAATTATAGAATTCGAAATGGACAACTGGAAAGGCAAATCTTTTGCAAGTATATTGTTGTAAAAGGGAAACGTATTTATCCAATAAAAGCTAAATTTTTTTGCTTTTGGGTTCCAGTTTCAAAAAATGCTGCTTGATGTAGCTTTTTATAAGGGGCTTTGCCCCTTTTTTATTTGTATATTATTTAATCGGAGTTATTTTATAGAATTTCTAAATTTTAACCCTACATTTGTATTTCAAAATTCAATACATAATGACAACATTTCAACATATATTCGCATCAAGCATAAAACCCGAACTTAAACTAATTGCCGAGAAAGTTCAAAATAATATCGAAATTTCTATCGAAGATGGAATTTTATTGTACAAAGAAGTTGAACTTTCGTTTTTGGCAGTTTTAGCCAATTTTATTAAAGAACAAAAACACGGAAACAATGTTTATTACAACAAAAATTTCCACATCGAACCTACAAATATTTGCATTCATGGATGTAAATTTTGCTCATATTCTCGCAAAGAAGGCGAAGACGGAGCGTGGGAACACACAATTGAAGATATTGTGAAAATTGTAGAATCGTACAAAGATAAATCGGTAACTGAATGTCATATTGTTGGCGGAGTTCACACAAATAAAGACATTCATTACTATTGCAAAATGTTGAGAGAAATTAAAAAAGTTGCTCCCGAATTACATTTAAAAGCATTTTCGGCCGTTGAAATTGACCACATGATTACAAAATCGAATCTTGCGATTGCTGATGGTTTAAAATTGTTGAAAAACGCAGGTTTAGATTCAATTCCTGGTGGTGGAGCTGAAATTTTTGATGAAGAAATTCGCAAAAAAATATGCCCAAATAAAACAAAATCACAAAAGTGGTTAGAAATTCACGAAACTTGTCACAAACTTGGATTAAAAACCAATGCAACAATGCTTTACGGACATATTGAAAAATATGAACATCGTATTAATCACTTGAACCGTTTGCGTGAATTGCAACATAAAACAAATGGATTTATGTCGTTTATTCCTTTAAAATTTAAACGTTACAACAACGAACTTTCAAGCGTTACCGAAACATCAACTTTAGAAGATTTAAGAAATTATTGCGTTTCGCGAATTTTCCTAACTAATTTTCAACACATAAAAGCTTATTGGCCAATGATTGGACGCGATGTTGCTCAAATTTCGTTAGATTTTGGTGTTGACGATTTAGATGGAACTGTTGACGACACAACAAAAATTTACACAATGGCTGGCGTTAAAGAAAATCCAGCAATGAATTCTGACGAAATTATTTCGCTAATTAAACGTGTTAAAAAAAATCCAGTTGAAAGAAATTCGACGTATTCTCGAATAGAACGAGACTAAGAATTAATTACAATAAATATTTGCTTTTATTTTGAAATTAAACAGACCATACCCAGTAGTTTTATCAAAATAGGCTTCGCGTTTTGTTGCTAAGGATTTCGCCTTAAATAATTTCCTATCTACGTCAGTAACAACACATTCTGAATTATTCACATAAACCGTATGTCCAATTTTTAGTTCCCTTAACGAATTCGGTTTTGTATTAAATCCATCGGATAAAATTGAATACTCTTCGTTAATTTTTTGCATGGTGGTTAAACATCCTCCTTTATCGGGATGATAAGAGAAAGCTAATTTTCTATATTTTGTTTTCAATTCTTCTTTCGATAAAATATCTGTTAAATATGTCATAGCTGTGTAATTTTCAATATGTTCCGCAAACTTATGAAATATTAATACTGCCAGTCAAGAGGATTTATAGTTTTTTTTGAACAAGAGGTTGTTTATTAAATTGGAAGATTATGAATTTTCTTGTTGCCCATAAAAGCAAATTATTAAACAAAAATCTCAAAAGAACGTTTTTTCGGAATTTTAAATTATCTCTTTGATAAAAGTTTAATATCAAATTTATACTCTGATATCATTCGCATAGCAATAAATATATCGTCGAAATTCGACTGTGCTGTTTTTACAAAAACGCCAAACTGATCGATTATACAAATAGAATAATCTCCTGCACTAAAAGCCCAACCTTTTAAAGGAGTCATCTCGGTAATTTCTTGTAATTTCTCGGCTTGTTTAGCAAATAATTTTGTGTTTCTGTAACACATTTTTGCAACATCAGCTGCTTTTTTTCTATCCATATCGCCTTTAAACATTAGCAATGAGCCATCAGTTGGAGAAAAAACTCCTGCGGCGATAACGCCTTTCATTTCGAAAAATTTGTCAAGCATAGTTTTAGTTTTTATTACAAATATAATTATACACATATTTAAATGCAAATATTTTTATTATCCTATTTCATTGTATATGAAAAATTTGATTCATCGGTGTTCGTTAGCTCCAAACAAAAAGGCACCAATTACAATTCAGTATAAACGAATTTTTCGATGCTTAATTTTTGTCATTGAATTTGAT
>Ga0208977_1001659_pt1 | contig 10564 bp, 10 predicted proteins | sample RifOxyA2_FD_184030 | JGI IMG/M metagenome (GOLD analysis project Ga0208977, IMG submission 184030) | Groundwater microbial communities from Rifle, Colorado - Rifle Oxygen_injection A2 (SPAdes) | ecosystem: Environmental > Aquatic > Deep subsurface > Groundwater | place: Rifle, Colorado, United...
CACACAAATCACAGTTCAGACAATTTGCGTCCTTTGCGGCTTCCTTCGCGAACTTTGCGTGAACTGCTTTCCCCCAGTCCCTATCCCCCAACCCCAATACCCAATCACTTTAATCACACAAATCACCATTCCGACAACTTGCGTCCTTCCTGTACTTAGCATGAGAGTAACCCCATGCTTCAGCATGGGGTGGACAAGAGACCAGACCAGGGGCTACATCCGAGCCACCCCACACTAAAGTGTGGGGTTAATCAAAATCATCCCAATCACAATAATCACACAAATCACCGTTCCGACAATTTGCGTCCTTTGCGGCTTCCTTCGCGAACTTTGCGTGAACTGCTTTCCCCCAGTCCCTATCCCCCAACCCCAATACCCAATCACATTAATCACACAAATCACCATTCCGACAATTTGCGTCCTCTGTGCCCTTCGTGCTTCCCCTCTGTGTCCTCTGTGTTAAAAAATTAGCTTCTGCCTAACAGCCTACAGCCTAACAGCCTAACAGTCTATATTTTTAAAACCGTTTTAAAATGGTTTTCTTGACATATCACTCCCACATCCTTATCTTTGCACCGCATGTTCTTTGCTAAACAATGTCGGGCTGTATCAGCCGTTACCAGGGAGCTTTTCCCCCTTTGTAAAAGGGGGATTCAGAGGGATTTCTTTCTCCCTTTACTAAAGTGAGATTAAGAGGGATTATTCAATAAAATACATCCACAATTAGTAATTGACCAAAGTTGTCCTATTTTGCAGAACCAAATAGGACATCAATAGGACAAAATGAGACAAAACAGGACACTTTGAGACAAATATTCCGAACTCGCAATATTATAACTCCTTACAAATCAATTTTATTTCTGATTAGCAATCCAAAAAATAAAAAAAATAGGACAAAACAAGACAAAACAGGACATTTTCAATTTTCCCACTTTACTAAAGGGGGATTCAGGGGGATTATTAAATCAATTTATCCACCATTCAAAAATCAAAACTCAAAATTTAAAATTGCTTCAAACCTGCTCCGGATGCACGAAATGCACGTTTTGGTTTCATATAACCAAAAATACTCTGAGAAACTCCGTGAAACTAATATTTATTCCCTACGGGAAAATGATGTATGTTGTTTGGTTTATTTCTACTAATATATAATCTCTACGAGATAGAATTGTTATATTGATTCCTTATAACATAATCTCCTACAGTCTAAATCCCTACAACCTATAAACCTATTTAATATTTGCCCCTGCTTCCAAATCATCAATTTCAGTTGTGAGGAAGCGGAGCTTGCCTGTGCTGCCCGAGGCGGCGAGAAGCATGCCGTTTGATTCCTCGCCCATGAGCTTTGCAGGCTGGAGATTGGCAACGATGATTACGGTTTTGCCTACGAGGTAATCAGGTTCGTAATGCTCGGCAATGCCGGCGATGATTTGCCTTTTGTCTGTGCCTGTATCAACCTGGAGCCTGAGTAGTTTTTTTGACTTGGGAACTTTTTCCGCTTTAATAATTTTTGCAGTACGAAGCTGAATTTTTGCGAAGTCGTCAATTGTAATGAGCGGTGAAGCAGGTTCTTCCTCCTTTGCCTCGAGCATTATACCAAGTCTTGAAATCTGTGCATTAATAACTTCATCTTCGATTTTTGTGAATTGAATCGAAGGTGCATTTATTTTCTTCCCGGAAAGTTCAAGAGGTAATGTTGCATCCTTCCACAAATCGGGATATTTTGAAATTCCTCTCAACGATTCGCCTGTAACGGAATCGAGGTTTAGTATTTCAAAAACACACTTTGAAGTATGAGGTATAATGGGAGAAAACAACTGAGCCAATGAGCGAACAAGCTGACAGCACACATAAATTGTCTTTGCGGCTTCATCGGTATTGTTCTTTATAGTAACCCATGGTTGTTCATCGTTGAAGTATTTATTAGCCGCTCGTGCTATGTTCATTGTCTCTGTAATTCCGTCACGAAAACGAAAACGCTCGTATAGATTAGCGGCTTCACTCGAACCTTTCCACAGAGCGTAAATGAGATTGACATCATTTTCGTTGAGCAGCTTTCTCAGTTCTTCGGGAACATTAGCAAGCAGTTCATGTTCGGTCTGATGGTCGGAATCAAAATAATTAATAAGATTTTTCCAGTAAAGATTGAGCCATTTGTAATGAACGGGCAATTCAGGAATACCCTCAAAATTTTTGAGTGCAAATTGCAAAGTCCTGTTGATGAAATTTCCGAAAATTGCGGCAAGCTCATTGTTATTCCTTGCCTGAAAATCCTTCCATGTGAAGTCCGAATCCTTTGTTTCAGGAAGGTTCATTGCAAGAGTGTATCTGAGTGCATCAATACCCGATGAGTCGGGAAAATCCTTAATAAAATCGCGCAGGTCAATGCTCCAGTTGCGGGATTTCGAGAATTTCTGCCCTTCGAGATTGAGAAACTCATTAGCAGGCACATTGTCGGGAAGTATGTAGTTGTTTCCTCTTCCGTGCAGCATGGCAGGGAAAATTAATGTATGGAAAACAATATTGTCTTTGCCGATAAAAGCAATGTAGCGGGTTTCTTCATCCTGCCACCATTTACGCCAGTCATTGAGGCCGGCTTTTCCTTCATTGCTCAGAATGCCCATCAGCTCTTTAGTTGCGGAGATATAACCGAGAACAGCTTCAAACCAAACATACAAAACTTTTCCTACTGCCTTCTGAGGAGGGACATCGGGAATGTCATCTATTTTCACTCCCCATGTCAGGTCGCGGGTAATAGCCCTTTCAGACAAGCCCTGTTTGAGCCAGCTCCGGCTCTGCTGAAGAACATTGTCTTTCCAATCGCCTGCGTGGCTTTCGATGTAGTTTTCCAGAAATGCCTGAAACTTATCGAAAAGCATATACCAATGTACAGTACGACGAACTACGGGTGTTTTACCTGATACGAGGCTAATGGGATTTTTCAGTTCAAGCTGATTGTAGTAAGCACCACAGCTATCGCATTGGTCCCCCCTTGCATGTTCATTTCCGCAGTTGGGACATACTCCTTCGACATAGCGGTCAGGAAGAAACATTCCTGCTTCATCATCATAGTACTGCTCTTCCTCCATGTCAATCAAATAGCCTTTTTCCTTGAAATCGCTGAAAAACTCGCGTGCTGTGTTGTGATGGACTGGAAGAGATGTTCGGGAATATATATCGAAAGACATTCCGAATTTGTCGAAAGACTCTTTGTTTGCATAGTGGTATTTGTCAATAATTTCCTGAGGGGTAACACCTTCTTTATCGGCGGCTATAGTGATAGCAACTCCATGCTCATCGGAGCCGCAAACGTAAAGCACTTCCTCGCCTTTCAGCCTTTTGTACCGGGCGTAAATATCAGCAGGAAGATATGCTCCGGCACAATGCCCGAGGTGCAAATATCCGTTGGCATACGGCAAAGCCGAAGTTATCAGTGTTCTTTTCATAATTGTTAAAATGATTTATTCAATTTCGTATATGAATTACAAAAATAAGATAAATAATTGATTGTGGGAATAATAATTGAAAATAATATTTATCACATCTTTTTTCTCTTGGTTAAATATTCCCTCAATGCTTTGTCGAAGGGCTCTGATGTATCAGTCAGGTGGTAATCAATGTTGTTGTTGCGGCAGTCACGCTTTAATCCGGTAATGAAATCTTTCATTGCTTTTGAATATGATTTCTGAATTTGATAAGGTTGTGTAACCATTTCTTCGCTTGTCTCGATGTCTTTGAAAGTTGCCGCCCTCCCGAATTTGAAATCAATTTCGCGTGGGTCGAGAACCTGGAAAGCGAGAACCTCATGTTTCTTATGTCTGAAGTGGCTCAGAGCCTTGGTAACTGTTGCCGGATTATCGAAGAAATCGCTTATGACAATAACAAGTCCCCTGCGTGTTATTCTCTCGGCAAGAACATCGAGAGACTTAGCAGTTTCTGTTTCGTTTGAAGGCTGAGTGGTATCAATCACCTTAAGAATTTCATTTATATAAGAGTGTTTTGAACGCGGTGGAAGGTAAGTATGCAGGTTTGTGTCGTACAAGGCAATGCCGACAGCGTCTCTCTGCTTAATCAGAAGATATGCAAGAGATGCAGCAAGATAGCATCCATATTCGTATTTTGAAATTTGTCCTTTTGAAGCATATTTCATCGAAGCGCTTGCATCGAGGGCAATCACACATCTGAGATTAGTTTCTTCCTCGAACTGCTTAATGTAATATTTATCGGTTCGAGCGAAAGCCTTCCAGTCAATATTTCGGATTTCGGTCGGTATTGGCGATGTTCTGCAAACTCAACGCTGAAGCCGTGATATGGCGAGCGGTGAAGCCCGATGATAAATCCCTCGACAACGAGACGTGCAATCAACTCGATATTTTCGAGCTGAGCCACAACTTTCGGCTGTAAATATTTTCGGTGGTCATTCATAAATATTAGAATTACATAAAATTTTATGGTTTATTGACGTGGTTAGGATTGGGATAGTATAAGTCTTAATTAATTAATGAAATTCTTAACAAAAAGGAAAAAATATTATTAATTTAGATATGAAAATAATATAAAATAGATTAATTTTATTTTCGATTCTTGTTTATTTTTAAATCTTTTGATTGAATGGTTTTGAATATTTCAAATATAAAGTTATACAGAATTACTCATAAAGATAATCTGGATGATATATTAACTAAGGGTATGCTATGTTCACCAAACCACAAACATGCTAATCCGAATTTTAAACAAATAGGAGACATTTCATTAATTCAAACAAGAAGTAATCGTGCCATTCCGATAAAGCCATATGGTTGTTTTAAAGATTACGTATCTTTTTATTTTTGTAATAAATCTCCTATGCTTTATGAAATCCAAAATGGATTTAAAGTAACAATGGTTAAACCTCAAGATATTATATACTTTGTTACTACTATTAGAAGAACCAAAGAAGAGGGTTGTAATTATATCTTCACTGATGGGCATGCAGCAGCTATATCATCTCAATTCTTCAATGTTGATGAAGATTTAAAAAATATTGATTGGAATGTTATTAATGGTCAATATTGGTTTGATACAGCTGAAGACCCTGATAGAAAACGTAGGAAACAGGCTGAATTTTTAGTATATTTGCAAGTACCTTTGAGTACAATTATTGGCATAGGTGTTTTTAACAACAATATAAAAAATGATGTAGAAGCCTTGCTTCAAAGCTATAACATAAATAAAATTATTGTTAAAGTAAAAGAAGATTATTATTACTAAAATGATAACACTTACAAAAGGCGACATCGTAAAAGCTCATACTGAAGCAATTGTAAATTCTGTAAACACAGTAGGTGTTATGGGGAAAGGCGTTGCTTTATCATTCAAAAATGCTTTTCCTGAAAATTTCATAAAATACAAAAAATCTTGTGATAAAGGTGAACTCAATATTGGAAAATTGTTGATAACAGAAACTCACCAATTTTATCCAAAATATATAATTAATTTTCCAACAAAAAAACATTGGAGATACCCCTCAAAAGAAGATTATATAGCAGCAGGATTAGAAGAATTGCATAAGGTAATAGTTGAAAAGAAAATTAAATCAATATCAATTCCTCCTCTTGGGTGTGGGAATGGTAAATTAGAATGGAATAATGTAAAATTTATGATCGAGTTAAATTTAAAAGATATTGATGGTATTGAAATACATTTGTACGAGCCGTCTTTCACACCTGAAAGAAATATATATAAAACGAAACCAGAACTTACTCCTGCAAGAGCAATATTACTTTGGCTTTTTAAAAGTTATCAAATATTAGGCTATGAACTTAATTTATTAGTAGCTCAGAAGTTATCCTATTTCTTACAGAGATTGGGAGAAAATTTACACCTTAAATTTGAAAAAGGTACTTATGGACCTTATTCTCATAATTTACATCACTTTTTGACTTTTTTAAATGGATATTATTTGAGTTTTAATCCTGATAATAACCAACCTAGCACATTGATTGAATTGATTGAAAATACTATTTTGGAAGTAGAAAATTATATTAAATCAAATTTATCAGAAAACCAAAAAGAACGTTTGGAAAATGCCATTAATTTAATTGATGGCTTCCAAACTCCATTTAGTCTTGAAATACTCGCAACGGTTGATTATATTCTTCAAAATAATGAAAACTATAGTCCTGAAGATATTTTGAAAAATATCAGAAATTGGACTAAACGAAAAAGGCAATTGATGAAACCCTACCACATTGAAGTAGCCTACAAAAGACTAATGGAATTCCAGCCATTACTTACTACAAATACAAATTAGTCTTAAATGAAAAGCGACCGGCTTAACGATACTCTATATCAAAAGTGCAAGAAAAAAGGATTGAATTTCAATCATGTTGCTGAAGTGGGTGTGTGGAGTCCTGAGACATCAAATGTTTTGGGATTTATTCAGGATGGCATAAGAGCCACATTGGTTGAACCTCTGCCTGATAAAATTGAAAGTATTAAGCAATACTTTGGAAATAATCAGAATGTTAAATTATTCCCTTTTGCCATTTATGAGAGGGAGGGTGAGCTTGATTTGTTCAATAAAGGAGCTTCTACATTTGCAGGAGAATTGAAGTCCAGCCCGGCATTGGTTAATGATAAGTATATAGCAAAACCTGAGGATAAAGTTACTGTTCAGGCAAAACTTTTTAGCAGTATTGACGACGGTACGATTGATTTGCTCAGCGTTGACACAGAAGGCTGTGAATGGTATGTATTAAAGTTTATGTCAAGCAGGCCAACTGTTATTTCAATCGAAACACACGGTAAAAAATATATTAATCCTTTCATTAAGGAAATTGAGAGATGGATGAAAGACAATGACTATGTAGTGTGGTACAAAGAAAAGAGCGACACTGTCTATATGAAGACTGGTGCTATTAAATTGAAAATGTGGGAGAAAATGAAATTAATTTTCTAATATAGTTTGTATGAGATTAATTCTGTTATAATGTATAGTTTTACATTTCCGTAGAAGTCTTTATCATAATTTTCAGTTTTTATCCAACCAATGCCCGGAGCAAAATACATTACCATTTTAAAAAAAATTTGTGAATTATTACCATAACGTTTCATTCCCGAATACTGATAACAATTAAAACTACCAGCCGGGACAATGATATTAGCACTTGTATTAGTAACAAATGTCGTGTCATCTTCAGCGTTGAAATAGTCATTATTATTTGCAGGGTATTTTAAAAACAATACATTTGTATCCTTTCCGGAATAATCCAACATTAGCACATATAAACCATCTGATAAATTATAGAAATAAATTGGTTCATCATTGATTTTATATAGGGACCTCCCAAGGATAGTCGTATCAGTAATAACTTCTAAATGTATCAAAGTATCATTTATAATATTACCATTCGAATCATAATCATACATTCTGTAATCCCAATAATTACCAACCTTAAGAGGCCAGATTACTGATGTATCTAATGGTTGTGTGCCGTTGTCTTTGCAGCCTGCAAAGAGCAGAATAATAACAAATAATAAAGGAATGAATAACTTTTTCATGTTTTAGCTTTCGATTATTTTTAATCAGCTTTAAAAGATAATGAAACTTAAAAAAGTTAATCAAGATTTCAAAATGAAATTTATTTTATCTAATTAATGTATCTTATGTTGGTTGAAATAACAGGTAAGGGTTTGTAATAAAATTTTAAATTTTATTCCAAAAATATTTAATTTAGAATACGATTAATCAGGGACATTTTAAAATAATTCAAAATATTTTTTTGTTAAACATTCAGAGGACTATATGAAAAAAGCACTTTTTTTGATTTTGACAATCTTATTGTTCTATGGCTGCGGTAAACCGAAGGATGAACCTGCAGGAGAACAACTGCTGACAAAGGAACAGATGGCAAAACTCGCCGATGATGCGAAAATTTATTTCAAAGTTATCCCGGACAAAATGCCCGGAAGCGAGACTGACACACCTGTATTGATTGCTCTCGGTGAAAAGCTTTACAACGACACCCGGCTATCGCTTGATAATACAATCTCATGCAATAGCTGTCACCTTCTCAATGATAACAAAGCCGGCGTTGATAATAAACCTGTTTCTACAGGTGTCGGAGGCAAGAATGGCACACGAAATTCACCGACTGTTCTAAATGCGGGCTTCCAGTTTGTGCAATTCTGGGACGGCAGGGCAAAGGACCTCGTTGAGCAGGCAAAGATGCCCGTCCTTAATCCTGTGGAAATGACTATGCCGAATGACAAAGAGGTAGTTAAAAGAATAGCTGCTGTTGCTGAATACAAAGCTCTGTTCAGCAAAGCCTTTCCGAATGAAAAAGGACTTATTACCTTTGACAACATAGCAAAAGCAATTGCGGCTTTCGAGCGCACACTTGTTACACATGACAGGTTTGATGATTATCTGAAAGGCCAGTCTGATGCTCTATCACAGGAAGAACTGAAGGGACTCGATATATTCATCAATACAGGCTGTACTACCTGTCATACCGGAGCTTTACTCGGTGGAAATATCTATCAGAAGATGGGATTAATTCATCCATATATCGATACGGTTGACAAAGGAAGATATGAAGTTACAAAAGCTGAAACGGATAAGTATATGTACAAGGTTCCTATGATGCGTAATGTCGTATTGACTTCACCGTATTTCCATGACGGCAAGGTTGCCAGACTCGAAGATGCAATCACTCAGATGGGATGGATGCAATTAAACAAAAAGCTAACACCAGAAGAAGCCGGATATGTTGCAAAATTTTTTAATGCACTGACAGATAAAAAAAGAGAAACAAAAGCAACAGCAGGAAAGTAAAATATGAAATTGATGGGGGACTGTCATTGAAGGCAGTACCTTTGAATATTTAGTAACTCATGTAACGCGACTCTTGAGTATTCGTATAGGCACTAAATTTACAATTTTCATTGAATTTTCAATGAACAAATTTTTAAAAATTATTTAGGTTATTCAAAAATATTACTTCTATAAAATTATAAATTGTCATAATATGGTAAAGTATAAATCAATTTTACATTGATAATTGCATAATTGACTGAAAATTGAAAATTTAGAATTATAGGATAGAGAAATAATAACTTATGTGTTACATGAGTTATTAAATCAACTTCCTCAACTTAGCCAGGTCGAATATTATATCCACTATTTTATCCTCATCAAATCTTGCACGATTCAGAATGACATCATAATAATCATTCTCGGGTTTTGTTCCCCGAAAAAATTTAATAAAAGCATCACGCTTGCGGTCTGTTTCGACAAGGGAGTTTTTTGCTTCTTTCTTTGTAACTTTAAGCTTGTTGCAAAGTAGTTTTACTCTGAAATCAACCGGTGCAATGAGTTTAATATGTAAAGCTCTTTGAATCTCATTAGTAATTACTGCACTTGCCCTTCCGACTATAACTGCTCTCCCTTCGTAGGCGGATGTTCTGATAATGTTCTGAATGGTTGCGATTATCTGGCTGTCGCTCACATAATATTTCTTAATGAAGGAATCAGCCAAATCCTCGAAAAGTGCTTTCTTTTTTGCATCGAAGATATGCGATATCCTTTCGGGTTTGATTTTCAGCTCTTCTGCTGATTTTTCGAGAATTTCTTTGCTAATCCAGCACCACTTCTTTTTGGAATCATTGGTTTCGATATACTGATTAATTTTGTTAACCAGCTTTACGGCTATGTCACCTGCAAAGCATCCCATCTCGCGCGAAATCGTTATAACGGGACCTGCACCTTGAACAGTAAGATTGTCAATTTTATATTTTTTTGACAAATACCTTTGAAAAACATTTTCTCCGCTCATATTACCCCCAATAATAGTAAATCTATTTTAAGCCAGTCTGACTGTTTCTTTCGGGGTCATTTTTTTATTTTGTTGATTTTATATTATAAAGAACCACCAATTACTATAAACTTATTTAAAAAAGTTTTATTGCTGAGCGAAAAAAAATTCAATTGCGATGTAACATTTTTCCATTTTTATTGTTATTACAGTAAATATTAGTTAAATTTTCTGAGACATTTTTAGGTTTCAGGTGTACTTAGATATATAATTTATACAAAATTGAATTTAGTTTGTCTGTTTAGCATTTCGGTATTGGCAATTTGGTAGGGGCAATTCACGAATTGCCCATGAGTAGGAATTCGTATGAAGCATCAGATCAAGGAATATTTTTTACTTAAATAAATTTTCTAAAATAATTTAAAGCTAAAAATATGAATAACGTTTGTTTTTTTTATTGCCATTTCTATCATTATTTATTTTAATATTTAATCCTTGCGAAAAAAATTCTGTCAACATTAACGAGATTTCTTTTGAAACTTTTAAGACATATCATATTGATAGTACATATAAAATGGATTCAATAGGTTCATTTTTAATTATTACGAATAAGAATATTCTTGATACAATTTTTCAACTTAACAAATTATTGGATTCTTCTGATTTAGATAGTATATACTAAGTTGCTTAAATAATTCTGAATTCTAATGATGTCATTCTGAGCGCAGCGAAGAATCTATCTTAATAAAGTACAAATAATTAGATTC
>Ga0208977_1001665_pt1 | contig 10547 bp, 4 predicted proteins | sample RifOxyA2_FD_184030 | JGI IMG/M metagenome (GOLD analysis project Ga0208977, IMG submission 184030) | Groundwater microbial communities from Rifle, Colorado - Rifle Oxygen_injection A2 (SPAdes) | ecosystem: Environmental > Aquatic > Deep subsurface > Groundwater | place: Rifle, Colorado, United...
CCATCGAGCTTGTAACAACCTGGCCCGCGGTTACCGCTATCGCAACTATGGTGCTGTTAACGTAGAATCGGCCGAACGGTATAGCGTACCAGGCCTCAAGGTAATTTCTCCATATAATCGGTTTTGGCCACAGGTTGATGGATGAGGTGAAAATCAGGGTAGGGTCCTTCAGCGAAGTGGAAAGCATCCACAGGAAAGGAAAAATCATCGAAAGGCCGAACAGCGACAATATAAGGTATATCAGGGTCTTGTTTATGATATCGCTTATTATTTTCATCTGGTGCAGGGTCATCAGGTTCTCCTACATGTATTGATATTGTACTTTTTTGCCGCCGAACTTCCAGTTAAACAACGTTACCATGAAGATTATGACGAAAAGAAACCAGGCAAGCGCCGAGGCCTTGCCCATGTAGAACCATACGAAAGCGTTATTATATATGTAGTACTCTATGGTGGTTGTGGCGCCGCCGGGGCCGCCGCGCGTCATAAGGTATGCGCTTTGGAAGCCGCCCTGGAAGCCGCCTATTACGCTCATTATAAATATGAAGAAGGTGGTGGGTGAAAGCATGGGGACGGTAATATGCACGAATTTCTGCCATGCGTTGGCGCCGTCAATCTCCGAGGCTTCGTAAAGATGCTGCGGTATACCCTGAAGCGCCGCAAGATATAAAAGCATGTTATAGCCGCCGACGCCCGACCACAATCCCATTATTATTAAACTGAATCTTGCCCATACCGGGTGGTTAAGCCACGCAGGCCCCTGTATTCCCATGTAGCCCAGCAGGGTATTGAGGAGGCCGTAATCGGGGTTATAAATCCAGCGCCATAAAAGCGCTATGGCGACGATGGAAGAAATAGACGGAAGGAAATAGATGGTGCGGAAGAAGGTTATGCCTCTAAGCGGCCGGTTCATGATAATAGCCATGAGAAGCGAGCCTATCATGCCAAGAGGTATGCCAAGCATGAAGAACGTGGTGTTGTAGAGATAGTACCAGAATTCAAAATCGTTCGGCACAACGTAGCGCCAAACAAAGAGGTAGTCGAATATCGAGCCGAAAGCGGCGCCGGGGCGCATGTGAAAACCGAAAAGGTCAAGAAAGTTTTTAAGCCCCACGAACTGCGGCGGGTTAAAAATATCCCAGGAAACAAAGCTTAAAAGAAAAGAAGCTATGACGGGAAGCGAGATAAAAAGAAGGAATCCCACGAAATTCGGCAGGATGAAACAGTAACCAATAAACGTTTCGCTGTTAAACAGCGCTCTTATCTTATTTTTCACCACACACCCTTTCTTTGCCAGCAAATTAAAGCTAGTATAGTAAATTATTCAGTTTTGGTCAAATAATTTCCCCCCCTGGCCGCGGTAAATGTTACGGCAGGGCTGTTATTTCTATTTTGTTGCTTTTTAAAAAAGTGTTATTTGCATCCGCTATGAAATCAATGGTGTGTTTTCCCTGTTCAAGTTTCCAATATGCTATGAAGGGGTATTTAGCTGAAACTATCTCTTTGCCGTCAACACGCCATTTGAGTTGTTGGACGTTTTTCGTAACTTTCGGTTTCAAGGGTATTTCCTGGTACTCTCTGCGCAGTATGGGATCTATTTTATATATTTCACCGTTCCTCGGCAATTCCACGTAACATTCGCCAGAGCCTTCCTTGCGGCCTCCCGTGCCGGGCAATTGCGAAATCTCAAGCGGCGGCATTTCTACTCCGGCATTTAGCGCCCATTCATAGTACTCCGAAGGATATATTGTGTATAATTTTTCTTCCAGGCATTCCCCCGGGCAATCCGGGGAAGCCAGTAGATTGTTGCGTTTATCAATCCCGAGGGTGCGGTGAATAGAGCAATGTTTTGACGGAATATTTCCTTTCATGAATAGTTCGTTTATCGTCTCGTTGCAATGCCCGGCCGGGATTTCACCGGAAACTGCACAAATCTTGCGGCGTACCAAACCTTCGGGTTTCACGAAATTACGGTCCGGGTTTCTTATTTCAAGTGCAAGCATTATATCCCGAAATATTGGGCCTGCACCCGAAATTCCGGAAACGGCGTACATTGGTTTGCCGTCGAAATTGCCTACCCAGACGGCAACCGTGTATCTTGGGGTGTAGCCGACAGTCCAGTTATCCCTGAAATTTTTAGACGTTCCGGCGGCGCACTTAAATGGAAGGTTGATTGGTGAATATTCGCTGAATGCCGGCGCACGCGCATTATTGTCTGAAAGGATGTCGGTAATAATATATGCAGCCTTTTCGCTGAAAAATCGCCCCATACCCCTTTCCGGCTCGTCAGTAATCATTTTTAAATCGCTGAGCATTCCCCCGTTTGCAATGCCGCAGTATGCCCTGGCAAGTTCGAGAAGCGTTACTTCGCCGCAGCCAAGGCAGAGGCCGGGGCCGTAGAAACTCGCGTCTCTGTTAAGGCTCTTGAAACCCGCATCGTGTAGTTTTGCAAGCAACATATCGGCCCCGAACTTTTCGGAAAGATTGACCGTGGCAATATTGTACGAACATGCCAGGGCTGTTCTTGCGCGCACCATGCCGTGATATTCCTTGTCATAGTTTTTTGGCATGAAAACTCCGCCCCCGGGTATCTCAAAACTTGATTTTATGTCCGGCAAGACATCTGCCGTAGTCATTCCATTTTCAAATGCGAGGCCATAGACAAAGGGTTTTATCGAAGAGCCCGGCTGGCGCAATGCAATGGCTCCGTTGACCTGGCCATGGTGAACTTCGTCAAAAAAATCTGCGGAGCCGGCCAGTGCAAGTATTTCGCGGGTTTTGTTATCAATGACGGCCACCGAAGCATTATTTACGTTTGCCGCAGACAGCTTCGAAATATGATTGGCGACGATATATTCGATTTTTCTCTGGAGGTTAATATCGAGAGTCGTTTTCAATTCCCCTTCATAGTCCCCGTATCTGTCAACAATCATGTCGCAGAAATGCGGGGCAAGGAACGCATTCCTCCTGGGATATAATGTTAATTTTTCATGCAATGCAGACAAATATTGTTCCTTGCCGATTACCCCGGTCACGTAGAGCGACGTCAGAATTTTTTTCTGCCGCTTGAGGATAAAAGACAACTTTTTGTAAGGATTGTACAGTTTATTGGAAGCCGGCATGGCGCATAGGAAGGCTGATTCCGAAAGAGTTACGTCCTTTATTGATTTACCGAAATACAGGCGTGACGCGGCCTCTACGCCGTAGGCTCCGTTTCCGAACGGCACACGATTGATATATTCCTGCAGGATCATACCCTTCGTGTAGCGTATTTCAAAGCATACCGCCTGCACGGCTTCCTTGAATTTATTTGGAAACGTTCTGGAACGATTCCCGGTATTCCTCGCAAGCTGTTGGGTAATGGTTGAGCCGCCGGAAACAATTCTTCTTCTCTTTACATTAAGGATAACGCTGCGGGCTATAGCCAACGGGTCAATTCCACAATGACGATAATAACGTCTGTCCTCAGCGGCCAACAGCGCGTCGATAAAGTGTCCGGGAACAGCATTGAGGCTGACGGGGTATGCCGTGCCATATTGGCAGGAGTGTATTTCTTTTAACAAAATACCGTTACGGTCGCAAATCTTAAGCGATGACATTTTTATGTCATCTATCGGAGACAGGTGAATATAGGAAAAAACCGCGATGCCGCCGGCAGCAACTATCACCGCCGCTATTTTTGGAAGTTTCATTTGATGTTCACTTTTTTCTGGGCGGTTCTCCCGAAAACTTCGGGGGTATACATTTCCTCAGCTTTTGCAGGCGGCATTAAAAACTCACCCGCTGTCGTAGCCTGTACGAGGTATGAGTATGTATGTTCCCCGTGTTCCAGGTAATTGGCAAATAACAACACCCGGTCATCATATCTTTCGCTGTGATCAAAACCTCCCCACCAGCTGCTGTCATCTCCCTGCAATGCCTGATCGAATTGCCGGGTTTCTTCATTGCTTGCGGTGGACAAACTCATGTCAACAATTTCAAAACCGGCAGGCAAAGGATCATCAACGACGACGAACCGGCGATCCTGGCCGCTTTTTACTTTCAGGGTTACCTTGTACCTGCCCGAGAGTTGGTACGTGTTGCCTTCGATGTTGCCCTTAAACGGCTCTATTCTCTTTTCTACGGAAATTCCTTCATCCCTGGCTTTCAGCTCTCCCAGCGGGGAATAGACCATCCGCATCTCATAGTATAATCTGCCGGCGCCCGTCTTGCGGAAATCCACGGGTAACAAGGTGTCACGGGAATAACCGCTCACGGGAATTCTTGTCGTCTTTGAGTTTAAAGTTCTTCCTTTGAAAACATCGCTTAGTATTTCCTTGCCTTCAAGCGTAACTTTTGCGGTAAAGTCGGGATTCTCTTTTTCATATTTATTCACGTATTCGTTAAAGGCATAAAATACATACGTATTGTCCTGTGTATTTGACCATTTTCCGGATTTTCTTTGAGTTGCAAGCCATTTTACCATTTTCTCGGCGTTCGGCAGTTCGCCATTTACTTCAAGCAGTCCCTGCAAAATGGCGGCGGTTGTACGCACATTTGAACTCCATATCCATTCCATGCCATCTCCGGACGACTCTTCAAAGTGGACTTCTGTCGGCGAGTATTTTGCCGTGTTGCTAATTTCCCGGACAATAGTGTCAACCAGAGTCTGGCTCATTTTTTCATAATGGATTGCTTTGAGCAGATATATCTTTCCCAGCGATGATAATTGATCGCGCTTCGAATAGAGATCGTTAATGTATGGCTGTTCGTGATAGCCGTTTAGTGACAGAGCATACACGCAAAACGCTTTTGTTGTCAAAGTTGCATTTGTACCATAAGGCCATGCCCATATGTTTTTGTCATCCCTCAAATACGCCTTCAAATAATTACAAGCTTGAGCCAGCACATCCGGATTAACGGCATATCCCCGGGCTCTTGCATGGCTAAGCGCCCACACGACGTAACATGTCAAATAGGGAGAGGCTGTTATATTGTTTTCCTTCCAGAATCCGAATCCTCCTGAACTCGATTGGAATTCAGCCGTTTCTTTGATATAACTGTTGAGTATTTCCGCGCCGCCGTGTTTCTTCAAAGGCGCCAGGTCAAATGTATCTACAAATTTGCCTGCAAGAATCAGCGGCAGCACCTTTGATGTTTTCTGTTCAAGGCATCCATAGGGGTATTCAAACAGATATTCAAGCCCTCCCTTGACGCCCACAAGAGCGGTTGGCGCTATGGCAAGGTTTACGAAGCTTGCCTCATCATAGATATTAGAAGGTATCTTTATCGCCTCTTTTGCCGTGTCGACGGTTGAACTGTATGTTGCAACCGCTTCGGTTGGAGTAGGTGCTTTGACAGGAACAGACCATTGCAACCCGTCGGTTTCCAGGCCGAGCGCGGCTTTAAAAACAAAGTCCGCGCTTCCCGGTTTTTCGGCGCGGAAATTAAATGTAATTTCTTTGACTTCCCCTTTTTTCAGTTCCACTTCCTTTCTGTTTTGCCCTTCCAGCACGATTCCATTTACTTCAGCCTGGATCAACACTTTTCCGTCTGCCTGCGTGTTGTTATGGCATAAAACGCCGGCAATGAATTTATCGCCCGGCATCACAAATCTCGGCAGGCTCGGTTTCAGCATGAGAGGCTTGTTCACGGCAAAACGAGTGTCTCCGCAACCGAAAGAAGCATCTTTTGTGTGCGCTGTCGCCATGACTCTGAATGATGAGAGGTTGCCCGGCAGAGTAAAAGAAAACTCCGCATTGCCGCTGTTGTCGGTCAGTATTTTCGGATTCCAGTATGCGGTGGGAATGAATTTGGATCTCGGGTCAACATCGGCGATAAAACCGCCTCCGCCTCCCCGGTTCTCGCCTTTTTCGCCGTAGTTTCTTTGTCCTATTATGTGAATACGCGTTTCCGCGGTCTCAACGGAAAGAGGCCGCGAACCATAAAAATGAGGAAACGGGTCAGGGGTTGAGTAATTGATAAGATTAAGTATTCCGAGATCGCTTACGGCAACGTCCACTTCCGAAGGAACGCCTCTATTGCGGTTATCCAATACTTTCAAACTCACCTTTACGCTATGGCCGGGCCTGTACTCTTTTTTGTCTGTGGTAATATTGACCGCAAGGCGCTTGTCGCCGGGGTCCACCGGCATATTGGTATAGCCTATCTTGAATGAAGGTTTTCCCAGATCCTGCTTTTCTCCGTTCTCGTCGTCTTCCCCGGAGAAACTATTTTCGCTTGTTCGCCCCTGGTAAAGCATTACGCAAACGTAAGCGTTGGGCAAATAGTTTTTTTTGATCGGGACGGCAATAGTGTCGGCGCTTCCCTTTATTGTTGTAATCCATTGATCAATAATTCCTTCGCGTTCAACGGTAACGACGGCGTTGGCGTTTTCGTAAGGCGATTTAACGAGAATTTTGGCGGTTTCCCCGGGCTTGTACCCTGTTTTGTCGCACACAAGCTCGACCCTGTCGGTATCGTCTCTCTGCCATGCGCAATAATCGCGTCCGGTCACATAGAAATATTGCGATGAACCTGTCCTGTTTCCGCGGCTATCCGTGGCGCTGACTTTGAAATAGTAATATCCGGATTTCTCTGGTTTATAGTTCCATTCATAAGGCTCCGGTTTCGAAGATACGGTGAATGAAGATAATAAAATATCCATCCTTTCGGTTTGCCACTCCCATCTTCCGCCGGTGCCGCCCTGCCTGACCGAGCGCCATTCTCTCCTTACGAGGCTGCAATTAAGCGGCTTGTCCTGAATTTTCCGGCCGTCCGGATCTACGACGACAATAGAGGTTTTAAAAGGATTGCCCTTCTCTATGAATGACGATTCCGATTTCAACCCGATATAAAACTCCGCGCCGTGAACTACGGTCGTTGCTCTTCCCGATAATCTTTGCCTGTCAGGCGCGGTTACCGATGCTTCGCTTGTAACGCTATAACTCCCATGCCTGCCTTTAGACTGAATCGGATACGAAAATGTAAACGCGCCTTCCCTGTCAAGTTTGCCCGATCCCGAAATAATTGTAAGGTCGCCGTAAGAATAACCTTCTTCGCTCCAATCATACGTTCCGAACGTATAATCGTCATAACCTTCAGGTGTAAACCAATAAGAATCGAGCCTTGCGGAATAGCCGATTTCGGCATCTGGCATTGCGGACCCGGTCAAATACCTCCCGTTTACCTTGACGGTAACCGTGTCGCCTGTAATATATTCATCCATGTCATTTTTCGTCATTACCTCGAATGTGGCTGGTTTGTATTCTTCAACCCTGAAATTCGAAGATAGCCTGATCTTCCTGTCGTTATATGAATAATATTCGTCCTCGCTGCCATTGTTATTTTCCTGCGCGTCTTTTTGCCAAACGTTCACCGAATAATAGCCCGTGGGAGAATTCTTGTCAATAGTGTACACGAAGTCGAACGAACCATAATCCGATAGCGTTACCGTTGATCTCAGCACTTCGGCAGAGCGCGAATCTTTAATGAATATTTTGTAATCTTTTATCCCGGGTATTTGCCATTTACCATTTTTTTTCTCCCGCACTATTCCTTTGAGATAAACCGGATCGCCCGGCCTGTAAATGCCTCTTTCGGAGAATATATGCCCCTGGTACTGCGGATAGCTCTGCTGCCAGTCGTAGCTTATGCCAAAGTTGTAGGGATATATCCCGGTTCCCCAGTCGGAATGAATAAACGAAACATCGCCATTCTTTTTTGCGATAACCCATACCCTTGGTTTTTTCCACCTTTCTTTGGGAACAATATTAAGTTCCTCCCAGCCGGGGGTTACCGTAAAACCGGAACCGTTTGTCTTTCCCGTCCAGAGAACTTTATTGCCGTCATCCCTCAGTTCGATGTCCGCCTCTTTTACCGGCATGCCAGTTTTAAGATAAGAAACATAAATCATGTTTCCGTCGGGCGAGAATTTACCCGTAATCCCGAGACCCGTCACCTGCAAAAGAGCCTGTTGGTGCCGGTAGTCGTGCGGCAACAAACTGTTTTCGTAACTCAGTTGCACATATACGATACCGTTTCTGGAGTCTCCCAGCGCCTCTTTAAGTTCTATGGGCAGAAGCGTTCTTTCGTTCTTGTTTATCCCGGGATACCACGTTCTGTCGACGGTAAAACCACAGGTAGGAGTAACAAGAGCATAGGAGTTGCCGTAATTACCTCCGGCAAATGGAACAATGTATTCCGGCGGGATAAGAGTTTTCTGCAATCTTAATTTATCTATATTGATCAGTGTAACCGGATGCCGGAGTTTCGGCAAATACCTTTCAACGATTCCTATGCCGGTTGGCATTGTTATGCGCGGAGGATAATCGGCTACGGATATATTTACTTTGACATCCTTTCCAAGCTTCTGTCCGAACTTGTCTTCCAGCGCTCCGTTAATCGTTATCTGCCAGGTAGCGCCGGCTTTAAGTTTCATCCGTAGATGCGCCGAACAGTAAGCATTGTTTTCAAATGCACTGTAGGGACAGTATGAGAATAAGTCGTTGTTCCCATAGTAATCATCAATTATATCCGTCTTCGGTTCGATACCAAAATTCTTCTTCAGATCTGACAGCTTAACCGGATTAGTGAATTTCAAGATTAATTCGTTACACGGTTCAATTGATTCGCCTTCTACCGGCCCGGCATACGCAAAATCAGCAAATGTTTTAAAAGTGAATGATGCGGCCTTTGAAGTCCCCAGATTACCATCACTGCTTAATACCCCTTCTTCGATCTCAATTGTATATATGCAATTTTTATTCAATGGCTTTGTTGGAAGAAGCACAAGCATGTTCGCAAATTTTTCCGACACGTAGCTGCGATTGTTTTCGAAATCTTTTTTTACCGCATTGCGGGCAATATAATCAATATCATTTTTTTTGCCGTTATTTAACTCGTATATGCGTATCGCCGGTTTACCGGAACCATCCGGACGTACCTTTCTCGGGTCCATCGGCAAATTAAACAACAATATGATATTTCTATCCAGGCTCAGCCAACCCTCTTTTTCCCTCGGATCGCTGTAGACAAGTTTCGGCCTTTCAGTCTGAAACCGCCACGTGTAATCATTTCCCAACACATCGCCGCTAACCTGTGATTTTAATTTCCCGGTTATCGTTATTTCATATTCGGTGGCCGGAGCAAGAGGTTCCGAAGGAGTAAAAGAAAGGGTTGAGGTTCCCTGCCAACGATATTTACCCTCAACTTTCGGAGTAATGGCCAGGGGGCCTGTGCCGTCTCCTTCGGGCAACTGCTCCAGTGGGACCATAGGCTTATCAAAAGTTACCGTAATAGTATTTGAAGCGCTTTCATCTTCGGTTGCGCCGGCCGGGGTGGACGTAAGAATTTTGACTTCTCCGGCAACAAGATTGACACAACACAAAATTGCCGCACAGCATGGCAATAACATTTTTGCAACCCTTCCGGTTTTCATTTTAGCGCTCCTCATTCGTTAACCCGTTGACCGTTAAAAAATTCCAAAGGATTTAAATAACGCTCACGCAGGCTGTTTTCGTCATAACACAGTAGAGCATATGTAGCATAGAATCTATCAGGATGTATATCGCTGTGTTGTATATGTACAGGCCTGGCTTTCATAATTTCGAAATGAAAATGATCGAACTTCCAGCCATACTTGTTGAGTTCATTTGTATTGAAAAACCTGGCAATCGGCACCTGCGGATGGGCGATTTCTCCAAGCTTGCATTTTATATCCGCAACATGCTCATAGACAGTCCATAGCCCGTTATGTTCAATAATAACCTGGGCAAACGGCCCGTCGTCCCTAATGCTTATCACCTTCCCCATGCAGGCAGGCAGTACAGGTTCATTTTCATAGTTTTTGCCGGGCCTTTTTATATCTATTCCTGTGTGGAGGTGACTGGGAATGCCCGGCCTTGCTTTTCTTCTGATACCGTATGCGCCGATTTCAGTCAGCTTCAATTGGCCGGCATCCTTACGGTTGTGTATCCGTACCGGTGCAAACCAATCATCAGAATATGCCACCGATGAAATGAACAAAAGTAAGAAAAATAACAGTTTCATGTGGTGTTTCAGGATTCCGTAATAGTGTGCGGCTATATATGTTTTATGTCGTTTTATCAAGCCAGGTCAGGATTGGTTTGCGGGCGGCGGTTACTTCGTTTAGGCGGGTTACGGGGGTTGTTGAGGGAGCGTTTTTGAGGGTGTCGGGGTTTTCGGCGGCTTCGGCGAGGATTTTCTTTATTGTTGCGGCGAATGCGTCGAGGTCGGCTTTGGTTTCGGTTTCGGTGGGTTCCACCATCAGAGCCTCTTCCACTATGAGCGGAAAGTAGATGGTGGGCGCGTAGTAGCCGTAATCGAGAAGACGTTTTGCAATGTCGAGCGCGCGCACGCCTTTGGCGGCCATCGGTTTTGCGGAAAGCACGAACTCGTGCATGCAGCGACTGCCGGCCGGCGCGGGCAGGTCGTTTTTCAAAAGTTGTAAAAGATAGTTGGCATTTAATACCGCGTATTCACTTACCTTTTTTAAACCCTCTTTGCCCAGCGCGCGGATGTAGGCGTATGCTTTTACCAGCACTGGT
>Ga0208977_1001671_pt1 | contig 10524 bp, 8 predicted proteins | sample RifOxyA2_FD_184030 | JGI IMG/M metagenome (GOLD analysis project Ga0208977, IMG submission 184030) | Groundwater microbial communities from Rifle, Colorado - Rifle Oxygen_injection A2 (SPAdes) | ecosystem: Environmental > Aquatic > Deep subsurface > Groundwater | place: Rifle, Colorado, United...
TAAAAATACTGCCCGTTAAAATGATTTGTGGGGGCTGCGGTGTTCCGGTTAAAACAGGATCGAAGTGTAAAAAATGCAGAGGTTTTGGAGTTAAGATCGCTTCCGGCCTTGAACTGAAAATTTCTTCTATTTCCGGAGAATAAAAAATGAAAAGTATTAAACTTGGCGCAGCGATACTTGATGAGAATGATTCTTATGCAAAAAAAGTAAACGATATTTTTACTGAAAAAGGTTCTTATGTTATCAACATTATGGGCGGACCCGGTTGCGGGAAGACAACTTTGCTTTCTGTTGCCGGAAAGAGGATGAAGAAGGCCGGCACCTTTGCGATAATTGAAGGAGATGTCGCGACCGACAGAGACGCGCAGAAACTTAAGAATTTAAAAGTTCCAATTGCCCTTTTAAACACAGACCAGATAGGAAACGCGTGTCATCTTTCCGCAAAAATGATTTTAAAGGCTTTTAAAACTTTTAAAAAAAAGATGGATTTTGTATTTGTGGAAAATATCGGAAATCTGGTTTGTCCGTCGGAGTTTAAACTTGGAGAGCATTTAAGAGTGGCGATAACTTCCATACCGGAAGGGGATGATAAAGTAGTAAAATACCCTCAGATGTTTATTAATGCCGACGCGGTAATAATTTCAAAGATCGATATGCTTAAGCATTTTAAGTATAACATCAAAAGAGTGCTTAAAGAGTTGAGAACACTCAATTCTGATTCTATAGTGTTTCTTATTTCTTCAACTAACGGAGAAGGAATCAACGAGTTTATTGAGTATTTAGAGAAAAAACGAATAAAGACATTTAAGAATTACAGAACATGCCCACCCTCTAGAGTTTCATAACAGGGTCGACTTATCAAAAACTGCATAAAAGGCTGCAATAGGGATAAATAATAACAGTTTTCGGGAAAGGATAAAAGTGGGCGGACTATATTTTCAATGGCATATAACGGATATTTGCAATCTGCGGTGTAAGCATTGCTATCAAAGTAATTATACGGCAGCGGCAGAACTTGATATTGACGGTCTGAAAAAAATCGCGGATTCTATTTCTTTAACGGCTTCGGCAAAAAATACGGGTATTGTTTATAATATTACCGGTGGGGAGCCTTTTTTAAAAAAAGAATTATTTCCCCTTTGCGCTTATCTTGATTCTTTAAAAGAGACACGGGAATACATTATTATAACTAACGGGATGCTTATTAATACTGAGACTATCAGCAGATTAAAAACTCTGAAAAAACTCTCAGGTATTAAGGTTTCCCTTGAATCAGCTGTCCCTTCCGTAAATGATTCAATCAGAGGAAAAGGTTCTTTTGATAACGCAGTTAAATCCATTGAAATGCTTACCAGAGAGGGCATTCCTGTCACCGTGATGTTTACCGTGATGAAATCAAATCTGTCCGGTATTCCCGGGCTTGTGAAATTGTGCCGGGAAATAAAAGCAGACGGTTTGATAATAGAAAGATTTATTCCGATGGGAGAGGGAAGTAAAATAAAAAGCGAGGTCTTAAGTAAAAATGAATGGAAAGAGCTTGCTGAAACAATACTTGACCTTGCGGGAGAACAAACTGATAAGCTGGATATATATGATTGGAGAGCTTTCTGGATTGAAATATTAAAAGACGGAAAGCTGAATCTTTCCGGGGCAGAGTGCAATATAGGAAAGAGTAACTTCTGTATCATGCCGAATGCCGATGTTTATCCTTGCCGCAGGTTTGGTTTAAATATAGGTAACATATTACAAGAGCCGCTGGAAAAAATAATAGACTCTCCGGTTCTAAATAATATAATGAATGGCACCAGGAAAGGAAAATGTAAAGAATGTGAATATTTAGATTGCCGCGGCTGCCCTGCTCTTGCATATCATCTATCAGGAGACTATCTAGCAGAAGACACCCAGTGTTATAAGTAATTAATTTCCACCACCGGAATCCTTGAGAAATACCGAAAACAGGAAAAGAAAGTAAAGTAAGAACGGTAAAAATAAGACAGACGATTTAGAAGGGCCGGCTAAGACACCGGCCCTTTTTTTGTAAAGAGGCTTTAAAAACTACCGGTACAATCCGGTAAATAGTTTAAAGCGGATTTTCTCTTGATATCTTAGCCCTTTATGGTAAAATATAACTAATATAATGCCTCAAGGGGAGGAAAGAAATGTATTTAGCGTATATGGATGAAAGCGGTGATGATGGATTTCCGAAGTATTCTTCAGAAATATTTGTACTTACAAGTGTGTATATGGATCATCAGGTATGGAAGAATAATTACACTAAGCTAATGGAATTCCGAAGATTTATATCAAAAAACTACCACATTCCCGTAAAATTAGAATTGAAAATACATGATTTACTGCATGACAAAAATCCATATAGAGAAATGTGTTTGAAAAATCAGATTAGAGTGGAAATATTCGACAAATATTTTCAGATGTTGACTCAACTTGAACTCAAAATAATTAATGTGGTTATTAATAAAAAGAATATTACGCTTCAAGAGTACAGTGTACTGGAAAAAGCTTTAACCTACAATATTCAACGGATTGAGAATGATTTGAAGGAAAATAGCGGATTGAAGAAGTTTATGATAATTACGGATGAAGGCAGGCTTAATAAAATGAGGGACATCACAAGAAAAATTCAAAAAGTAAATTTTATTCCTTCGATTTACCAGCCTCAGCCCTATAGAAAAGAAATAGAATGTATGATAGAAGACCCATTATCCAAAAATTCAAAGGAATCGTACTTTATTCAGATTGCAGACACTATTGCCTGGGTTGTGTATGAGTTTGCCAGAAAGAAGTATTTAGGTTTGGAATTGCATAAGAGGCTGCAGAGCGTAATTTCGTTTAGTAAATTAGAGGAGTGGCTTAAAATAATCTATGATTCCGGGGTTATCAACAAAAAAGCGTCAAGAACCGGAGATTATGGGATTGTTGTAACTCCCAAATAAAAACACCACCTACGACCCATTCGGGTTTTCAGTGGTTCAATATCATTATAGTAAATAAAATTCTCCTTGTCAATAGCCGCTTTATCCGCAGCTTACCGGAATATATATCTTTTCTAGCTATTTCTAAAAATAGACAAATCATGCAATCTTGTATATAATATATAGTATATGGTGAAACGATGGTTTTACATAATTATTATCAGTACTCAATTTACCTTCGCCCAATCAACAGCTGGTGGGATTATACTCAAAGAAGGTTTAGGTGCCAGACCTATGGGAATGGGCGGTGCATATACTGCGTTATCTGATGATGCCTCTGGTGTTCTATGGAATCCTGCCGGATTATTGGATATGAAATATAGTGAAATATCCTCGACTTATCTAAAAGGAATTGCGGATACAGGTCAGGGTTATTTTAATTATGTAGCATTTTTGGAGAAGGGCAAAAATGCTATTGGCTTTTCTGTGAAAACCTTAAATAGCGGTGAATATGAAATAAGAAAGCCGGACTGGGGTGATTATTTTAGTGTTGCCAATGCCCAGACGGAATATCTTTATATTGCAACATATTCGCAGATGATTATTAACTATTTTGCGGTTGGCGTAAATGCAAAACTGTATTCAAGCAGTATCGCCCAGGGGTTGCCAATTTGGATAATTTGTGGAGATATGGGGCTGATGTACAAAGATACTTTTTTAGGGAATATGATAAAAATCGGATTATCAATCCAAAATATTGGACCGGAAATTAAATATTTTGAAAGCGGAGATCCAATGCCTCTGAAATACAATTTTGGATTATCATATTCTCTTTTATTAAACAGCGAATGTTTTGTGGTTTCTGCGTTGGATATTAATAAGTCTATCGATTCCAATATCAAGGTGAATATTGGACTAGAGGGCACTTATTTGAGTAAATACAAGTTAAGAGTTGGATATAGGTTTAGAAGTGATACAGATTGGCTGACACTGGGGTTTGGATATTGTTTAGATGAATTTTTAACGCTAGATTATGCATATATGTTTAACAAAGTAGAAGGCATTGGCGATAAACATTATCTTACATTGTCGGTTTATTTAATAGGTGGTTTAGAAAATACAACTTATGACAATTTAAATTTGAATGACTGCAGTCTAAGCACAGAAGAGTTAGAACTTGGTGTGACAAAATTAGAAATATTAAGAATAACGAAAAATTGTAAAATACGAATATATAATGCAAAAACCACAGAATTACTGCAAGAGATAGATGAAAATATATTTGGAAACAAGGGATGGGTTATTTGGGATGGTAAAGACAACAAAGGAGAATTTGTTCCTGCGGGCTCATACTTATTGCACATTTTTGATGACAAAGGAAACAAAAATATGAAAACAATAAAAATAATAAATAATAGGGAAGGTGTTTTAAAATGAAATATATTTATTGTGGAATAATATTTCTACTAATATCTATCAATGCCGTTGTCTTTGCTTCTGATAAAATAGACATCGAATTACCTGTGAATATTAGTATTGAAGATGTTAGGAAAAATACGCCTGAAACTAGAGAGAAGCTTTATAACCTGTTAAGAAATGAGTTAAAGAAAAATGAGGCGAAAAACCGGCAAAGAGCAATTAAATTTAATTCTTCTTCAGGCAATCGTACTAAAAAATCTATTGGGATTAAAGAAGAGCTGTTGCCCTGTTCGATAATAAGATATACAAAGAACGGTCTGCCAATAGAAACTGCACCAAAAATATATAAAGCATTTCCAAATACAGACATAACATTTACGTTTACAGGTTGGGATGCGACAGAGTTGTCGGTATTACAGGAGGTAGTAACAAATTATTATTCTGTAATGAAAACAGTGCTTGGATCTCCCGGTTGGAGCAGGAGCATAGAAATAAAAAAAGATCAAACAATACAGTATGCAGGATTATATGGAGATTATCAAATACTATTATATTTCGCAGATCAACATGCTTTTATACATGAATTAGTGCATGCTTTTCATTCACCATGTTTTTTCCCGATAGGCGTTTACGAAGAAGGAATGGCAAGGGCAGTAGAAGGGATAATAGCTCCTAACTCTAAAGTTGTGTATTCTTTCGGAAATATTTCAAATGCTACTGGTGATAAAATGCAAGGAAGTTATGCGATGTTTTATGAACAAGAGAACAAAATTCAACTATCGCAAGCCGGTGGATATGTTGATTCTTATGCTGAATATTCCTTAGCTGCAATACCGTGGTGCAAAATTTATTTTGAAGATAACAATTTCTTTAATAAGTTGAATGATGCCTATTATAGTATTTATAATCAACAGATATATGGAAAATCAGTTTTATTATGCGTAGATATTTTAAAAAATATAATTAAATCAATAGTTCCTGTAATTGAAGGGGTAAGTTTTGATATATGGTATCAAAATCAATATGCTTTGAAAATTAATTCGCCAAGCGGATATATGTTTAAATTACATCATGGGGGAGATTTTAGCACATATGACCATCTAGATGTACAGTTGAATACAAGAGACGATAATGGTGCATATATATGGCCTAGGCCATATATAACATCATCATTTGTCTTGCGAGTGTATAATTGCAATGATGAAAAAATTTACGAAGATAATAAGAATTTTGATGGTACTGGACATGGGCTTTGGAATGTAAATGGATATTGGAGCGGCAAATTAGATTCGTCAACATTGGGAGGATATACTGGGAGAATAAAAATTGAGACAGGAACAATCACTGATAAAGGATTAGTTCGTGACTTTTTATATTCTGTTGTATTTCCATACAATACCAATGATACACAAGTAGGATTGTATGGAGTATCCGTATATAATAATTCCGGAACAATAGAGATCCCCGGATATGGAACATTTCCAGTTGTTAATGGAGCTTTTGATATCCAACCATTAAAGGCTGTTAGCGGTAAAATAACAATGAATTTTACAAGTTTAGCAGGTCAACAGATTACCAGATTAGTATATAAAGGGGAATATCCATATTTTGTAATGCTTGATTACACATATCCATGGGTAGATCCATCAAAACCGTGGCCTGTATCAGGATCTAATTTATATCTTATGAATAACCCGATTCATCCATTGAAAGGGGAAAAAATTATAGCTAATTGGAAGTTGGATAATCAGTCAAATGTTACAATTGACATCTTTGACTTAACCGGACAAAAGGTTATAACGATAATTGATAATGAATCATATCAAGCTGGGGCTTTTGAGAAGGAATGGAATGGAGCTAATAACAACGGAGTAGTGGTTGCCAGCGGAGTATATATAGTGAGGTTAAAAACAGACCAAGGGGCTACATGGAAAAAAGCTGTGATTATAAAGTAGGGTAATTTTGTCTAAATTATTCTTGTCTATTCATTTTCAAGATCTTACCTTTATAGACTTTTATCTCAATACGGCGGGGGTATTTTACCGCCTTCCTTCAATTGTCATTAGTCCGTCACGATTGCGTGACGAGATCTCGCCTTAAGGCGGATCATTAGTAATTTGTCATTGTCCTTTCTATGACTATTATCATTGAAAAAACCCCGTTTAAGCAGATATAATATAGTAATGAGAGCAAATTTGTCTACATCTGAAAAAGAAAGATATAAAAGACAGATACTCCTGTTCGGCGAGAAAGCCCAGAAAAACCTTAAGAAATCAACGGTTTTCATGGTTGGGGCCGGGGGTCTCGGGAGTTCGGCGGCTTTATATCTTGCGGCTGCGGGAGTAGGCAGAATCATTATTGCCGACTCTGACAAAGTTGAACTTTCTAATCTTAACCGTCAGATAATGCACGGAATGAAAAGAATTGGGAAGAACAAGGCGCTCTCGGCTAAAAATACTTTAGAATCTTTGAACGCTAATATAAGAATAGAAGCAATTTCGGAAAGAATAACCGAGGGCAATATAGACAGGTATGCAAAGAAAGCCGACATCCTTCTTGATTGCCTGGATAATTTTGAAACAAGGTTTTTACTTAACGCTTACGCTGTTAAAAACAAAAAGCCGCTGATCTTTGGCGCCATCTACGGCTGGTTTGGCCAGCTTGCGTTTATCCGGCCGGGAAAAAGTTTTTGCCTTGCCTGTGTTTTTGAAGGCTTGCCGAAAAAAGGAATATTTCCGGTGCTCGGGGCGGTACCCGGAGTTATCGGCGCGCTTCAGGCGATAGAGGCGGTTAAATATCTTTCCGGTACCGGCGGGGCTTAAAACAGGAGTTTCGTAAGGTGATATTAAAAAGAGATCCGCATTGCAGAGTTTGCGGAAAAGGAAAAATAAATGAGCGTTATTGATGAAATAAGAATTCTAAAGGTCCTGGAAAAAACAAAGGAACCTGATGCTAAAACAGCGCAAGCCGTAATTAATAAAGCAAAAGAAAGAAAAGGTTTGAATCTTGAAGAAGTAGGTGTTCTTATTAATCTTACTGACCCTGTTCTTCTTAAAGAGATGTTCAACACGGCTGCCAAAATAAAAGAAGAGATTTACGGCGAGCGGTTGGTATTTTTCGCGCCGCTTTATGTTTCCGATTTTTGTGTTAATGATTGTTCTTACTGCAACTTTCATCAGACAAATAAAGCCCTGAAAAGAAGCAAGCTTACGATGGAGCAGGTAAGAGAACAGGTGAAAATACTTATCAATATGGGGCATAAGCGGGTTCTTCTTGAGTTCGGCGAAGATCAAAAAGAAAATCCTATTGACTATGTTGTAGATGTAATAAATGAAATATACAAAGTCAAAACAGAAAAAGGAAATATCCGCAGGGTTAATGTAAATATCGCCGCCACCACGGTGGAAAATTATAAAAAAATAAAAGCCGCAAACATAGGAACATATCAACTCTTTCAGGAGACGTACCACAGGCCGACTTATGCGAAACTCCATAAAGGCCCGAAAGCGGATTATGACAGGCAGTTAACCGCCCACGACCGGGCGCTTGAAGCCGGAATAGACGACAGAGGACTTGGCGTTCTCTTTGGCCTTTACGACTGGAAGTTCGAAGTTCTCGGTCTTATTGCCCACGCGGAACATATGGATAAAGCAGGAGGGGTTGGTCCGCATACAATATCCGTCCCGCGTCTTTGCGAAGCGCCGACCGTAAAATACTCTCCTGAATATCCGGTCTCCGACGACGACTTTTTAAAAATAATAGCAATACTTCGCCTTGCTGTTCCGTACACGGGAATGATAATTTCAACCCGTGAAACTCCCGAGATACGAAGAAAAGCATTTAAAATAGGAATCTCTCAGACCTCAGCCGCTTCTGTTACTTCTACTGGCGGCTACGGAAAGCAAACAGATTCCGTTCAATTCACCTCTCACGATTCCAGAAGCCTGGAAGAAGTCATTAAAGATGCGTTAAAAGACGGATTTTTACCTTCCTTTTGCACCGCGTGCTACAGACTCGGCCGAACCGGGGACGACTTTATGTATCTGTCAAAACCCGGCGAGATCCATAAATTCTGCCGCACGAACGGTCTTCTCACATTCGCGGAATACCTGGAAGATTTTGCCTCCCCCGAGTTAAAAAAAGACGGATACAAAGTCATTGAACAATACGAAAAGAAAATAGAAGAGCCGGTAATGCGTACGAAAGTAATGGAAGGGCTGAAGGATATTAGAGAAGGAAAGAGAGACATTTTTTACTAAGAGCATTTACAATTGACGATTTACGATTGACGATTTAATGTGGTATATTATATAAGTGCGAAAGATTGCACAATAAATTTTGCTTACGGGGGTGGGCATATGGGAATGGAAAAAGATATACAAAAAAGGACGAAAGTATTTGCATTAACAGTGATAAGATTTACAGAGAAAATGAGCAGCTCAAGAGTGAACAATATTTTGGTGAATCAAATAATCAGGTCTTGCACTTCTATTGGAGCAAATTACATCGCTGCCTGCTATGCAAAGTCACAGAGTGATTTTCTGAATAAACTGAAGATAGTTGAAGAAGAAGCGACAGAAACAAAGTATTGGCTTGAATTAATAAAAGAAACAAACTTGAATCTTTCGGCGCAAATATTAGCAATTATGAAGGAATCTGACGAGCTTATAGCCATATTTTCCTCTACAGTAATAACGATGAAAAAGAAATTGTATCACTATTAAATACAATAATATTCGGCAAAGCCGTACAATAAATCGTCAATCGTAAATCGTCAATTGTCAATATGAGGATTACGTTGGAGTTCCCATTGCCAAATCGCTCGTCCATATTTGATATAACGAAAAATGTAGTTGTTTCCGCTCCTGCCGGTTCCGGGAAGACGGAGAAGCTGGCTCGCCGTTATATTGCTCTTCTTTCTTCCGGGGTCAGCCCGGAGAGAATACTTGCCATTACGTTCACGGAAAAAGCGGCGGCGGAGATGAAAGAAAGGATACTTCGGATATTAAAATCAGAAAAACCGGAGCTTTATAAAAATATCAAAGAAAAGATATTTTTAATGAGAATTTCCACCATTCACAGTTTTTGCCTCAGTTTACTTAAAAGGTTTGCTTTTGAACTCGACCTGGATCCTAATTTTGAGATAGTAGACCCGAAGGACTCCGGGCTTATTGATAATGTTCTTTCCGCTTCGTTCACGAAGATAGTAGACTCGGAAAAAGAGAAAGGAAACCAGGAGAGCCTGCGTAAAAATCTGGTGGAACTTAGCGCGAAATACGGGTGGAGTAAACTGAAAGAAATCGTAGAAAAATTCTTCCATCTAAGACCTGCTACTTTAGTCGGCAGACCTAAACTGCTGGATGTTTCAAACTTCGAAAAAGCGCGATTTGCGGCGGTGACGGCAATAAAAGAGAATAAATATTTTACGGAAAATTATAAAGAGTTAATTGAGGAAAACTCCCCGGAAAGCATTGTTTACACTGTTGATTCCATAAAGGAGCTGCTTCTAACAACTTCCGGCACCCCGAGAAAAAATATTCCAAAAGGCGCAGACGTTCAAATGTCAAAAGAAGAGTATGCGGCTGTAAATGAAAAGATATTTAATCTCTATAATGAAGCAAAGCGATTTATTTACAATAAAGAACTGCTGATGTTCTACGAGATATTTGTCTTCAGTAATAATGAATATACGAAGAAAAAGAAAGAGTTGAACGTGCTGGATTTTAACGACCTCGAGTATATCACGTTTGAACTATTAAACAATCATGCTGAAGTTGATAACATCCTTTACGCGTTTGATGAGCAAACCGACCATATATTCGTGGACGAATTTCAGGATACCAACTTCCTTCAATGGTCTATTATAAATAAACTCACGGAAGAATGGAGAGCGGGACTCGGGAGCAAAAGAGATAAAGGTATTATCCCCACGCTATTTATAGTCGGAGACGAAAAGCAATCCATATTCGGGTTCAGGAATGCAAACGTAGAAGTGTTCGAAACTGCGGCGCTCGAAATGAAAAAGTGGTATGGCAGCGGGTTTATCTATGAGCAGGTGAGCGAGAATTACAGAAGCGGGAAAAATATAGTGGAGTTTGTTAACAAAGTATTCGCGAGGATTATGGCGAGAAGGCCGTTCGATCCGAAATGGCGGACGGGGTACGTAAGTTTT
>Ga0208977_1001684_pt1 | contig 10477 bp, 9 predicted proteins | sample RifOxyA2_FD_184030 | JGI IMG/M metagenome (GOLD analysis project Ga0208977, IMG submission 184030) | Groundwater microbial communities from Rifle, Colorado - Rifle Oxygen_injection A2 (SPAdes) | ecosystem: Environmental > Aquatic > Deep subsurface > Groundwater | place: Rifle, Colorado, United...
TGACTTATTAATTTGTAGGGGCTTTGTTGAATAAATCCCTGGGACAAAAGTTTTCTCCCTTTATTCCCGAAATTTATGCAACAAGATAACTGTCTGGCCGGCCTAACATGGTCATTTGGTTGAGCGCCTTGCATCGCAGAAGTAATTGCGTTCTTTGTCCAGCAAGATTTCTAGCTGATACCCGGTCGCCAAAGATGGTTTTTAACCTAAACATAGTATTCTCTGCCAAACTGCGACGATGATAGTCGCTTTCTTCCTGCCACCTTTTCCTACCAACTGCTCTAATTCGTCGCAGATTTTCATCCCGAACCAGCCGTTCTTGCTTACTGTTGCCGTGTTGCCAAATCCGGGCATTATGTTGCGGCGGAATAGCCACATGTTTCACCCCTTTATCCCGTAATGCCTGATAACACTTCCGGCGATCATATGCTCCGTCAGTGGAAACTTGGTTAATTGAACCAGGTATCTGGTCTAGTAAAAATCTCAACACCTCGCTATCAACTATATTGTTGCCGGTTACCGCACCAATGAGGATATCTCCTGTTTTCTCATCCACACCCAGATGAAGTTTTGTCCAACGACGGTGCTTACTCCAGCCATGCTGCCTGACTTTCCATTCACCTTCGCCATAAACCTTGGCCCCAGTACTGTCGACTACGATATGTAATGGCTCTGACCAATGCTGGCGCACTCGAATTTTCACCTGGAGTGTTGTTGCTCTGATAGATAAGGTAGAATAGTCAGGTGAAGTTAAATTAACGGCCATTCGCTTAAACAAGCAGTTCAAAAATCCTTCTGTTTGCCTTAAAGCCAGGTGAAAGACTTGTTGAATGGTGAGAGCAGTGGTGATGGCAATGTCAGTGTACAATTGAGGTTTACCTTTTTTACCGGTTTTCTGTTGGTTAATCCACTGATCCAGAGCATCTTGGTGAAGCCAAAAAAAGACACTGCCGCGATCGACTAATGATTGGTTATACTCTCGCCAATTTCTAACACGATATTTCTTTTTTCCTTTATTCTTCTGCCTTTTGGCTTTTTTGTTGGTAGGTTTTTTCATACCAACATTATACCAGAAAAGGCCGAAAAACTCAGGTCGAAAGATATTATTTATTCAACAAAGTCAATTATAGTATAAAATAATTTAAACTCTTTTTATACAAAATAGCAAAAGATTTTAATTCGATAATATCTACTCTCTGCTCTCCTGCCTCAACTTTCGAAATATAAGATTGAGGCTTTTTAATTTTCTCTGACACTTCTTTTTGTGTTAAGCCAATATCTAAACGCGCTTGTTTAAGGCGGTCTACAACTCGTTGGTATTCGCTTGTTCGTATTGTTTTTGGCATGTATATATAGGGTATATTCAAATCAAGAATATTCAAAGTTTGAATATCGTGATATAATTCAACTAGCTAAGAGAAAAGAAAAGTTTGCTTTTGGCCGCCGTAATGTTCTGGCGGATTTTTTTCTGGTTCTTTGGCAGTTTTTAAAAAGACGCGCCCCGCTCTCGAACCCTCGGGGCGTGCCGTCGTTCAAAAATTTTCCTTAAAATCTGTACGAATTCTGTCGTAAAGCCCTCGCCTATTATACAAAAACAGCCGCTTTAACGGCTGTCATTGCAAAATGGCAGGAGAGGAAGGAATCGAACCCTCATTCTCGGTTTTGGAGACCGATGTTCTACCATTGAACTACTCTCCCAGCATAAAATACATCGCCATTGTAACGCATTTTTTGATTGATGTCTACATTTAAAAGCAAAACGCCAATTTGTCATCCCGAGCTTGCCGAGGGATCCCTCTCTTTATAGCCAAAAGGGATTCCTCGGCTCCCCTCGACTCGGCTCGGGGTCGCTCGGAATGACAATACACGGACCCACAGACAACATGCGAAATGTTGACGTTTCGTGCCCCATTTGTTTTAATGCCAGTATTCCCCTTCGCCGAATACTTTGTCGCTTGCCACTCAAAGTGGGTAGACAGGCTTCGGGGAATGGAAACTATTAGATATTTATGGAGTTCACTATGAAATCGCTTAAATATTATTTGTTTGTCCTCGGCTGTCAAATGAATAAATCTGACGCCGAAAGAATCGCCGGGCTGGTAGAGTGTTTTGGTTTTACGGCAACTTTAAAACCGGAAGAGGCAAATTTAATTGCGGTGGTCGCCTGCTCGGTTCGACAGTCAGCGGTAAACAGGATCAAATCTCGAATCAGCGGCTGGAATAGAATCAAAAAAAGTCGCAAAGCCGAAAATCCCCTAATTATTATTTTAACCGGTTGTGTTTTACCGGCGGACCGAAAGATTTTTGCCAAACAGTTTGATTTGGTGCTGGATACTTACGAAGTGCCGGAGAGATTGACGGAAGCGTTGGAGGAAAGTTTTGGTACTAAATCGTTTGAGAATAAGCAAAAATGCCAATTTGTCATCCCGAGCCCCGTACCAAAGCAAGTGCTTGGTTCGGGGCCGAGCTTGCCGAGGCCAGCCTCGCCGGCAGGCAGGGATCCCTCTCTTTATAGCCAAAAGGGATTCCTCGACTCCCCCTCGACGCGGCTCGGGGTCGCTCGGAATGACAATACACGGTCAGTTCCTATTCTTACCCCTTTGCTAAATATCACTTCTGCAGACTTTTTTGGCTTGGCGCCGGTGTACTCATCAAATTTTCAAGCCTATGTCCCGATTCAAACCGGCTGTAATAACTTTTGCAGTTATTGCGCCGTGCCTTACACCAAAGGACGGGAAAAATACCGGCCGTATAAAGAAATTGTTCAGGAGGTCAAAAAATTGGTTCAAGATGGTTACAAAGAAATTACCTTGCTCGGCCAAAACGTGAATACTTATTTTGATCCAGCGCTTAAAGACGCCATTGGCGCGCGCCAAAAATATCGGCAGTGGTCAGCATTAACTGATTTTCCCAGATTGTTGCGTTTGATCGCCGATATCTCGGGCAACTGGTGGTTGCGGTTTGTAACTTCTAATCCTTGGGATATGTCCGAAGAAACCATCAAAGCGGTTGCTGATTGCGAGCGGATTTGCGAGTACATTCACCTGCCTCTACAATCCGGTAGCGATCGGATTTTAAAATTGATGAATCGCCATCATACCCAAAAAGATTATTTGGAATTGATTGATAAAATCCGCGCCATTATTCCGGGTGTTGCCATTTCGACAGACATCATTGTCGGTTTTCCCGGGGAGGCTGAGGCAGACTTTTTAGCAACCGCGAAAGTGATGGAGCAGGCTAAATTTGATATGGCTTATCTGGCCCGCTACTCCCCTCGTCCAGGCACTGTTGCCGCCAAGATGATGAAGGATGACATTAGCGCGGCGGAAAAAATCAGGCGGGAGAAATATTTGGAGCTGATTTTGCGGCAGACGGCGCTTTTCAACAATCAAAATTATATTGGAAAAGAAGTGGAGGTGCTAATAGAAAGTATAAAGTATAAAGTAGTAAGTATTAAGTATGAAGAAGATGGTATCAAGAATAATGAATCAAGCATCAAAAATGGCAATAAAATGCTGGCTTTTGGCAAAACAAGGACATTTAAAACCGTCAAATTTAAAACTGACCGCGATTGTGTCGGCCAGTTTGTATCAGTCAAAATCACCGAGGCGCGGGAATTTGGGCTGGAGGGAGAGCTGTGTAAAAAAAAGTAGTGACTGTAGTTTTATCAAAAGTGCATAAAGCGTACAGTCACCGAGGTTGGTTAGTTAGTTGGTTAGGTTGAAACGGCAAAGTTCACTTGCACTGTAGCGCCAGCAGGGCCATTACCCCAAATCGAGTTAACACTAACGGTTGCTTTTCTTTTCAAAACATCACAGTCTTTTTTGCAGAAGCCGTTATTGTCGTTAATGACCTTTGGAACGGGGTTATCCCCACTAATATTTAACGTTGCGTTTATATTTTGACCAGTGATAGAATCAGATTGTGCTTTTAACAAATCGTATGCTGCAACGTTGGCTTTGATTATTCTGCCATCTCTATCGATGACAAACACTGGATCCGTTAATCGCCAGTAAGGTTGTTTGGTCACGTCTTTGACTAGACCTTGCATTTCTTTCGGAATTTCGAATATAGGCATTTACTTTCACCTCCTCGTTTGTATAGCATTAATCTCGCGGTGAGATGTGGATAGAATATAACATTATTGGGGAAATGTCAAATTTTTTCAAATCCTTCTCCCACCTTCTTAAGAAAGACTATCGTATAGATTCCTGCTTGCCCTCCTTCGCGCAAGGCTTCGGAAGGGCACGGCGCAGGAATGACAGCCTGGGGCAAGTAACTTATTTACGCTTTGTTTGATAAACTTCCAGCGTCTCTTGGGCCATTTGTTCCCAGGAGTATTTTTTTATTAGGGCTAAGCCTTTTTCGCGCAAATCAGCTTGCAGTTTTTGATCAATTAATACTTGATTAATTTTGTCGGCCATGTCAGTCGCATCATTGGGATCAAAATAAATCGCCGCGTCTTCACAAATTTCCGGAATCGAAGTCGCCTCGGCCGCTACCACTGGCAGGCCAAAACTCATCGCCTCCAAGGGCGGCAGGCCAAAGCCTTCATATAAACTGGGGAAAACGTAGAGCGCGGCGTTTTGGTAAAGCAGAGCTAACTCATCATCATCAGCAACTCCAAAAAACTTAATATGAGGTAAAAGCTCCGGAAAATTGACGCCGATTTGTTTTTGCAGGCGATTGGCGAAAAAATCAATTTTGCCGGCAATTACCAAATCAAGATTAGTTTGATTATTTTTAGTCCGTAAAATTTTTAGCGCCTCAATCAACTTCTCCAGATTTTTATGCGGGTAAGCCGAGCCGACGTAAAGAAGATAATTTTTAATTTCTAATTTTTTATTTCTTATTTTTTGATTTAATTGGTTGACGCCTTCATAGATTACGCTAACTTTTTTTGAATCAATTTTATAATAGTTTAATAAGTCTTCTTTGGTAAACCGGGAAGGCGTGATAATCTGGCGAGCGCCGGTAATCGCGTGGTGGAGCACTTTTTTATATCCCATCAATTTTAATTGATACAACCACGGCGGTAAAGTCGTTGCCCGTTCATCAGGAAAATGATGGATTATCAGGTCGTGCACACTCACGATATAGCGGCCATTATAAAGAATTGGAACATTAAAATGTGGAAAGTGCATCAGGTCAACACGCGCCTTTTTGATGACACTGGCCATAAATAGCTGTTCGTTTAGGGAATACCAACGATAAGGCGCCAGGACAAATTCAAAAGTACGTTTTAAATCGCGCGGCAAGCGTTCACGCAAATTTTCAACGATTGCCCGTCGGTCAAAATCATTGTAAACAAAAAAAACATATTGATTATTACGATCAATTTTTAGTAAATGAACGATCAGTTCCGCGATATAACGCCCGATGCCGCCATGAGCGGTGCCCCAAAGCCGGGCGTCGAGGCCGATAAGCATAGAAACAAGGTCAAGTTAGGATTTACGCGTTTGTCTCAAAAATCATCTTTTGTCATTCCCGTGAAAACGGGAATCCATTTTATATAGATTCCTGCCTTCGCAGGAATGACAATAGAATATTACAAGCGACGAATTAGTAAGTCCTAATCATTTGAGATTAGCATCTTAGCCACTCCTTTCCCCATTTTCTCCCAGGTAAACTCACTTGCGCGCTTAAGTCCCATAACCTTTAATTTATCATAGAACTGCTTGTCGCTCAACAGCCGGTCGATGGCTAAAGCTAAATCAACAATGTTATAGGGGTCAACTAATACTCCAGCATCAGCGACAATCTCGGGCAAAGACGAGCCATGCCCGACAATAACTGGCGTGCCGCAAGCCATTGACTCAAGCGGCGGAAAACCAAAGCCCTCATAGAAACTGGGGTAGATAAAAATCCGCGCCAGATTATAAATTACCGGCAGATCCTCGGCGTCCATTTTGTTTACAAAGCGAATTTGGTCGCGTGAGCGGGCGCGTAGCCAGAAACGATAAATTTGGTCGAATTTCCAACCTTCTGGTCCGACGATAACCAAAGGCGGCACCTGGGGCCGATTTTGAACCAATAAGTCGTAAGCCTCGATTAAGGTTTCCAAATTTTTGCGCGGTTCCAGCGTTCCGACAAAAAGCAAAAAATCAGGCGGCAGTTGGTACTTGATTCGCACCGGAACAGTGTCCTTTATCAAGCGAAAGCGGTGGGTGTCGATTCCGGGATAAATCACGGTAATTTTATCGGGCGCGATGTCGTATAAATCAATCAGATCTTGTTTAGTATTTTGCGAGACCGCGATAATTTTTTTGGCGGTTTGGTAAAATTTGCGCGGGCGAATCAAACGGTGCCAAAGACGCTGGCGTAGGGTAAAGAATTCCGGAAAAATTTCCCAAGAGAGATCATGGCAGACGGCCAACCGGCGGGCATAGGGCGAAAGAGCGATCAGCGATAAATTTGGCAGGATAAAATAATCAATTTTTGGGCTGAGCAATTCATCAATCCAGGGAAACTTAAAAGCATGCATCGATAAATTAAGCAGTTTGTTCGGCAAGCGGTAACCTTTAATTGTAACATTCGGCGTTTGGCGGCAAAGTTTAAATAATGGTTCCAGGGCGATCGGTTTCTTTTTAAACTGACTGTAAAATAAAAGAAGCCTTAAAGTTCCCCTCCTGGCTTCTTTAATTAGTTCCCGCGTCAGGTAATAAGTATACCAACTTACTCCGCCCCAGTTCGCTTCCAATAAAGGCCGGATGTCGCAGGCGATGGTCGTCATTGGTTGAGTCTTTTGGTCCCGCTGGATTTAGTGCGGGCTTTGTACTTGGATATTTGTTTGCGCAATTTTTCGCGCACCAGATCAACTCCGGCATGAATATCAGAAAAATTTTGCACCGTCGCTTTGATAATTTTTTTCGGCACGTGCAGTTCCACTTCCATGCTTAAGACGTTGCCTTTTCGGTGATGCGTATTTTTGGTGATACGCACATAGGCGCCCAAAGGCTCTAAAATGTGCGTCACCTTGTTTATTTTTTCTTCGATGTACGCCTGCACATCCGGTGCCAGCGTAATATTTTGGGTGTTGATGCGGATAGTCATATGAATAGTATTAAGTATTAAGTAACACCGCTTTGATTCGGCGGACGCCGGAAGAAGAAGATTCTTCTTTCAAAATTTTAAAGGCGCCCAGTTCTTTGGTGTTGGTAACGTGCGGACCGCCGCAAATTTCTTTAGAAAAATTGCCGATTGAATAAACTTTTACTTTATTCTGATAGCGATCCGGAAAGAGTCCGATGGCGCCCTCGTTTTTTGCTTCGTCTAACGTCATCTCGGCGTAGGTTACCGGCAAGGCGGCCTGAATTTGGACGTTCACCAGATCTTCTACCCGTTTGATTTCTTCTTTGGTGAGCGGTACCGGCTGGGAGAAATCAAACCGCAGACGCTCGGCGGTAATGTTGCTCCCTTTTTGCGCTACGTGCATTCCCAAGATTTGCCGCAAGGCCTGTTGCAGTAAGTGGGTAGCAGTATGCAAACGAGTTGTCAAGACTTGCGCATCCGCGAGTCCGCCGGCGAATTTTTGCGCGGCTCCGTGGCGGGATTTTTTCTGATGTTCCTGGAATGCCCGCCGGAAAATTCGTTGATCGATAATAATCCCGTGTTCTTTTGCCAGCTCGTGGGTTAGCTCGTAAGGAAAGCCGTAGGTGTCGTAAAGTTTAAACGCCAGCTCCGAAAAGTTGAGGCTCAATTCCTCTTGGATAAGCGGGCTGTGCGTGCAAATTAGCCGAATAAATTCGGAGCGCCGTTTTAGTTCGTTTTGAATTTCCTTAAACATTTCCGAACTGGCGGTTTCCATTTTGTGTTTAATTTCGTCGGAGGCCGAAAGATAATACATTAATTTTGGCTGAATCTCAACATTTCCGGTTGAGGTTTCTGGCGGAATCGGCATATCGCCCTCCGGGTACAGTTCTGACGTTTTTTGGAGCGTAATCAGATAAAGGTCCAAATAATACATTTTGTCGAATTCTTTTAAGCCTTTGGTAAGCGTCAGATTAAATTTATTTTCTTCTTGAGTTAATTCCTCAAAAATCAGTTGTTGGTTTTTCGTTAATTCCGGGTAAGCGTCCTGGTAGGTATAAATTATAACAGGGGCAAGATTGATTAAGATCGGCTCCTTAATGCCCAGACTGTTAACCAAACGAATGGCGCGCCGGATAAGTTTGCGCAATTGATATCCTTGCTCGACGTTGGACGGCGCTACTCCGTATTGATCCCCCAAGATAAAAACCGCGGTTTTAATGTGGTCGGCGATAATCCGCGCGCTGCGTTCGTTGTAAGGCGTGCCGGCCGGTATCGCGGCGGCGATTTTTTGCATCAATAAATTAAATAATTCAGTTTCGTAAAGGCTCTTTTTATTTTCCATGATGGCGGTGATGCGTTCCAGTCCCATGCCGGTATCAACGTTTTTTTGCTGAAGCGGCACAAAACTCGAGTCAGCCTTTTTTTCGTACTGCATAAAAACATCATTCCAGATTTCCATCCAGCGGGCGTCGGTCGAATCAAATTTTTCTGGCGCCTGACCATCGCCGGTCCAGTAGAACATTTCGGTGTCCGGGCCGCAGGGTCCGGTTTGTCCGGCCGGCCCCCACCAGTTGGCTTTTTTATCCAGATAGGCGATTCGTTCCGGCGGCACTCCCAAGCCTTGCCAAATCTTGGCTGATTCTTCGTCTTTGGGTGCGTCGTTATCACCGGCAAAAACCGAAACCGCCAGTCGGTCCAGCGGCAGGCCGAGCCAGGCCGGAGAAGTTAAAAATTCAAAACTCCATTCAATCGCTTCTTTTTTAAAATAATCACCGAGCGACCAGTTGCCGAGCATTTCAAAAAAAGTAAGGTGAGTATCGTCCCCCACTTCTTCGATGTCGTCGGTGCGCAGGCATTTTTGGTAATTTACCAGCCGGTGCCCTTGCGGATGTTTTTCGCCCAATAGATACGGAACAAGCGGGTGCATACCAGCCGTGGTAAAAAGGACGGTTGGGTCGTGTTCCGGAATTAAAGGAGCGCTGGGGATTTGCTGATGCCCTTTCTTAAGAAAAAAATCGATAAATTTTTGGCGAATTTCGTTGGCCGTCATAGAAGGATCTAGTTAGGTATTATATTCTAGCTGATTTAAACAAATTGCTCAAGTTTACCACGTCGTTCGCGAGCGACGTGGTTTTTCATCAAAATAAATTATTGCATTACCGTAACTTGGGTGCCGATTTCCGCCCAGTTGTATAATTTTTCGGCGGGGCCGATACCCAAGCGCACGCAACCGTGAGAGACTGGGGTTCCCAGATGATTCTCCCCTTCCCGATAACCGCTGGGCCACAGCGGGAGTTCGTGAATGCCCGCGCCTGTTTTGCCTAAGGCCATCCAATAAGGCATCCAAAGTTTATAGCTGGCTGACCAGGCTTTGCGATTTTTATTGGTGATGGGAAAAGTGCCGATCGGGGTGCGCATTCCAGGCCGCCCGGTGGAAACTAGAAAAGCGTCAAATACTTTGGGTCCCTGACCGTAGCGTAAAGATTGCGCGGACAAATCAATTTCGATCCATTTTGGCAAAATTCCCGGGCCGTTAGGGTTGTAACCGTTAATCAGTTCGATTTTGTCTTTAAAGCCGTCGCCGTCGGTATCAGGATTTTGCGGATCAGTGCCATATTTTGCTTCTTCATAATCCCACAGTTTATCGCCGTCGAGATCGATTTGTAACGAACTATCGATAGCTAAAACCTGTTGCGGGATAATTAGGCACAGTAATAGACTAATTGTCGCAAGAATTTTCATTAAAAATTAAAGTCCTTTAAACAGCGGTAGGCCGTTTTCCGGGCTAACAGGAACGTAAATGGTGCCGGCGCGGTCTTTAAGTTCGCGGATATACAGGTATTGTAGATATTGATCAGTTAAACTTTCATTAATTATTTTTTGGGCGTCTCGCTGTCCAGCGGCTTCGATCCGCTTGCGCTCGGCTTCTTTGACCTCTTTCTGAAGGACAAAATCAAATCGTTGGGCTTCTTGATCTGCTTTCAGCTTTTCTTCAATGGCGTCGGATAGTTTAGCCGGCAGGGTAACATCGCGCAGTAGTACATCCTCAATTAAAATGCCCCGTGGTTCAATTTTTTGTTTGAGCAAGGCTAAAAGATTATCAGCTGATTCTTTGCGTTTTTCGGAATACAATGCCTCGGCCGTATATTGCGCGACCACCTCGCGGATACTGCTTCTGATTGACGAACGGATGATTTTTTCTTCAAAATCAGAACCGACGTTTTGATAGATTTTGGCGGCCTGATTTTTTTCCAGATGATATAACACGGTGATGTCTAAGTTAACTTTAAGACCTTCCTTGGTGAGAGCGGCGATGGAGTCGTCGCCTTGAACTTGGCCTTCATCATGGCGCACTGTCATGGTGTAATCCTGAGTTTGTGTGCTAAATTTAATGACGCGCGACAGCGGTATTTTAAAGCTTAATCCAGGTGGCAGTTCGCGCGCC
>Ga0208977_1001685_pt1 | contig 10476 bp, 7 predicted proteins | sample RifOxyA2_FD_184030 | JGI IMG/M metagenome (GOLD analysis project Ga0208977, IMG submission 184030) | Groundwater microbial communities from Rifle, Colorado - Rifle Oxygen_injection A2 (SPAdes) | ecosystem: Environmental > Aquatic > Deep subsurface > Groundwater | place: Rifle, Colorado, United...
TATTATCACTCCGGCAACTGAAGTTATTTGCATTACACCGATTTCGCCTCATTCATTGACTTTGCGCCCGCTGGTTATTCCGGATTCAAGCGAGGTTGCATTAGTTGTACATTCTCCTACAGGAGACGCATCGCTGGTTGCCGACGGACAGATTAGAAAAATTGTCAAGAATGGCGACACGGTTAGAATCAGAAAATCGGATGCAAAGGTGAAACTTATAAAACCTCTCGAAAGCTCGTATTTCGACCTGATTCGTGCAAAACTTTTATGGGCTGTGAATGTTGTTGATAGTGAAAAGAATCCAGTCGAGGGAAAAATATTTGAATAAAATAATCACCTATTAACGGTATTCCCCTCCTTTATTAAAGAGGGGAAATTTTGATAGAAGCGGAAAATCGGTGTGGTTGATAAAATATATTTACTAATTAAAAGTGATGTCAGCCTGAGCTTTGTCGAAGGCTTGCTGATACGAGGCTTTCACACTTCGACTAAGCTCAGTGTGACATTTTTTTCTTAAATTCAATATAAATTTAATTTTTCATTTTATTTCAAGAAGAAATTTAAGGTTTTTAATAATGGACTTACTGGCAGCAATCAACTGGAATGCAGACCCTGAAATATTTCACATTGGCTCTATTTCTATCAGATGGTACGGTCTTCTTTTTTCGATAGCATTCATCGCCGGTTACCAGATTATGTCCTGGGTGTTTAAAAGCGAAGGAAAAACACAAAAAGACCTCGAGGCTTTAACCATTACAATGATTATCTCGACTGTCGTCGGAGCAAGGCTGGGACATTGCTTATTCTATGACCCTGTCTATTACCTGTCTCACCCAATTGAAATACTGATGGTCTGGAAAGGCGGACTTGCAAGCCACGGAGCCGCAATCGGCATTATGTTCGGATTATGGCTTTTTTCGAGAAGGCGAAAGAAAATAACCTGGCTCTGGGTTCTCGACAGGATTGTCATTGTGGGTGCTCTTGCGGGTGTATTCATCCGCACAGGTAATTTCATGAACTCGGAAATAATAGGAAGTCCTTCCAATTTACCTTGGTCAGTCGTGTTTCAGCACGTTGATGCAATCCCTCGTCATCCTGCACAGCTTTATGAAGCATTATGCTATCTTGCCATTTTTCTATTCTTGTTTTTCAGATATAAAAAATATAAATCGGCACTTCCCGATGGACAGCTTTTCGGCTTCTTTCTTACCACAGTTTTCACAGCGAGATTTTTACTCGAGTTCATCAAGAAAGAACAGGAAAGTTTCGAAAAGTCTCTCCCCCTCGACATGGGACAATTCCTCAGCATTCCATTCATCATTCTCGGAATTTATTTTTTATATAGGGCATGGAAATTGAAGGAGAAATGAATTTATTAGAATGGTTAAATAATAATTATTTAGAATTAGTATGGATAGAAAAGTAAACATAAAAACAAATCCCGCTGTTCTTAAATGGGCAAGAGAATCCTTAAACATAAGTAAGTCTCATGCAGTTGAGAGTTTGGATATTTCCACTAAACAATTGGAACAGATAGAATCTGGTGAATTACCTCCCACGATTGATGAATTAAAGAGTATGTCAAAAGCTTATAAGCGAACAATAGCAACTTTACTATTGAATGCTCCTCCTATTGAAAAACCTTTACCAAGGGATTATAGAACTATTGATTCTTCAAGAATAGGTTTATTTGATGAAAAAACTTTTATTGCAGTACGAAAAGCACGTGCTTTAACACAATCACTATTAGAGTTATATAATGAATTAAATATAAAATCACCAGGATTTAATTGGAATGCTTCAATGAATGATAATCCCGCACAATTGGGTGTTCATTTCAGAGAACTCTTAAAAATAAATGAGATTCCTGCATTTGATGATAAAAATCTTTTTTTAGAAGCATGTATAGAAAAATTAGAAGAAGTTGGAATTGCAATTTTTCAATTAAGCCTTACACAAGACGGAATAAGAGGTTTTTCTCTGATTGATGAGATTATTCCAGTTATAATATTAAAACGAAATGAGCAACCATCTGCAAAAGTATTTACGTTATTTCATGAGTTGGGCCATATTTTGCTGAATGAAGGTGGCCTTTGTAATATTGCACTAAGCCAAAATGATCCAAAGATAGAGCAATGGTGTAATACTTTCTCGGCAGAATTGTTAGTACCATCATCCTTATTAATGGAACAAGATTTATGTATTGAGTATAATCGGAAAAATCAAAAGGAATGGAAGCATAAAGATCTAGTTGAACTATCAAATAGGTTTAATGTTGGTCCATTAGTAATTCTCCGCAGACTTCTCACACTAGGTAAAACCACATCAGACTATTATAAAGAAAAACATGAAATATGGAATAAACCTCAATTTGGAAGAAGTCAACACCCAGAAGGTAGAAACATCGCAAAAGAAACTATTAAGGAAAAAGGTAGAAAATATTTATCACTTGTTTTCAGAGCTTATGATTTAAATAAAATTGATTTAAAAGATACTGCTGATTTTTTAGGTATTAAACTTTCATATATTACAAAAACTCGTCAATTATTTAATTCATGGATGTAACTTTACCTTTATATGCTACGGTTGGTACTGTTTACTTAATCGATACAAGTGGATTAATCAAACTTGAATCAACTTTTCCACCGGATGATTCAACATTTGAGGGATTATGGGAAGAAATTGATTATCTTATTAGTCTTCAGTGTTTTCGTATTATTGATTATGTTGAGGAAGAAATAAACAGTTATGAAGGTGCTCGAGATTATCTAAAACGTTGGATTTCAAAGAAGAAAAAATTACTTGTTTATGAAACTACAATAGATTGTTACAATGCTGCAATCCCTATTATAAATGCTGAATACAATACAGGTTTTTTTGATTCTAAGAAACAAGCTGAAGGGAAAGAAGAGGCTGACCCTTATTTAATCGCCTATTGTAAAATAAATAATTGTACACTTATTACTAATGAAAGTAAAATCAAACCCAATAAAATCCCTTCAGTATCACAAAAAAACGGTGTAAGATGTATTGATGTTTACGAATTTCTTAAAGAAAGAGGCCTTAAAATGGAGCGTAAAAAATGAGCAAGGAAGTTGGAGGAGAAAAAAGGTTAGATTGAATAAATTTATTTCCACTTATATTTTATCAAACAAGCAAATTCCTTAAATTGCTTTTTTTCTAATCTTATAGTTTAGCTGAATCTCAAAATTTGCGGCAGTTGAATGAAACTAAAAGTAATTGAACCGAAAATAGCTCTCAATAAAGCTTTCTTAAAAGAAAAAGTTATCAGGAATGATATTGATATTTTTAAGAAAAACCTAAATATATTGTTAAAAAATACTTATGAGGAGGATAGTGAAGAACACGATAAGGTAAATTTATTAACTTTCCTGAAAGAAACATACTACAAAGATAAATATGAGATAAATACAAAAGAAAATATTGACCTTGCTATTCATTTGGACAAATCATCAAAAAGTAATGTCGGAGTAATTATTGAGGTAAAGAGGCCATCCAATTATTCAGATATGATAACCGATGACAATTTAAATACTCGTGCATTTCATGAATTGGTTTTATATTATATGATTGAAAGGGTAATTAATAAAAACATTTATATTAAAAATCTCATTGCAACGAATATTTATGGTTGGGTTATATTCAGTTCGCAAGAATTTGAAAGACTTTTTTATAACAATAAAAAGTTCCTGAAATCTTTTGAGGATTGGCATAATAAGAAAACAATTGATAAATCTACAAATTTCTTCTATGAGAGTATTGTTAAATCCTATATCACAAATCTTGATGAGGAAATAGAAGCTGTACATTTTGATTTTAGGATGTTTCAGAATGTAATAGAAAGTGAAAATAGGGAAGATGATAGTAAGCTTGTATCCTTATACAAAATTTTATCACCGGTACATCTCCTCAAAGAATCATTCGCAAATGACAGCAATACATTAGATACAAAATTCTATTTTGAACTTCTTCATATAATGGGACTTGAGGAAACAAAAGAGAAAAGCAAAAAAGTAATCAGGCGTAAGCCTGAAGGCAAGCGTGACACAGCTTCTTTTATTGAAAATGCAATTAATATTATAAAAATTGAAAACAGGTTAAGCAAATTAAAAAATCCTGAGAATTTTGGTGCAGACGAGGAAGACCAATTGTTTAACGTTGCTCTCGAACTTTGCATAAACTGGATGAACAGATGTTTATTTTTAAAACTTGTTGAAGCACAAATTTTCAAATATCACAGAGGTAATCCTGATTATAAATTTCTCGAGTATAAAAAGATTCCTGATTTCGATGAACTCAATAAATTATTTTTTCAGGTTCTTGCCATTAGGAATATTGAAAGAACCCTACCAATCAAAGAAAAATATGAGCATGTCCCATACCTTAACAGTTCTCTTTTTGAAATCAGCCCGCTTGAAGATGAAACTATTCGCATAAGCAGTCTTGATGATAATCTAAGAATAAAGACACTAAGCAGTACCATTCTTAAAGACAACCAAGGGAGGCGATTTAATGGAGAGTTGCATCCACTCGATTACTTATTCAGATTCCTCGATGCTTACGATTTCACTTCCGAAGGCTCAGATATTATACAGGAAGAAAACAAAACATTAATAAACGCATCTGTTCTTGGTTTGATTTTTGAAAAAATCAATGGCTATAAAGACGGTTCTTATTTCACACCCGGTTTTATAACAATGTATATGAGCCGTGAATCCCTCAGGCTGGCAGTGGTTCAGAAATTTAAGGATAAATATGAATGGGATATTGATACATTCGATGACCTGAAAAACAAAACATGGCAAACGAGTAAAACTAAAGATGTAAAAGAATATAATGAAGTGTTGAATAGTTTAACTATTTGCGACCCAGCAGTTGGTTCAGGACATTTTCTCGTATCCATCCTAAATGAATTTATTGCAATTAAATCTGAACTTGGATTGTTATCCGATATTAATGGAAATAGGCTTTACGATTGTGAAGCTCATGTTGAGTACGATGAATTAATAATAACTCATAACAAGGGTTATGATGTTTTTGAATATTATGTTGAAGATTTAATAACTAATAGAGTATCGGATACACTACAGAGAATACAAAAGATAATTTTCCATGAAAAAGAGACAATAATTGAAAATTGCCTTTTTGGTGTTGACATTAATCCCAATTCTGTTAATATAGCTCAATTAAGACTTTGGATTGAACTTCTAAAAAATGCTTATTACACTGAAGAAAGCAACTTCAAGGAATTGGAAACATTGCCTAATATTGACATTAACATTAAAGTCGGTAATTCTTTAATTTCTAAATTCGGTATTGCCGGCAAACTGAATGTTACAATTTCTGACAGAGAAGCAATAAAGCAGTATAAACAGGTTGTCAATGAGTACAAGAATTGTAAACATAAAAAGCAAAAAGAAAAACTTAAAATCCAAATAGCAAACTTCAAGGATATACTTAGCGGAGGTTTGGTTGAACGAAGCAACAAATATTTCACATATACAAAACTTTTGAAAGAGTTTGCAAAAAAATTCAAACCGCCAAATATAAATCCAATGTTTGTTTCTGATGTAAAAGATGAATACAAAAGTGGAAATGAAAATAATAATAATGGTAAAAAAGATTTAGAAGCAAGAATAATAAAACTGAAAGAAGAGATGGAGCAGGAAGAGCAAGACAAAAAAACAATCTATCGCAACGCTTTAGAGTGGCGATTCGAATTCCCCGAAGTTTTGGATGATGACGGAAACTTTATCGGATTTGATTTGATAATATCGAATCCGCCTTACATAAAAGAGTATGAAAACAGACAGGCATTTGATGGAATAAGAAAATCTCCGTACTATCAAGGTAAAATGGACATCTGGTATATGTTTGCTTGTAATTCGATTGATATGCTGAAAAAATATACCGGCATTATTACATTTATAGCAACAAATAATTGGGTAACAAATTATGGTGCATCAATTTTAAGAAATAAAATTATAAATGACACAAGAATAGAAAAATTAATTGATTTTGGTAGTTTCATGGTATTTGAATCAGCTGATGTTCAAACAATGATAATGATTTTACAGACTGATAAAATCACAGATAATTATGAGTTTGATTTTAGAAGATTACTTGACTCAAATTTATCTTCTGAGGATGTTACTGATTTATTTAATTATGTTGACAGTAATAATGCCGAATTTTTACGGCCAATAATTTTGAGAGATAAATTAATTGATAAAACACTATCATTTACGAATTCTGATATTGACATTATTCTTGAAAAGATGATTAATAAATGCAATTTTTATTTGTCTGAAAAAGAAGCCACAAATGGGATTCATCCTCATCATGACTATGTAAGAAAAAATATGCTTGAACAATTACCCAACGATGTTAAAGTTGGAGATGGTATCTTCGTTTTATCACACCAAGAAAAGAAAAATTTAAATTTAACAAAAAAAGAATTGGCAATAATTAAACCATATTATTCATCAGATGAATTGGTAAAATACTCATGTAATAAACAAAATAGTAAATGGATAATATATACCAATCATAAATTTTTAAAATCAAAAAATATGGATGATTATCCAAATTTAAAAGAACATATTGATAAATTTCATGCTGTGATTACATCAGACAACAAACCTTATGGTATTCATAGAGCAAGGGAAGAAAGATTTTTCAAAGGTGAAAAAATTGTATCTTTAAGAAAATGTATAAAACCTTCATTTTCCTATACAGATTTTAATTGTTATGTACCTGCAGCTTTTTATGTCATCAAAAGTGAAAGGATAAATTTAAAATATCTAACGGGGTTACTAAATTCAAAGCTAATAGCATTTTGGCTGAGACATAAAGGTAAAATGCAAGGTACCAATTATCAAGTTGACAAAGAACCTCTTCTTAAAATACCAATATACAATTCTGATTCTCCAGAACCAGTGATAAAACTTGTTGATAGGATATTGCAAATTAAGTCTTTGAATTCAAAAGCCGATATTATTTATCTTGAAAAAGAAATTGACATTTTAGTTTACAAATTATACGAACTCACTTTTGATGAAGTTAAAATCTTTGACCCATCCTTTGAGTTAAACAAAGATGAATATGATAACTTTAAAGTAAAATAATCTTCTCACTCCTCCTTATTCACATCCGCTTTATTACTGCTGAAAAACTTCCTTGGGACACGGCTGATTGAAATGGTTGACTTGCGGAATATCAGAATACCGGTAACAGATAATATTGCGGATACACCAATAATAAATGCAAAAGCAAAAGGTGACCCCTGAAATGGCAGTCCTATATTCATTCCATAAGTGCTGACAATTAGAGTCGGTATCATCAGAATAAGAGAAATGAATGTGAGTTGTTTAATCACCACGTTGAGATTATTCGAAATCACAGATGCAAAAGCATCCATCATTCCGCTCAAAATGTTGCTGTATATGTTTCCCATTTCGAGTGCTTGCTTAATATCGTTTTGTACTTCCTCAAGGAAATCGGTCTCATCAGGATCCAGGTAAAGTTGTGCAAGACGCGGGAATTTATCGAGAAGGTATTGATTCCCCTGCAATGAAGTTGTGAAATATACGAGTGATTTTTCCATAGCAAGAAGCTCTATTAATGCACTGTTCTCTACTGACTTCCTCAGGTTTCGCTCCACGACGTAAGTTCTGCGGTTAATCTCCTTCAGATGGTTCAAAAAGTAATATGCAGAACGGTTGAAAATATTAAGTATATAATCGGTAAAGTTTGTCATGCTTACATTCCTGATTCGGTTTGTCAGAATGTCATCTAATATGGCACTGTCATGGAGGCATATCGTGAGCAGATAACTTTGATGAAGAATTATTCCCAAGGGAATCGTTCTGAATGGAATTTCTTCAGTTGGAGTGAAAAGCGGTATTCTCATAATGATAGCTGTCGTGCCGTTCTCCTTATCAATTCTAGCAACCTCGTCAATATCGAGAATATCGTGAATCAAATCAATATCGAGTTTTAATTCATTGACCAGGAAATCAAATTCGTCTTTGTCAGGAGTGACAACTTTAATTAAACAATTTTCTTCTATACTTTGAATTTGCTGAAAGCTGCCGTCTGTTTGTTTCCAAAAAGTAATCATGTTCACCTCCACGTTTTGGTTTTTGCCGCCACATGAAGGTCCCTTAATGGGCTATAATGAAGTATTCATGCGGGGAAAAAGCCGTGTACTATTTAATCTGAAACTACAACTACCACAAGGGTCGTTCATCTTTAATTTTTACTCCGTTATTAATAATTATTATTCAAAAATACGAAATTTGGGGGAGGTAGAAAAAGGTAGATTATGAAAAATAATAGAAATATTTATTTATTTCAGGTTTTGTTATTTAATAGAATTTTAATTCAAATTTTACAATCACATTTACAAATGCTTCCCTCTGGCTAAAGAAGCAAAAATTCCGATTGTGCAGAGAACTACAAAAATTGTGAATATTATTTTCATGCTTGCTATTAATTGTGAATGATATTCAGGTTTGATTTGTACATTTCCAATCAGAATAGCCATAACCAACATTGCTATACCCATACTCAGCATTTGCCCGATTAATCTCATCGTACTGACAGTTGCAGAGGCTATTCCGTAATACTTTCTCTCGACCGAACTCATAACGGCATTCGTATTTGGCGAAGAAAACAAACCGAATCCAAGCCCGAGAATAATCAGGCAGAGAACAATATAGTATGTTCCTGAATTCTCAGTCAATAGGGTAAGCATTATCAAACCGATTACAGTCAATCCCATACCGATTGACGCTATAATTCTCGATTCAATTTTATCTGAGAGCCTGCCCGAAATCGGTGCAAAAATCGCCATCACAATCGGCTGAGTAACGAGGATGGAACCTGCTGCTTGTGGTGTTAAAAGTTTAATGTACTGCAGGTAAAAACTAAGAAGAAAAGTAATGGCAAATGTAGCGCTGTAATTTATCAGTGCCGCAAGATTTGAGAATGCAAAAACAGTATTATTCCTGAATAGATTTATATTCAAAACAGGGTTCTCTATCCTTAATTCCCAAAAATAAAAATCAGTAATCCTATTAATCCTCCTCCGAGTAAAATAAATCCGTAGGTTTTTGGAAGCTGAGACAGGCCATACATCAGCATTACAAGCGATAAGCCATAAATGAGCGAACCTGAATAATCGAGCTTCTCCCCTTTAGCTTCAGCCCATTCTCCTTTGAGTTTAAACATTACATAATAAATGGCAATTGAACCCAACGGCACATTAAAAATAAAAACGCTCCTCCATCCGAAATTATGAGTTAATACACCTCCCAGAAAAGGGCCGAGAGACAATCCGACATATACCATAGAAATTGTGATGCCGATTATTTTACCTCTTTCATTCGTTGGAACAACAGAAGTAACCAGGGAAACACCTGTTCCAAAAATCATTGCACCCCCAATTCCCTGTATGATACGCCCGATGATTATCATAAATCCGCTGTATGATGCAGCACAAAAAATGGCTGAAGATGTATATATAATTAATCCTAACAAAAAGATTTTTTTTCTACCGTAAATGTCTGCTGCTTTACCGAGCGGAACGAGGAACATTGCGGCTGTTAATAAATATGTGCTCGCTACCCAGCTTAAATATATGGCACTCATACCGAATTCTTTGCCTATTGTCGGCAATGCAATATTTATTGAAGATGCCATGAATGGGGTCAAGAAGGAACTTAAAGTTGCAGAAATGATTACTGCTTTCTTAATCGCGGGACTATATTCTTCCATATAAAATTTTGAAATAGTTTAATTTTTTACTTTATTACTGTTAGAATAATAATTGCATTTGATTAAATTAACAAATAGAAATGTAGAATAAAAGGATTAAGGGCAAAAAATAAAAATTTTATTATTAAACGAATATTTATCGTGGAAAAATAAATCCAATTTCTCAAGAAATGAGATGAACTAATGAACTGAAAAGAATGTAGAAAAGAATTATTTTTGTCTAATTTTATACTCATGAATTTTAAATAAGTGAAATAAATGTTAACGAGAAAAATCCATGCAGTTACCGGTGCCTACGGTTATTCCGGGAAATATATAGCAAGACGGCTTCTGGAAAAAGGACACGAAGTTATTACTCTTTCTAATACCATTCCTCAGGAAGATATATTTAATGATAAAGTGAAACAGTATCCTTTGAACTTTAATGATTCCGATGAACTTTGCAGAAACCTTGAAGATGTAGATGTACTGTATAATACATATTGGGTAAGGTTTAATTACAAAACATTTTCACATGAACAAGCTGTTGATAATACTATAAGATTGTTTAATGCTGGATTGAAAGCTGGTGTCAGAAAAATTGTTCATGTAAGCATAACAAATCCGTCTGAAAATTCTCATTTAAGTTACTTCAAGGGAAAAGCAATACTTGAAAGAAAATTAAATGAGAATTTT
>Ga0208977_1001695_pt1 | contig 10420 bp, 9 predicted proteins | sample RifOxyA2_FD_184030 | JGI IMG/M metagenome (GOLD analysis project Ga0208977, IMG submission 184030) | Groundwater microbial communities from Rifle, Colorado - Rifle Oxygen_injection A2 (SPAdes) | ecosystem: Environmental > Aquatic > Deep subsurface > Groundwater | place: Rifle, Colorado, United...
CCGCCAGCAAACAGCCTCTTTTGGCGCAAGCGATATGGCAGTTACATTTAGCTTTAGTAGAAATCTCTTACTGAGCAATAAAAGGTTCATTGGATTAGGGGCAAACCTTAAAATAATTCAACAGAAGATAGAATCAGAGCAGGCAACCGGGGTAGCCATTGATTTAGGCGCACTTTACCATTTCCGCTCTCTACCGTTTACTGCCGGACTGTCAATTCAGAACCTTGGCCCACAGATGAAATTCATCAATGAAGGTTATAACCTGCCCTTAACAGTAGCAACTGGGCTTGGATACAACATTGGCGGGGTTACTATTGCGCTGGATGTAAAACAGCAGATATATGAAAACCAGACAATCGTAAGCATAGGAACAGAATTCCTGCCGATAAATTCGTTGGCGCTTCGCGCAGGATACCTGACATCAGCAATAAGCGGCCAACGGATAGCGGCAAGTGAGAATGATACACCAATAGGCTTAGGAGCAGGGTTTGGAATAAAGATGTTCGGCGCGCAGACAGATTATTCCTTTGTCCCCTATGGTGTCCTGGGCAATACACATAGAGTGAGTTTCAGCGCGAAGTTCTAAAAAAGAAAATGGACTTTAAAAATAATTTATTGGATTACTATAAAGAACTCTACTATTATGAAATCGACAGAAAAAATAGTTTGGAATCGAGTTTCTTTTACCGTGTAACAATTATAACATTGTTATTTTCTACCATAGTATTTATTTTGAACAACCTACCGATTTGTGAACAAAGTAATATTTATTTAGTTATATTTTTTTGGACCGCACTTTGTATTTGTGGAATTGCATCACTAATTAGTCTATTTTTTTTAATTAAGTCTCAATACAACTACGGCTATATACAAATTCCTACATCGGAAGAGATTGAAAACTATCGTAAAAAAATAGTTGATTATAATAACAATCCTAACACAAAATGCAAAATTGACTTTCAAAAAGATTTAGAAGATTTACTTTCACAAGAATATTCTAAGAGTACTCACGTTAATGCTACAAATAATGACAAAAAATCTAAATATATGCATAAAATGTCTACTGGCTTAATTTTCGCTATAATATTTCTGCTTATAAGTGCCATACCATTTTTCATATTAAAATCCAGAAAACCTGACAATATATACAAAATACTCATTATGAAAGAGGAGGGCATTATGCCAGGTAATAAAGAGGAACAGAAACCCCAATCAATTCCACAAACACAAAAACCTCAAGACCTACCACAAAAACCAGAACGTCCGCAGGGAAGGATAATAAAAGAAGGAGATTTAAAAGAAATAATTAAAGATAAAACTAAATAATATTCATATTTTTTAACCAGTGCTTTTAAAAAACCTATTGTCAAAATAGGAATTAACTTTTCAAAATCGACCGTTTCTTTGTCCCCTATGGCGTGCTTGGCAATACACATAGGGTGTCGTTCAGTACAAAGCTTAAAGGGTTATCACGACAAGTCCGTAGCTAGAATATTTATGTTATTTCTCAAGTTTTAAAGAGAACTATTTGGCGTGTCAAGTACATCCAATTTCCAGGAGGCAATAATGAGTATTTCTAAAGTTACAACCGCTGAAGGTATTAGCCCTAGTATTCAAGATTTCTCATTGATAAAAACTAAACTAGACAAAATAAACAAAGAAAATAATTGGTCACAATATTCCAATGCTTTCCATTATTTTATGCTTGACCTTATTTTAGGTCTTCAAGAAGACGAAATAGTAGATTCTATAACTGATACAAATTTTCTTGCCTGTGTAAAAAAAACACAAGGTCATGATAGAGGTATCGATGCTGTTTACATTGAACAAAGCAATTCAAAGGTAACCATACATTTATTTAATATGAAATATGCAGAAAAATATGAAAAATTATCTAATCATTTCCCTTCATCAGAAATTGATAAGATTCTAAGTTTTATAAATTCCTTACTAATTAAAGATAAAAAGTTGAAAGACGATGTTAATGCTATCCTATACTCCAAAGTTGAGGAAATATGGAAGTTATTTGAAGCTCAAAATCCATGTTTTGTTATTCACGTTTGCTCTAACACTTACAAAGGTTTTGAACCAAAAGAAAAGGAAAGGTTTGAACGAGAAATTGGAAAGCACACTAATTTTAAAATTTATTATCATTTGATGCCTGATATAGTAAATAGATTTACCCAAAAAGACAAGGAGGAAGTTAACGCCAGAATTAAGGCCATTGACAAACAAATATTTGAAAAATCAGATGGTGATATTAGGGCTATTATTGTAAATGTAGATGTAAGAGATTTACTGAGAATAGTACTGGGGTCAAAAGAAATTAGGGATAAAGTAGATTTATTAGATTATAGTATATTGAAAAATTATCAAATCTTCGAAGATGCATTTCAGGATAATGTCAGGGTTTATTTAAAACAAAGGTCTAGGATCAATCGAAGTATAAAACATACTATTTTGTCAGAAGACAATTATAAGTTTTTTTATTATAACAACGGAATTACGATAACCTGCAAGAAGTTTAGTTATCCTAAAACAGTAAGGGATCCTATTATCGAATTGACAGACATACAAATTGTGAATGGTGGGCAGACCATTCATGCCTTATATGATGCTTTTATTGAAAATTTTAGTAAATTCGATTCTATTGACATTCTATGTAGAATATATGAAACTTCAAATACAGATTTAAGTGTCAAAATATCAGAATATACTAATAGTCAAAATCCTGTTAAAAGCAGGGATTTACGATCCATTGACTTTACGCAACAAAAGCTAGAAAAAGAGTTTGAATCAATGGGATTATTTTACGAAAGAAAGAAAAACCAATACTCAAATAAGCCAAAACAATCTAGAATCGATGCTGAGAAAGTAGGACAAGTGTTAATGGCTTTTTACATTGATATGCCAGCGGAGGCCAAAAATGAAAAAAGTATGATATTTGCTGAAAAATATGACGATATATTTAATGACGAGATAAATGCCAATAAAATATTGCTACCTTATAGATTGTTTGAAAAAATAGAATATGAGAGAATCTTGTTTAGGAAAAAATATATCAACAAACCAAAAATATTTAGAAAAGATTCTTATTTACTTTATGCATCTTATTATTTTCTTTATATTTTAAAAAAAATATCTGAGTCGAACAAGACCGATGTGAATATCAGCAATTTAGATATTATGTGGAAATATTATTCGGAAGCAAAGTTAGTTATAAAAGGCATGGTGAATCTTGAAAAGCAAGAATCGGCAAGCAAAGGTGAAGAATATTCACATGCTTCATTTTTCAAATCCAATAAACCAAAAACTTATATTGATGGATATTTACAAAAACGTAGAAGAAAAAAATAAGTACTGCCTTTCTTTACAAATAAGACAGGTAAAACTACAGATAGCTAACAAAAACAGGTAAAATCATTGCATAGAAGTTCTTGACCATGTGATAATAACAGAAACTGCCCATTTAAGCCTTAAAACAACCGGCTATTCTGAAAACGCAAGCCAAACCCCTACCTACGGCCAAGCCGCTTTAAAAACAGAACTCTAGTACAGCTTTTTATTCAACAAACCCCACATTTACAAGCCTATCGCATATCACAACACCAACACTAAATCCCGCTATCATGGCCAAAAAGTCCCCGCGCAGGGACTTTTTCAAGCAAACCCCACATTCTCTGCGTAATCCGGTGAAACCTGCCGGGCAATCCGGCTGAAAGTTTACCACCTAAAAGGGCCATTCATATTTTCTGTCTATAGTATATCAAAGTGGCAACTTTGAATCAAATAATATACCGATTTATTTGCATATTATGTATTTAAAAGAACAAGAAGCGGAAGATGACAATCTTCCGCAATATTTAATGTTTTTTTGCATATTTTTTTCTTATAGATTCGCCTTTTAATTCAATTCTGAACGCATTATGTATTATACGGTCGCAAATTGCGTCTGCAATTGTCGGTTCGCCAATAATGTCATGCCAACTGTTTACAGGGAATTGCGAAGCAATAACAGTCGATTTTCTGCCGTGCCTGTCTTCCATTACTTCCAACATAGCTAATCTGCTTTGTAAGTCAAACGGGTGCAACCCGAAGTCATCTATAATAATTATATCCTGTTTTTGAATCCTTTTTAATTCGTTTTGGTAGGTTCCATCTGCTTTTGCAAGTTTAAGTTGTGAAAATAGCTTTGAACAACTGAAGTATAAAACCCTGAATCCGTGCATACAGCCCTGATGTGCAACCGCTGTCGCAAGAAAACTTTTTCCGGAACCTGTAGGCCCAGTAATGATAATATCTTGTTTTTTTTCTACCCAGGCGCAGTCAGAAAAACGTAGAACCGTGTTCTTATCAAGATTCCTGTTAAGTTGGAAATCTATCTGTTCAATTGACGACTGATACCTGAATTTTGCACTCTTTATTAACCGTCCCATTTTTCTGTTATGCCTATCATCCCATTCTGCATCAATAAGGTGCGCCAGCAGTTCGTCTGCAGTTAAGGTTTTTTTCATCCCGGACTCCATGGTTGATTTAAATGCTCTCAGCATCCCGTGTAATTTCATCTGCTGCATTTTTTCTGTTGTTCCCTGATTGTTCATGCTTTTTGCCTCCTAATTGAAATATTGGTTTCCCCTGATATTCTTGTGAATCGGTAAAGCCGGAAATACTATCTCTTCCTGGGTTTTATCTAACCCTTTCTCAAGCATATTTTTTATTGATTTGTAGGAATAGCAATTGTATTGCAACGCTCTCTCACAGGCCTGATTGACCCGTTGGTTGCCATACTTTTTAGATAGATTCAATATACCCAAACATACTTTATAGGCTTGTTCTGGAAATTTCCTGCTTTCCAGGACTTTTTCTATCATAACTTTTACATTAGTACCAATAGCAGAACCCCAGCTAATCATTCGCTGCGGACTCCAGTCAGCATAAAACTGGTGATGCGCAGGCATATGTTCTTTTAAAGTTGTGTATCCGTTAACACCCCGGTCCCTTTTATGAAATGCTATTCGTATATTTTTGTGATATATCTCAACGTTTTCTGACGTATATATTACAACAACCCGTTTTCCTCTATGTTGCCAGGGAACACTGTAATAATGGGTATCCGGACTGAAATATATATGGTAATTAAACTGCACTTTTAAATTCAGGAAGCCCCTTAATTCATATTTGCAGGACGGAAGCGGTTTTAAAACCTGTTTCTCAATTTCTTTGAATAATTCCCAGCGGCTGACTTTCATTCTCTGCAGAGGCGTGTTATTGTGTATTTCCAGCTGTTCCCAAATTGCCGCGTTTAACTCTTCCACTGAATAAAATATACGATTTCGCAACGGCGCAAATATCCGGATATAAACTATTTTTACCGCATTCTCCACCATTGCCTTATCCTTCGGCATGTTGGGCCGCGCTGGTAATATAACCGTTTCATAATGTCTTGCAAAATCTCCATATTCGGGATTTATTGCCGGTTCATACTTGTTACCATCATCCACGGCTGCTTTCAAGCAATCTGGAACTATTGCTTGCGGCGATCCTCCCAAATACCACAACGCGTTATCATTGGCTTTTATCCAGTCTTCCTTCTTCTGGCTTTCTACGGCTTCCACATAGGTTAACTGGCTGGCTCCAAGTATCGCTACAAGTATTTCCGCTTCCCGGCCAACACCCGTTTTTCTATCATAGACTGTCATCTTTTTACCTGTATAATCTACAAACAATTTTTCGCCGGCTTTATGCTCTATGTGCATAGTTACTTCCAGGCTGTTGCGCCAGACCTGGAAATGATAACAAAACTGCGTCCGCCCATACCCGGTAGGATTCACTGCATTATATTCCTTCCATAAGGTATCAAGCGTTACGCCGGTCTTCTTTAATTCCTTTGTGTAATATTCAAATTTCTCCGAAACCTTCACGTACTTTTCTGACTTGTTTTTCTTAGTACCCTCAAAACGGCTTGCCAAGTCTTCGTCACTCATTCTTTCTATATCGGTATACGTAAGGCCTGACTTTTTATAGTAAGTCAAATACTGGCCTACCACCGGCCTCGATACGTCCAAGGCCCTGGCTATTTGCCGGTTACTTATTCGGCAGGTTTCATTTAATCTGATTATTTCCCTGACTTTGTTCATGCTGGTTCTCCTGTTTGACATGTTCAATCCTCCTATGGGTTGTACATATCATAGGAAAATCTGTCTGTTTTTATCAGAAATATGAATGTCAAATGGAAAATTTGTTGGTCTGTCCGGAAATACCTGATTAAGTGGTAATCTTTCAGCCGGATAGGGTGGCAATTTTAAACCGGATTAGGTGGCAACTTTGAACCGGATAGGGTGGCAGGTTTGGCGCGGATTACACACATTCTCCCCGCTTTTGTATCAGCCATGGTAGCATATTGATTGCAGGGGGTGATGGAAATGAATAACCAAACAACGCTTAAGCCGAGGCTGGCCACGAAGATAGACAAATACCTGCTAACCGGCCAATACACAGTAAAGCAGGTAGCTGAGCTGGTGAAGGATGAACCGGAAGCAGCGGGTAAAAACATCCTTTCAAATGTTCATGCCAGGATTATCGGTTACAAGAGAAAAGGCGCAACTGTAGAAAGAAATGAAGCGGGGCAGATACAAATAACCCTAAAAAAGCAGTAAAATAATTATACTGGAGGTAACACCAATGACTACAAAGAAAAAAGTAAAAACAGTAGCGGTAACCCAGAAAAAGAAGGAAATTAAAACAGTAAAAACAAAGTCTGGGACTAAGCCCTACCCTAAAGCAGCAACCCCGAAAAAGACCTCAGTCAAACCAGCTAAAAAACCCTGTGTTTCAGACACAAATGCCAGTACTGAACAACTGCAGAGAGGCGGCGATGGTAAACCAATAGAAACAAATAAGGGTATATCTCCCACAAAGCAGGAGAATGGCCATCCTAAAGACTTAAAACCCAGCAAAACGATGCATATACAGGCAATGGACACTATACTGCTTGATGGCGCTATGCACAGTCGGGACGAGATAGTGGAATATGTGCTTGAAAACAGCCCGGTAGTAGGCGATGACCTGGATGCTTGGAAAAAGAAACTAAGAATCCTAACCTATGTCCGGTATTTCACTTTGAAAAACAAAGGATTGAATATGTTAAAAGAGGGTGACAAAATCGGCTTAAGCAAAGATGCCGGTGCGGTCGCAAATTCAAAGGAACATAGCGCTTTGCAGGCAGAACAAGACCCACCGGCCACTACTGAGCCGGCTGATAACCAATAACGATTCTCCTACTCCAAGCCAACTAGGGCCAACCCAGGGGATGGACTCTGAGATAACTTCAACGAGTCCGTTCCCGGGAATATTTTTCGCAGCAATACCCGTTCCCACGCTATAAAACTCCCCAAATTTAACAAATTTTCATAATTGAATATGCACGAATAAAGAGGTATAATTTTGAACAGAAGCAGGTTTTAATTTTTGCGGCAAGTCATTAGTTTAAGGTTATATCTGATTTATTAACATCCGGGTAAAAATCCGGGAATCAAAGTGGGAGACAATGCAATGGGTTATTTTCTGCCTAAAAAATATAAAGACTTACACAATCCTTGTTTCTATTTTCATGATATTTTGGCAAAAATAGTTGTTGAAGGTGAAAGGAAAAAGCTATTCAACACTATTATTAAATCCGAGAATTATGAAGATTCAAAATCATCTGAAAAATGTAAAGAAAATATTTTTGAATGGTTGAAAACTAAAGGTTATAAGAAAGAAATGGAACTAATCCTTATTAGGCAAATATTGTTGGCTACCTTATCGGATTTTTGTCATTATGTTTACGAAGCCTTGAAATGCTCGGAAAAAGGCAAGCTATCTATAACCTATACCTTACTTAGAAAACCTTTTAAAGATACTTTGTTAATATATGAATGGATTTTAGCAGATAGAAATAAATTTCTGGACTGTTTTCAATTAGACCCAGAACACTATGACATTGGTAATATTGACCAGGCCTGCAAAAAGGATTACATCACTAAATCACTGGGTCTGATCAAATATAAAACATTTAATGCAGATTTTATATATGATATCCGATACTCTAAAAAAATTCATTACGGTTTAGAAGGTTTGTGGAATAGAGCAAATCACATTGTTACAACATGCGAGCATTATAAAACAGAGAGCATGAATTTGAATTTTGTCTTCTCCAATAATATTGATAAAGAAAAACAATGGCATCATTTATATATATTATTACCCTCTTTGCTGTTCTATACAATTGAGGTTGTACAAGCTCTATTAGATCGTGAGATCGGGTATAAGAAATTTAGAATATTATCAAAAACTATGCATGAGAGAGCATTTGGCTTTATTGCAGTATCAAATTTATTAGCTAAAATTAAAACCGAAAATTCATAATCTTCCTTTAACCTATGGAAACCCTAGATAACCAAGAATTGGATAACGAAGTAAAAGAAAAGCTGCTAAGGGCAAAATCCCTTTATGACAGCACTGGTTCAATTACCGCTGTAGCTAAAGAGATGAATATAGCTATATGGCAAGCAAGGAAATACCTCTCCAAGGGGCATTGGCTGGGCTTATTTAAGTTCGATAGGTTTTACAAAAATAATCGTGTCCCGCCAAAAAGTAGAACATCATTCCTGAATAATTTGGATCCAGCCTATATAAACAAAGTCATTGATTCTTATACCAGGCATGGCAAACTGGTATTAGCGGCACAGGAACTAAATATTAAGGTATTTCACGTAAGAGACATACTACTATTAGCCGACAAGCAAGGTATGATCAACTATCCTGATTTAAAGAAAAAAATACATCCCACCAGATTTAATAACCTTTTAAAAGAACATACCCTTGAAGAAATTGTTGATTCTTTTCTTAGAACTCGTTCGGTGTTGAATACTGCCAAAGAATTTAACATTTACAGAGATGCTATAGAATGGGCGCTCGATATGGCAGAAGAAAAGGGAATATTTAACTATTCGAAATTCAAAGAGAAAAATAGGCCGTCCCTGCAAAATATATTTAACAGGTTTACTATTGAAGAGCTTGTTGGTGCTTATATTGAGTTCCATTCTTTTAAAAAAATGGCTAAAAAGCTTAATATTCCTCCTTCCCATGCCAGGCAAATAGTACTCCTGGCAGACAGGGACAAAATAATCGATTATGCAAAACTAAAAACAGAACATAAATCATATCACGCAAATATGAAACTGAAAAGAATACTGAAGAGAATCCCGATTCAAAATGTTGTGGCCTCTTATAAAAGGGATAAGTCCTTTTATTATTTGTCGAAAGAATTCAAAATATCCATACATTATTGTAAAAAAATATTGCAGAAAGCTAAAAAAGAAGGTTTGCTTAAACGCCTAAGGAAACGCTGCTAATCAGTATATGTTTTCATCTGTGAATTAACATCCAACCAAACGCATTATGACCTACATAATCACCGCCAGAACAGAAAGCTCTATCCTAATGGGTTCGGATACAAGGCTGAGCTATTTTAATGATATTGAACAAAATGGCGTTTTATGCCAACAGATAGCCGCCGTAGCGGACTGCATACAAAAAACATTTTATATCCGCAACGCTAGACTCGGTATCCATTTCTTAGGTATAGGGTATTTCCCAGACAACACAAAAAGCTACCCCTTGTCTCATTTCGTAGATAAATTGGAACAGCTGACTTATACAGCAAATATAAAAAATGATTGTACGGCCATATTTAACTACCTTATCAAGCTAAGCAAAAAAGGCAATACAGGCCAGTATATTAAGGGCAATATGTCCGGTTTTTCTAAGGGCAAGGCTTATATCTGCACTTTCAATACATTCAATAACCAATTTAATATCCAGGAGTTTCATATAGGAAACTTTGTTGACAGTGAAAATGATAAAACCCCTTTCCCTTCAAAAAGAGGCGAGGCTATCAAAGAAATAAACACCAGGATTGAGAATAAGAGCCAAGTCCAGCCATGGGATATCGGCGGACCTGTTGAAATATTGGAAATTGACAAGCATAATAGCTTTAATTTCATCCAGAAAAACGAGAACACCTTTAGCGGCGCAAAGGATGAATTGGTTTACTGCTTTAATAACGATATAAAGAAAATTAACGGTACGCTTATTGACCCGCCTAAGATAGTAAAGTACCGGCTATAATCAAAAGTTCTGGCCGGAAAACCCTCTCTTGACTTTCCTATATTTTTGTCCTAAACTGATATTACAACAGCAATATTATGTTGCTGACATTTTTGGTTCAGACCTTATTCCTCAAGTCCTGATTCGGTCAGGACAACTTGATAGTGAGGAGAATGGGTTGTCGCTTATTGTTTGGCGGCAGTCTTTTCTCGGATTTACTATCAAGTTGCCGAGGGAGGATTGACCGCCATTTTTTATTGGCAGGTAGGTC
>Ga0208977_1001705_pt1 | contig 10395 bp, 10 predicted proteins | sample RifOxyA2_FD_184030 | JGI IMG/M metagenome (GOLD analysis project Ga0208977, IMG submission 184030) | Groundwater microbial communities from Rifle, Colorado - Rifle Oxygen_injection A2 (SPAdes) | ecosystem: Environmental > Aquatic > Deep subsurface > Groundwater | place: Rifle, Colorado, United...
AATAAAGAAGTGGGTGGAAGACAGGGGCGGGTGGCCGGCACATGTAAAAGGAACGGGCGACGGAGACGACCCCGGCATGTTGCGCATAGATTTCAAAGGTTATAGCGGCGCCGAGTCCCTTGAGAAAATACCATGGGAAGTTTTCTTCAAAAAATTCGACGAGAAGCACCTGGCATTTCTCTACGAGGAAACAACCCGCGACGGCAAGGAAAGCCGTTTCTTCAAATTCATAAGCCGCCAAACCGCCGAAGCACGCAGGTAGCCCCCGCGCTGCCTGTCATCGCGCGAAACTAAATATTCACGCTAATAGCGCCCTCACGCGGCGCTATTTTAGCTTGTGTTGACTACATTGGTTAATGTTTGTTATAATAAGCGTCGTTGCGCAGACGTAGACGCAAAAGACGCATCGTCGCGTAATTCCAGTGAGTAATTGTCCCTGTAGCTCAATTGGATAGAGCATCTGCCTTCTAAGCAGACGGTTACGTGTTCGAGTCACGTCAGGGACGGATTATCTGTAGAGACAATAAGGCCGATTACTGCGAAATAGTAGGATGTAGTTGTAATGAGATTAAACAAAAGGTGTCTCTTTAGTGTTTAGAAGTTATCGTCGTCATTGCGAGCCCGAAGGGCGCGGCAATCTCGCTTTTCATCAGAAGCAACGTCGAGATTGCTTCGCTGCGCTCGCAATGACCTCAAACTGCTAAAGAGATACAACAAAAGTGATCGCATAGAAGGCCGCGCTGACGATTTGCACGATGCCGCCCATTCTGAATGATTTAATTTTGCTCTAAAAGTGGTGGTTGTAGCTCAATTGGTTAGAGCGCTAGACTGTGGCTCTAGAGGTTGCGGGTTCAAGTCCCGTCAGCCACCCCATTTTCCATCTTTTGAGCATTCGAGGATGGTGTCAAACGGTTTTTGCAAGGTAAAATGAAGGGTTTTTCCGTCAAACGTGGAGTTCGAAAATAGAAGGTTTACCAGCTTCCGCCGGTCTCTTGAATCCTGCCGCCGCATAAATAAATCATACGCTTTAGTAGCCAGCTCCAGAACAATATCAACGTTTTGCATATAGCTGGTATCGGTTTTCTGGTGCGCCACAAGTTTAATCGTCAGCTTTTCTTTTTCTTGCAGGCATTTATCGCTTTGATACTTCCAGAAGTCCTCAGTTATCTTTTCCTCTATTTTATCCAAATACGCCGCATCTATGCGCTTCTGAAGCACGGCAATGCGTTCCTCACTTGGCGCACTTGATAAGGTTAGAGTAGGGGAAAAGGTCTTTCCGGCTTTTGTTTTTGTAGGGGTTGCGTAATACGCTCTGGACTTGATAGAAGGTATCCGGGTCAACAATGGGGGGATGGGAGCCGGTATATTTTAAGCCCTTCCAATAAAAAACTCCCGTATAAAACTCGTTCTTGAGAATCTTTTCAACGGTGCTTTTGTGGGTGCGGTCATTAACTGGTCAATGGTGGCATAGTCAGTGATATTCCGCAATAGGCGGTCAGTTTTCTCTACCAGAATATGCTTTACGTCCTTGTTCTCCGCAAGGTATTTCAGCATCTCGTTGAAATGCGTCCGCCCGGCTCTCTTGGCGGTTTCAACGTCAATGGATTCCTTGACTATAACAAGCCCGTTTTTTGAAGCATACTCCATCAATAGCTTTAGCTGTGCCGGGATGGAATACCCTTCCTGTTCCTGCTCCTTAGAAGATACACGGGCGTAAATGACGGTTTTCATTACTATTCCTTCAATGCTTCCATGAGCCGGATATACTCTCTCTGGCTTTCGTAAACCATGTTCGATATAAAGTCAACGAACGGCGTATTGTTGCCCTTGTTCGCTTTCTGTAAGGCGGCTATATAGTCCCTTCGTAAAACGGGGGGGATAATGGTTATTGCATACCCTGCCTGCAATAAAGCCAAATTCAGCAAAAGCCGCGCCGCCCTGCCGTTGCCGTCAACAAAGGGATGAATTTCAACAAATTTATTATGAAGTAAAGCCGCAAATTCAACGGGGTGGTATTTCTTCCGCATTGCGGGGATATTCTTGGCTAACTTTTTCATCAGCTCCGGCACTTTGGAATGATGAGGCGGGGTAAAATCCGTCCCTGTTATAATCACGTTTACTTTCCGGTAAGCTCCCGCATTATCTTCGTCAATCCGGTGATAAAAAAGTTTGTGCAGGTGAAGTATTGCTTCTTCAGTTATTTCTTTGCCCTGCGAGAGCTTGTAAAGCAGGTCATAGGCTTCACTATGCCCGACGGCTTCATAATGGTCTTTCAGCGGTTTCCCGCCTATGGTTATGCCTTCCTCAATGACAATCTTTGTTTCCGTTTCGGTAAGGGAATTGCCCTCAATGGCGTTGCTTGAATACGTCAGTCCAATGCGGTAGTATTCTTTAAGCTGTTTCAGGGCTTCTTTGCTCAAAGGTCTGTAAGCGTTTATGCGCTTCTGCTGTTCGTCAATTTCCTTTATGCGGTTTTTGTAATTCAACGGGTTCATGGTGTCCCCTTTTGTGGATATTTACAGGTCAATCCCTATTCTGTCCAGTTCGGATTTTATCCATTTCGTCGCGCTCTTTTCGTCCTGCTCAATGGCTTCTTCTCCATATTGAAAAACCTTGTATAAGGTTACTGTATGGCAAATGATACTATTTTCTAAGCCGATTGTAAAAGATTTGCAATCTGTTCTTGAGAAAAAGTATAATGAGGAGGGTTATAAAATCGTCTATTAGCCTACCCTTTCAACTTTATATCCAGAACTTCCTTTATAAGGGGGAATTCTGGATATTTTTTTAACCCGTAATTTGCAATAGGCGCGAGAACCGAGGCGAACAAGGCGGAGGCTTTTTCGACGAAAAAAGCGAAAGCGTAGCGTTGACTACGGTTGAACTTTTTTCGGAAGAAAAAGTCCCGCATTGTTCGACGAATTCCGCGTCCTATTGCAAATTCCGGGTTTAATAACTCTTGACAATACAAGGTATAACTTGTAGAATGCTTCTGTAAAGGATGGACATATTCATGTATACAATAACTGACCAAATGCCGAAAGACAAACTGGCTGCATTTTGCCGCAAAAAACATATACGGAAATTATCCCTTTTCGGTTCTGCTCTGAATGATGAACTCCGTAGCGATAGCGATATTGATTTGCTGGTAGAATTTGAAGAGGGTTATATTCCGGGGTTGCTTGAACTGGCGGGTATTGAAATTGAATTGGCGGAAACGATTGGTAGAAAAGTTGATTTGCGCACTCCGGCGGAGCTAAGCCGTTTTTTCAGAAATGAAGTGCTCGCTCATGCGAGGGTGGAATATGCAGCGTAAAGACGAGATAAGGCTTCAGCATATTTTAGATGAGGCCGGCGAAGTGCTGCAGTTTGTTAAGGGCTATTCTTTTGATGGTTTCAAGAAAGATAGTAAAACCGTTCACGCGGTATTGAGAGCCATTGAAGTTATGGGAGAAGCTGCATCAAAAATATCGCCTGAGTACAAAAATATTCATTCTCATGTCCCCTGGAATCAGATTGTAGGAATGCGTAATCACCTTGTTCATGTGTATTTCGATGTTGATTATGACACGGTATGGAAAACGGTGCAGGAAGATATTCCTCATCTTATTAGAATTGTCGAAGAACTTCTGAGTAAACAATAAAACCATGCTACACAGGAAGAAACTGCAAGGGTGTCAACGGCATCTCAATGAAAAGCTGAAGAATCCGAAGTTTAGAGATGTGTATGATCTCGAAAGGGTTAAGGTTGCGCTTGCCCAGAGAATAGCTGAAATCAGAGAAGAACACAATCTGAATCAATCCGAGCTTGCCCGAAGGATGAATGTTTCTCAACAGTTTATTTCTCAGGTTGAGGGCGGAGAAGGCAATTTAACTTTAGAGACACTGATGAAGCTTGCCCATTCCCTGAACACGAGCATCCGGATTTCGTTTTCCAAAAAACCCTGCCGTCATGCCTGTCTCATGGTAGCTTAGAAATTTATTCAGGGACACTTCTCTAATTTTACTGAAAAATTGGGGAAGTGTTCTTTATTTTATGTGCAGGGGAGATTTTATTGTATTGGGTAATCAGTAAGCTGCGGATAGCTGTTGAAAATGACTGTGTTGATGAATATGTCAAGGCGGCGGCATGCAGGATGAATGTCGGCGTGGAGAAAATAAAATACGTTAAGACTTTGAGCAAATCGCTTGACATAAGCGACAAAGAACAGTTTTACCGCGAAGTTTCAATAGTCGTAAGCGCTCCCGATGATTATAGTAATGCCGGGAACTTCCCCGAATATATTGAACAATTCAAGCCGGCAAGGAAAATGCCAGCCGGCGGTATTAGGCCAATAATAATCGGTTTTGGCCCTGCGGGAATGTTCGCTGCGCTTGAACTGGTTGAGCGGGGTATTGCGCCCCTGATATTTGAAAGAGGCAAAAAAATAGAAGAGCGATCCATTGATATTCAGCGGTTCATTGATGAAAGAGTGTTGAATCCGGAATCGAATATCCAGTTTGGCGAAGGGGGAGCCGGTTCATATTCGGACGGGAAACTGTTTTCGCGTGCAAACAACTCCAGGTATGTAAGCGCCGTGCTGGATACTTTTGTTAAGTTCGGAGCGCCTGAAGAGATCACATACGCCAGCAAGCCTCACCTGGGGACGGACGTGTTGTGCGGGATAGTCCGTAATATCAGGAATTATATCCTGCGAAAGGGCGGCGAGATACACTACGGGGCGAAGATGACGGACATACTAATAACCGACGGCATGGCAACCGGCGTGGTAATCGGCGGCCGGGATGAATACCGCTCCGCATGCATATTCCTTGCGGTGGGGCATTCCGCGCGCGATACTTTTGAAATGATCTACCGCAAAGGCATTGGCATCGAGCAGCGGCCGATTTCCGTGGGTGTGAGAATAGAACATCCGTCTGAAATTATCAATTTAATGCGACACGGCGAAAAATACAGGAACTTTCCCGGGATAGGAGCCGCAACTTACTCTTTTGCAAATACAGACAGGAAGGCGGGCAGAGGAGTATATACTTTCTGCATGTGCCCCGGAGGAGAGGTGGTAAACGCTTCTTCGGAGCATGGGATGATTGTTGTAAACGGCATGAGCAATTCGCGCAGGGAGTCAGCTTTTTCAAACGCCGCGATAGTGGTAACATGTCATACGAACGACTATGATTCCAATCATCCCTTAAGCGGCATTGAATTCCAAAAGGATATAGAGAAAAGGGCATTTATTGCAGGAGGAGAACGATGGAAAGTTCCCGCGCAGAATCTCGCGGATTTTATGTCTAACAGGATCTCGGATAACCTGAACAAGAACTCATGCAAGACGGGCGTCGCGCCAGCCGACATGTATGGAATATTTCCGAAGTTCGTGTGCGAAGCGCTTTTTAACGCATTCAATACATGGAAAGAAAAGTATCCATTATTTATTTCGGAACATGCGATATTGTTAGCCCCGGAAACCAGAACTACCTGCCCATTGAGAATTCAACGCAGCCAGGCATACGAATCAATAAACACAAAAAACCTCTACCCTGTCGGCGAAGGCGCGGGCTACAGCGGAGGCATAACAAGTTCATCCGCCGATGCCATAAAAGCCGTAGAAAAGTGGATAAACTTTGGGGACGTTGTTTCTCACTATGCATAAGTCGCGGCAATAGCGAGTGTATTGAGGGGAATGCACTCTGCAACAGCGCCGACGCAGCATTACACTTCCGTCAGAATGTCCGGAATACATGAGTTATGCATAGTGAGAAACAACGTCCCCAAAGTTTGTTATTTGGCGGGTTGGATGGTTAGGGGTTTGTTTTTGATTTGGCGCTTGCTCATTATGGAGATTATTTGAGAGGCGTTTTCGGCGGGGACTTCGACGAATGAAAATGCGTGGTGTACCGAGATTTCACCGATAAGGCTGCCCTGGATGCCGGTTTCTCCGGCGATTGCGCCGAGTATGTCGCCGGGGCGCACGTTGTCTTTCTTGCCGACGCTTAGAAAGAGTTTTACTATTCCCTGTTGCCCGTGCGCGCCTTTATGCGCGGGCGCCGCCTCGGGTTTTGCGGCAGGCGCCAGCGACATTTTCAGAAGCGCCCCGGCTATCTCCAGCATTGCATAGTTGTCGCCGAACTGGTGCTCGATCATGGTCGCGTATTGCTCGGTGTCTTCTTTCTCAAGAATCGTGCGCACCTTTTCAAAGTGCTGGGTGATTCGCACTTCCTCGACGTCTTTGATCGTCGGAATCGGTTTGCGCTGTATGTCAACTTTCGCATACCGCTGAATATCGCGCAGTTTGTAGGCTTCTTTTCCCGCAACGAATGTAAACGCATAGCCTGATTTTCCGGCGCGCCCCGTTCTTCCGATACGATGCACGTATGATTCCTCGTCGTGAGGAATGTCGTAATTAAATACCGCCTCGATATTTTCCACGTCAATCCCGCGCGCCGCAACATCCGTCGCCACAAGTATTTCTATTGTCCCGTTTCTGAATTTTCCCATGACCCTGTCGCGCTGGGGCTGGTTCATGTCGCCATGGATCGCGTCGCTGGAGTATCCGCGCGCCTGCAGCAGTGCGACCACTTCGTCCACCTTTTTCTTGGTATTACAGAATACCAGCGAAAGGTGCAGGCCGTACAGATCAATAACGCGGACAAGAATTTCCAGTTTTGACGTTTCCCTGACTTCGAAGGAGATTTGTTTAATGTCAGGCACGGTGAGTTTGGTGTGTGCGATGGCGATGGAATGCGGATTCTTCTGATATTTCTTTGTCAGTTCTATAAATGCCCGCGGCATGGTTGCCGAGAAAAATACTGTTTGCCGTTCGCGGGGAATGTTTTTTAAGATGATCTCGATGTCGTCTCTGAAACCCATGTCCAGCATCTCATCGGCTTCGTCAAGCACAACCATCCGCACGGTATCAAGCGCCAGGGTGCGGCGCTCCAGATGATCAATCATGCGGCCCGGGGTGCCGATAATAATATGCACGCCTTTACGCAGGGCATGAATCTGCCGCTCAATAGGCTGGCCGCCGTATACCGGCAGAACCGCAACGCCGCGTTTATGTTTTGCAAGCGATATAATTTCTTCCGCCACCTGTATGGCCAATTCCCTCGTCGGGCATAAAATCACCGCCTGGGGCTTTTTTATTTTTGGGTCAATCATTTCAAGGATAGGTATTCCGAACGCAGCCGTTTTGCCGGTGCCGGTTTGCGCCTGGCCGATAACATCTTTTCCCTTGCGTATGGCAGGTATGGCCAATGATTGAATGGGGGTGGCTTCCTCGAAACCCATATCCTGAACCGCTTTAAGAATTTCGGGCGAGAGTTCCAATTCGGTAAACAATAGTTTTTTCATTAAAGTTCCTTTTACACGTGATGGTAAAGTATATCTCATTTCAATACTCTTGGCAAGTAGTGTAGTGTCTATTGACTGGTGTATAAAAAAATGGTAATTGTATTATAATAATGTATAACAAGCATTGAGGCTTGCGGCTCGCTGTCTCGTTGATGAGAAAGTGGGCTTTTTTGTTTAAGGAGATGCCGCTATGGCGAAAACTAATCCTGAGAAACCGCGGGAAAAAGTTGAGGAGCTGTCGCTTTTATTCGATATCAGCCGTGCGCTGGGACAGAGCATTGAACTGAAGGATGTCGTGGGTCCGGTCTTGAGGGTAATGGCGGAGCATCTGGGTATGTTGAGGGGGACGCTTACCATACTCAATCGCGAGACGGGCGAGATTTCAATAGAGGAAGCTTACGGCCTTTCCGCCGAGGAAAGAGAGCGCGGAAGGTACAAGGTTGGCGAGGGGATAACCGGCAAAGTGGTTGAAAGCGGCAAGCCCGCCATAATTCCAAAGATTTCCGACGAGCCGTCATTCCTGGACAGGACACAGGCGCGCAAGAAAAGTAACAAGGATGACATATCGTTTGTATGCGTTCCCATAAAAGTCGGCAGGGAAACCGTGGGGGCGCTGAGCGTTGACCTTGTGTTCGTTGAAAAGGGCTCATTTGATAATCACGTGCGGTTACTGTCAATTATCGCTTCGCTTATCGCGCAGGCTGTGCGCGTCCGCCAGTCCGCCCAGGAGGCTGTGGAGAAATTACAGGAAGAAAACGAGAGATTGCACGAGGAACTTAAAGACAGGTTTATCCAGCCGTCGAACATAATAGGAAATTCGCAGAGTATCCGCCAGGTATACGAGCTTATTGAAAAGGTTTCCAAAAGCAATGCCACGGTTCTTGTGCTTGGCGAGAGCGGCGTCGGCAAAGAGCTGGTTGCCCACGCCATTCATTACGGCAGCTTGCGCGCCAACAAGCCGTTCATAACGTTCAATTGTGCGGCGCTCCCGCAGGACATTGTCGAAAGCGAATTGTTCGGGCATGAAAAGGGGGCGTTTACGGGCGCGGCTGCATTGAGGAAGGGGCGTTTCGAGCGGGCTGACGGGGGAACGCTGTTCATTGACGAGGTGGGTGATATGCCCCCGGCGCTACAGGTTAAATTGTTGCGCGTGTTGCAGGAAAAAGAATTCGAGCGCGTCGGCGGTTCCGAAACCATATCGGTTGACGTGCGGATAATCGCCGCCACCAATCACCGCCTTGACGAACTGGTGGCGCAGGGCAGGTTCCGCGCCGACCTTTATTACAGGCTAAACGTTTTCCCGCTGTTCGTGCCGCCCTTGCGTGAACGCAGGACGGACATCCCCATGCTTGCCGATGCCTTCATAGAAAAATATGCGGCGATGAATAAGAAACCCGTTAAAAGAATTTCAACGCCCGCCATAGACATGCTTATGAAGTACCATTGGCCCGGCAACGTGCGGGAGCTTGAAAATTGCATGGAACGCGCCGTAATTTTAAGCACTGACGGCGTAATCCACGGCTATCACCTGCCGCCGACGTTGCAGACGGCCGAGGCAAGCGGCACGGTACAGAGGGGAACGCTGCAATCGGCTCTCGATGCCATGGAAAAAGAGATGATCTCGGAAGCGCTCAAAACATCCAAAGGAAACAGCGCCCGGGCCGCCCGCGCGCTTGGTATGACGGAGCGAATGATGGGTATTCGCGCAAAGAAGTACAACATAGATTTTCGCAGGTTCAGGGTATGAACGCGCCATGAAAAACAGTTTTGTGCAGCGGCAGGTTATCCGGCAGGGGTTTGCGTTCGGCGCGAAACTCGCGGGAATTCTTGAAATGCCCGGGAGGGACTATTCCAAACTTATCGGCGAAATCGAATCCGATCCCCTGTTCATGCAGCTTAAATATGGCGCCGACGGCTCGGAAAGGGCTATACGCTATAGCCGGTTTAAACGCGCCGGATTATCCGGCCGTTTTTTTGAACTAAACGAAGGCATAGTCGCGCATACCGGCGACGCGGGGGCGGAGGTGGAAAAACTTCTCGCCGGCAAGAAAAAAATCCTGGCTGTAATAAGGAAGATTGGCGAGGAACGGTTCAGGCGTTACTTTATTTGCGCCGAAGAGGAACTGTCTGTTGATGAAATCGCGGAGCATTGCGGTGTATCTGGCGGCGAAGCCGTGGAAATTTTGCGGCTGGTAAACAGCGTTGACCTGTACAATGAATTTTCCACGCCGCAGGCCGCCCTGCCCGAGAATACGCCATCATATAATAAGGTTGCGGTTTTGGTGCGGCAGAAGGATGGGATTTTCATAAATTTCACGTCCGTCCACCTGGCGCGCGGGCTTTATGAGGTAAATAACGGGATAATTGACCGCATGGTTGCCGGCGGCCGCTTTTCTCCGCAAGAAAAGAAACGCTTAAGAGAACTGCTGGGGAAGATTGAATTTGTAAATATACGCAAATCTCTCATATATATCATAATCTCAAAAATAATTGAAAAACAGCGGGCATACCTTGAAAGCTACGGGCGACGGGAGCGCGCAGCTTTTATCCAGAAGGAGCTGGCGAAAACCATGGGCGTGCATCCGAGTATTATATCGCGCGCCGTTGCCGGCCGGTCCGTTGAGACTCCCTGGGGCGAGGAAAAGCCGCTCAAGGAATTTTTTCTGTCGGCGCACCCGCAACAAAAGCAGGGGATAGTTAACCGGATCGTAGAGATTTTAGATAACGAGAAGATAAGCATGGCCGGGGGGCTTATGAAAAAGCCGTTGAGCGATAGCGCCATCGCCGGAATGTTACGTAATAAATATGGCGTGGCGATCGCCCAACGCACTGTAGCAAAATACCGCAACGAGCTGGGCATCCCCGGCGCCTTCCACAGAAACCGCAGATAATAAAACGCCACATTTATGTAGTTTTTCCATTTGGAGCTACGGAAACGTAAGATTGTATGCTGATGTTACGCAACGCGTCATTGCGAGCCCGAAGGGCGCGGCAATCTCGCTTTTCATCAGAAACAACGTCGAGATTGCTTCGCTGCGCTCGCA
>Ga0208977_1001717_pt1 | contig 10364 bp, 8 predicted proteins | sample RifOxyA2_FD_184030 | JGI IMG/M metagenome (GOLD analysis project Ga0208977, IMG submission 184030) | Groundwater microbial communities from Rifle, Colorado - Rifle Oxygen_injection A2 (SPAdes) | ecosystem: Environmental > Aquatic > Deep subsurface > Groundwater | place: Rifle, Colorado, United...
CTTGATTACTGTTTTCGTGAGTTATCTACTTCTTCAGGGGGGTGGCTACTTTGCAGCGGAATCGGTGGCTACTTTACCGGAATGGGTGGCTACTTTGCAACGGAATACGCACGTATTGGGCATATTTGGGATTATATGGAAATACCGGTCATTATCGTCGGTAAAAAGGTGCATTTCAGGTTCCAATCACTCGCAAAACTATAGGACAAATCGGACATTTGCCATGTCCGAATGTCCTATTACGTCTGCACGGTATTTATGTGCTTTAGGGTAACGAAAATTTGTTTTGACTTTGCCGGCAGAAAGTAATAAAATAGGGAGCAATGCAGTTACTTACAATCTTATACAGCCTTGAATGCCGAGGTTCCCAATGGAAGATTTAAACAAGTATTTGACCGTTCCTCAAGTAGCAAAAAAACTTGGATTCAGTGAAGAATGGGTCCGTGATTTAATACGTATGAAGCAGATAAAAGCCGTCAAGATCGGCCAATGGAAAATACGGCCTTCTGATTTGGATGAATTTGTCAAAGGCAGATTTAATGTGCAAGAATAGGCATAGGAGATAACAATGCCGGAAATTAATTTATCTCAATCTGAGGCAGATGCTCTTATTGCCATGGAAAAAACCAGAGTTGATGACCAGAACTGGGAATACCCGATCCTTGGCGGTAGAATAACCGTCCCTCTGGTCTCGCGAAACAAGCGAGAGAACTTTATACTTGATATTAGCAGAGGAAGAATTGATCTGTTAAAAGGCACTTACCAAAACCGTGCGCTGCAAATGGTCGTGTTGGTAAGGCTTGATTTTGGTGGCCAGCCACACAGAAACCCTGACGGGCAGGAAATCTCATCCCCTCATTTGCATTTGTATAAGGAAGGATATGGCGATAAGTGGGCTGTTCCTATTCCCGCGCAGGTATTTTCAAACACAGAAGATGCATGGCAGACACTGCAGGATTTTATGGCCTATTGTAGAATAGTGGAAGCCCCTAACATAGAACGAGGATTATTTTCATGATAAATGAAATTCAGGAATTGCTTGACAATTATCTGCGCTGGCTGAAAGACAAGACAGCTTTGCGTCAGGTTCAGGACTGGGTTGAAATTACTACGCCATATATAGACAGGCATAACGACTATTTGCAGATTTATGTGAAACGATCAAATGGCGGTTATATTCTTACGGATGACGGATATATAATAGGCGATTTGCGGCAATCCGGTTGTGAGCTTGAAAGCAAAAAACGCAAAGACCTTTTGGCTCTTACTTTAAACGGTTTTGGCGTGCAGATTGACAATGATGCATTGACTATTCATGCTTCACCGGAAAACTTCGCGCTGAAAAAACATAATCTGGTACAGGCAATGCTGGCGGTTAACGATCTTTTCTATCTTGCGGTGCCTATGGTATCAAGCCTGTTTCTTGAGGATGTTACTTCGTGGTTGAATACTTATGATGTGCGTTACACTCCGCGCGTTAAATTTGCGGGGAAATCCGGCTACGACCATATGTTCGATTTTGTTATCCCTGCTTCAAAAAATTATCCGGAACGCATTTTGCAGGCTATTAACAGGCCTAACCGTGATACTGTTCAGTCGTTTGCGTTTTCATGGATCGACACAAAGGATGTCCGGCCTGCTAATTCCCTGTCTTACGCGATTTTAAATGATTCAGACCATACTCCTGTATCGACAGTAATTGATGCGCTGAAGAATTATGGGGTAAAACCAATATTGTGGAGTAGCAGGGAAGAGTCAAAAGCAGAATTGATTGCGTAAGGATGCTTTGAAATTATACAGTGATATTTTTCTGGAGGCAGGTGTATGCAGAATTTGATGGATAATGTTATAAAAGCCCTTAAAGGCGATACGCGAATATTTGCAGACGGCAAACTGCTTAAGAATAAGCTTACTGAACTTGCTTTGAAGCTCGACCGGGAGATTCTTGCCTGCCTGCTCTCCGACAAAAAGATCAAGGAAACATTCTTTACGGAGGCGGAAACAAAGAAGGACAAACTGCTGGTGTTCGACAAGGATAAATTCATCGGTTTTGTAAATAACAAACAATTCCTGCCTGATTCGTTTACCAGCTTCAAGAACCGTATCGGTTTAATGTCCGGCGGCGAATATCTTAAGGAGAATGACGAGGTTGTGCTTGCATGGCCGTATAAGGATTGCGTGCTTGAAGGCGGGCAGGACAAGGAAGATCAGAAACGCAATGAGATATTCTATAACGAGGTGCTTGCGCCCGATGAAATTGACCGGCTGTTTGAGGAAAAGGCGCTGACTAATTTCAAACGCATCGACGCCAAGGGCGAGCATAAGTTGGATCATTTTACTGACTCCGATAACCTGATAATCAAAGGCAATAACCTCCTTGCCCTTCATTCGCTGAAAAAGAAATTCCGCGGCAAGGTGAAGCTGATATACATTGATCCGCCGTATAATACGAGTAGTGCTGCTAATACATTTGCCTATAACAATTCATTCAATCATTCTTCATGGTTGACATTTATGAGGAACAGAATGGGAGTAGCCAAGCAGCTTCTTGCCCAAAATGGTATTTTGGCAATTGCTATCGATCATTGTGAATTGTTTTATCTCGGAGTAATGCTCGATGAATTGTTCGGTAGAGAAAACAGAATGGGTGTTATTGCAGTGGTACATAATCCCGGTGGCAGGCAAGATGATCAGTTTTTTCCGACAGCACATGAAAATATGTTGTTCTATGCAAAAGATATAAGCCTTGCTACGCTTAATACTTTGGGGCAATCTGATGAAAAATTATCAGAGTTTAAGTTTACAGATGACTATGGCCGTTATAAACTCCGAGGATTCCGCCGTAGTGGAAACAATTCTCTGAAGGAAGAACGCCCTGGTCTATATTATCCGATATATTACAATCCTAAGCAAAACAAGATCGCGTTAGAAAGAAGCACCATCGATTACGTAGAAATATTGCCAAATGACGAGCAAGGAATACAGAGATGTTGGCGTTGGGGTAAAGAAACCCTGATGGAAAAAGAACAAAAGTATATTCTGGTAAAGAAAACAAAAACCGGTTACGATATTTTCACAAAAGAAAGAGAATGTGATTACGTTGGTGAAAAGGCCAAGACAATATGGGACAAGCCGCATTATTCTGGGCAGAGTGGAACACACGAGCTCAAGTCGGTACTTGGGGAAAAGAATTTCAGTTATCCTAAATCCCCTCATCTTATTATTGATGTGCTTAAGATAACTACAAGTGACAATGATATTATACTCGACTTTTTTGGCGGAAGCGGGACAACCGCACATGCAGTATTGGAACTTAACAGGGCCGATGGTGGTAACCGCCAGTTTATCCTTTGCGAACAGATGCATTATGTGGAAACTGTTACAAAAGAGAGGGTGAAGCAGGTAATCAAGAATAATGGCAACGGTTCCTTTGCGTATCTTGAGCTCAAGGAACATAACGAATCATTTGTTTCTGATATCAAGAAAGCAGAAACCACAAAGGCATTGCTGAGTATATACGAAAAAATGAAGAAGGAAACATTTTTTAGGTATGAGGTTGACTTGAGCAAATTTGATTCAAAAGATTTTGCGGAATTACCGCTTAAAGAACAAAAACAGGTGCTTCTGGAATGTTTGGACAAGAATCATCTGTATGTCAATTACAGCGAAATTGACGATACAACCTATAAAGTTTCCTCAGAAGACAAGAAACTTAATAAGGAGTTTTATGAGTTTTAAAGGCGGATGGCATGAAGCATAATTTACTGAGTGACAAAGAATACAAAACATGGCTTTCGGAGATTAAGTCCAAAGTCCGTAATGCTCAGCTTAAAGCAGCAGTAAGGGTTAATACTGAGCTGTTGACTTTTTATTGGGAGCTTGGTGCGGACATTGTGGCGAAACAGGCAAAAGCCAAATGGGGCGATGGTCTTGTTGATCAATTGAGCAAAGATTTGTCATCGGAATTTCCTGACATGAGAGGGTTTTCCCGTGCAAATCTGATGTACGTTAAAAAATGGTATTTGTTTTACAATCAGGGCAATACAATTGTCCAACAGGCTGTTGGACAATTGAACCCGACAGGAATTAGCCAACAGGCTGTTGGCTTAATTGGGCAGCAGCTTGCTGCGAAAATTACCCAAATACCGTGGGGGCACAATATTGTAATTATTACGAATTGCAAAAGTATCAAAGAGGCAACATTTTACGTTCAAAACACTATAAAATATAATTGGAGCCGGAGCGTTCTTGAGCACCAGATAGAGAGCGGTCTTTACGAGCGGGAAGGCAAGGCAATCAACAATTTTGCTTTAACCTTACCGAAGCCTCAATCTGACCTTGCCGAACAGACACTGAAAGATCCCTATTGGTTTGATTTTCTGACCCTGACAAAAAAACACAATGAAAGAGAACTGGAAAACGCCCTTGTTGAACATATTACAAAGTTTTTACTTGAATTAGGCGCTGGTTTTGCATATGTTGGCAGGCAGGTTCCTCTGCGCGTTGGTGAAAGCGATTTCTATATTGACCTGCTCTTTTATCACTTAAAACTTCGGTGTTATGTTGTCATAGAACTGAAAACAACAGCATTCCAGCCAGAGTTTGCCGGCAAGTTGAATTTTTACCTCAAAGCCATAGATAAACAGGTCCGTACCGAGCATGACAATCCGACGGTTGGCATAATAATATGCAAAAAGAAAGATAAAGTTGTTGCTGAGTATGCGTTGAGTGATATTCATAAACCGATAGGTATTTCTGCATATAAACTTACTCACTCGCTGCCAAAGAAATTTAAGCCCAGCCTGCCAAGCATTGAGCAGATAGAAAAGGAATTGAGCGATGGAGGCAGGAAATGAACGCCTCTTTGCTCACCCTTCTGGATGATTATAATGCCCTTTCGCGCCGGGGTGTTATACGGCGAGATATCCCTGATTATGTAGCAAAGAACCTTAACCCGCGTTTTACTATCAGGGAATACCAGAAAGAAGCACTTGCACGTTTCAAATACTGCCTTAGCGAAGATGATTCCCGCAAAAACCCCATTCATCTGTTATTTCACATGGCCACCGGCAGTGGTAAGACGCTCCTTATGGCAGGAAATATGTTGTACCTGTATGAACAGGGATACCGCAATTTCATTTTCTTTGTAAACAGCAAGAATATTATCAAAAAAACGCAGGCCAATTTCCTTGATAAAGGCTCGATTAAGTATCTGTTTTCTGACAGAATTATTTTTAACGACAAAGAAGTGCAGGTTCAGCAAGTGGATAATTTTGAAGCGGTCAACCCTGATGCAATCAATATTCTGTTTACCACAATACAAGGACTTCACACCCGGTTAAATACTCCTCAGGAAAATGCGATCACTTATGAGGACTTTGACAATCTTAAGGTGGTATTTCTTTCAGATGAGGCGCATCATATCAATGCGTTAACCCGCCAGCAGAACAGGCTTTCCAAGGAAGAAGCCGGCGAGCTGTCCTGCTGGGAAAATACGGTCAACAGGATATTTCAGAGCAACCGGTCAAATATTATGCTGGAATATACGGCTACCGTTGAGCTGGATAATGCTGAAATTCAGAAAAAGTATGCCGACAAAATTATTTATCAATATACGCTCAGAGAATTTCGCGAGGATAAGTATTCAAAAGATGTCCGGATACTGCAGTCAGACATTAGTACGAAAGACCGAGTATTGCAGGCGGTAGTCCTGAGCCAGTACCGGCGCAAGGTTGCGGAAAAACATAAAGTAAATCTCAAGCCTGTGGTGCTTTTGAAATCCAAAAGAATAGCCGATTCAGAAGCGTTTCAGATTGAGTTCGCAGGCTTGATCAAGAACCTCAAAAAAAGCGACATTCAGAAAATAGAGTCCAATAATCCTTCCGGCATTATTAAGCAGGCATTTGCCTTTTTTAACGCTGAGAAAGTGACCGCAGATATTTTGATTAAAGAGATCCAACAGGATTTCTCGGAAGAAAAGTGCATTGCGGTAAATTCCGAAGCTGACAGCGAAGAAAAACAGATCAAAGTGAACACATTGGAAGCAGAACACAACGAAAACCGGCTCATTTTTACAGTTAATATGCTCAATGAAGGCTGGGATGTCCTGAATCTTTTTGATATCGTCCGGCTCTATGAAACCAGAGACAGCGGGAACATAACTATTTCGGAAGCACAGTTAATCGGCCGCGGCGCCCGGTATTATCCTTTCCAGCTCAGTACAGATCAGGAAAAATATCAGCGCAAGTATGATGAAGATTTGACCAGCGAGTTGAGGATTTTGGAAGAGCTGCACTATCACTGTATCAGCGAGCATCGTTATATTTCCGAAATCACTTCTGAATTGGTGAAGTCCGGAATTAAACCGCCTGATGACCGGCGGCGAGTGATAAATGTATCGATTAAGGATAATGTAAAGAAAACTTCGTTCTGGAAAAATGGCCTGCTGTTTTTGAATGAATTGAAAAAGAATGATAATGCAAAGGTGAAAAGCCTGCGTGACATAATACCCAATGCCCGGTTTCAGCACAGGCTTAAGACGGGCAAGACAACAGAAACAAAGGTATTTGATGATATTCAACCGCAACAACCAGTAGTAGTTGCCGAAGCGTCGCCAAAGAAAGACGTTTGTTTCGCAGAGATTGAAAAACATATACTCCGAAAGGCAATTGATAGAATTGAGTTTTATAGGTTTGCCGCTTTGAAACACTATTTCCCGGCATTGCAGTCTATGGATGAGTTCATGACCTCAGAGAAATACTTGGGGCAAATAACTGTTGAAGTATACGGCAAGAGCGAACAGCTTTACTCGCTTGATAATCACGACAAATTCGACATAGCATTGGGAGTACTCAAAGATCTTGCCGGAAGTATCATGGCAGGTAGTTCAGAGTACATCGGCACCAAGGAATTCATGGCTCACAATATCGCCAGCTTTGTCCCACAAGCAAAAACCGTGGAGATTCTGTTGGGAGGCGATGACAAGGAATACGGTGTCGCCATGAGCAAAACCATGAATGACTTGTTACGATTGGATTTAGCACAGCACGACTGGTATATGTTTGATGAGAATTACGGAACAGATCAGGAAAAGTATTTTATACAATTTATCCGCAATGCCATGGATGATTTGAAGAAAAATTACATAGATATTCATTTGCTTCGCAACGAGCGCATATTCAAAATCTTCCGGTTTTCGGATGGCCGGGCTGTTGAGCCGGATTTTGTGTTGTTCCTCACGGAAAAAGATAGCAAAAAGGCATTGTCCTATCAGCTATTCATTGAACCCAAAGGGCAGCATCTTGTCAAAAACGACCAGTGGAAGGAAGATTTTCTTAAAGAGATCGAAAAGCAATTTCGCATAGACACACTTTTTGAAACGGACAAGTATAAACTTGTCGGCATGCCGTTCTATAACGAAGACGCCAAAAAAGAAGAATTCAAAACTGCTTTTAGTCGAACGGTGAAAAAGCAAGTGAAAAATTGCAATAACGGAATAAGCTGATGGCAACCACCATTAAACAATCATTCCAAATACTTCAGACAAATTTAAACATTACGGGGCTACAAGAATCTGTAGTCTCTACCCGGCAACAGAGCGTCAGGGACGTGTTGGATGCAGGATTGACGGTAAAGGATTCATTTTTAACCGGGTCGTATTCCCGTAGTACAATGATAGGGCCTTTGAAGGATGCAGATATTGATATTTTTGTTGTGCTTGATGTTCAGTACTACCATAATTATAATGGGCAGAACGGTGGACAAGCAGGTCTGTTAGACCTGGTAAAAAGAACTTTGCGGCAGACATATACAAAAACTCCCGACATTAGCAGAAATGGTCAAGCCGTCACGATAAGGTTTAGTGATTTTATGGTTGATGTGGTGCCTGCATTTTATAGGCAGGGCGGAGGTTATTTAATACCTAACTCGATTGCTGGGGGATGGATTGCCACCGATCCAAAACAACACGTTGAAATAGTTCGCCAGTCTAACAGTGCTCATAATGGTGACTTTGTTCCGCTTATTAAAATGATTAAAGGATGGAATAGAAACACTAATTCGTATTTTATGTCATTTCACTTGGAAACATTAGCACTGCAAATACTGAATAATGTGACGATAACTGATTTCCCTTCCGGCATGCGATACTTCTTTGATAAGGCGAGAGACTTGGTTGCCAAACAGAATCCGGATCCGGCTGGTTTTGGCGGAGATGTCGGCAGCTACTTGAATACAAAAGAAAGAATCGATGAGGCAGTGTCAAAGTTTCAGCTTGCGTATGAAAGGTCTCTAAAAGCAGAAGCCTATGATAAAAACGGGGATGTGCAAAAAGCCACTGAAATTTGGAAATATATTTTCGGGGATTATTTCCCTGCATATGGGTGATAACGGATGAATAGCAATTCCACAACAGCGGAACAGCCGATTTCAAAGGCTAAAGATGAGATCATTAAAGAAGCGCAAAGAATAGAAGAATCCGGATTGTACTCTTCAAAAGGGCATTTTGCGGCAGCGCATTTCTGGACAAATTTTCACCTATGGATTGGTATTCCCATGGTGATTTTGGCAGCTATTGCAGGTAGTGCCTTCATTTGTAACAATAATACACTTGGAGGAATATTTTCTATTGTGGTAACAATTTTATCAGCGGTGATGACTTTTTTAAACCCGAATGAACGTGCAAATGGCCATCTTGCCGCTGGAAACCATTACGATGCTTTGCAGAACAATGTAAGAATATTCAGAACGATTGATTGTTGGAGGGATGATACTGAACAAATGCTCACGGAGCGGTTAAAGAATTTCTCGACTCAAAAGAATCAATTGAACCAAAGTTCTGCCCAAATACCATGGTGGGCTTATCATATTGCAAAGAGAGGGATTCAGTCAGGGGAAGGCAGCTATGCAGTTGACCGAATACAGGCCAACGGAAGTAAGCAGACAAACAAAAAAACAATCCCGTGAACAATCTGAACGAAAATGAAAAATGACAGGGAAGCCATAGAACATAGAATTAAAAATATCGACGATCAAATTGCTCTCCTTGCCGAACTGAAACAGAAGTGTCTTAACCAACTGAATGCCTTAGAAGCCCCTCCCCAAGCCGCGCCCGATCAAGCACACCACTGCAACCTTACCCCAGACGAAAAGATATCGCTTTTTATGGAATATTTTCGCGGGCGCAGCGATGTGTTTGCGCGCTTGTGGGTGAATAACCGCACCGGCAAGAAAGGCTACAGCCCAGTCTGTAAGAATGAATGGGTGCGCGCATTATGCAAAAAGCCTGCGGTCAAGTGTTCTGAATGCCCTCAGCAGGCATTCCTTCCACTGGATGGTAATGCCATTCGGCAGCATCTTTCCGGCGGGCAGGTTATCGGGATGTACCCCATGCTTCAGAACGAAATCTGCTATTTTCTTGCAATGGATTTTGATAAAGAAAACTGGCTGGATGATTTGTCGGCTTTAAGGAAAACGTGCTCTGAGGAAGGCATTCCTGTTGCAGTGGAAAGATCGCGGTCCGGTTTTGGCGGTCATGCATGGATATTCTTTAGCGAAGGAGTACCAGCCATTCTGGCAAGAAAACTCGGAAGCTATTTGATTACCAGAACTATGGACAAACGGTATCAGATGGATATGAAAAGTTATGACCGGTTATTCCCGAATCAGGATACAATGCCCAAAGGCGGATTTGGAAATTTGATAGCCTTGCCGTTCCAGAAGGAAGCAGTGCGTAATGGGAACAGTGTTTTCATTGATGAGGCTGGCAGGCCTTATCCGGATCAATGGGGTTATCTCAAATCAATACGGAAATTCTCTTACTATGAAATCCAGGCAATCGTTGATCAAGGCGTCCGAACCGGACAGATTATTGCTGCACGTCAAAGCCCCACAGATGAAAATGATGAGCCGTGGATGAGATTGCCTTCTGGCAAGAGGCGATTTAAGGCAGAAATCAAAGATTTGCCGAGCACTGTTGAGGCAGTGTTATCGAATCGCATTTATATCAAGACGGAAGGGGTAACTTCAGGCTTATTGAATCAGCTTAAGCATCTCGCAGCATTCCAGAATCCGGAATTTTACCGGAAGCAGAAAATGAGGTTTTCTACCCATTCGACACCTCGGGTAATATGCTGTTCAGAAATTATTGACGGATATCTTTCGTTACCGCGCGGTTGCCTGCATGATGTTGAGATGCTATTAAAGGAATATAGTGTAAAACTGCACCTTTCTGACAAAAGAGTCGAAGGGCAAGCGGTGAAGTTTAAGTTTCATGGACAGCTAACCGTCGAGCAGCAGGAAGCACATAAAGGCATTCTATCCGATGACTATGGTGTTTTTGTCGCACCTCCCGGCACTGAAACTTA
>Ga0208977_1001724_pt1 | contig 10314 bp, 9 predicted proteins | sample RifOxyA2_FD_184030 | JGI IMG/M metagenome (GOLD analysis project Ga0208977, IMG submission 184030) | Groundwater microbial communities from Rifle, Colorado - Rifle Oxygen_injection A2 (SPAdes) | ecosystem: Environmental > Aquatic > Deep subsurface > Groundwater | place: Rifle, Colorado, United...
GCGGATCGAGCATGAGAAGAAAAGCAAGAGTGGACTAATCAGAATACTGATTGTGCAAATAATACTACCGGTATTACCGCTTATCCCCTTAATCCTTTCATTCATTCGCGGGAATCTATATTCGCCTAATAAAGTATACTTCGCCGTATGTATAAGTATCTTTCTTGCAATTTCAGGATTCATTTTTTTTGGAGTTGCCAGTCTCCGTTTCGAAGCGCAGCCGGTTTCGAATGTTAGGCAGAAAAAAATGACAACCGGAATAATATTTTTTCTAATTGCAATGCTGCTGATTTTTTCTTCTAACGGATATGATTTCATTAATAAAAAACGCGTAGTCCAACATTTTCGAGAGATAGGACTTATTCCTAAATCAGCAAAAAATATATTCGTGCGCGATAACCATGGAGGATTCCATGGTGACGGACTGACATTTCTTACTTTCAAAGTTTCTGATAATAAACCTAATTTCTGGATGAAAAACCCTCACCCCTTTTGGCTGAAAGACGCTTCATGGAAGTCCCTTCCTTTTCAGGAAAATGGAGTACAATCATTATATGATAGTGTTATCAGGGAATTGATTATTCCGAAGGAAATCCGTCCCGATTTACAATCTAAATCGTTGCTCTATTTCATATATGAACGAAACACCCAAGACATTTACATTGTTGATGAGCAAAAAAAGCGGTATTGGTATCTTAATGTAACAACATAAAACAACGCATAACAAATCACTGCACCCGATTTTGCCTGCCGGCAAAACGGGTGAGTTCAGGCGTGATGAATAAATTAATAAATTAATTTTATCTTGGGTTTATCTTTATTATCCATTCAACTGGATGCATTTGCAGAAGTAATTGTTTTAACTGAAAATGCTCGTGGTGAATATGAAAATGGAATATTTACTAAAAATAAAGCGGAATTTATATTCCGTATAGAAATTAACGAAAAAGAAAACACTGCTGTTTTGACAGAAGTCATAAAAATAAAAGACAATAAAATTATTGAGTGCGGCGCATTTCAGCGAGTTTGACCTCAAATCAGGAAATGACTTCTACTTTTTGGGCAGGAAGAGCCGGTCTTTGGGCGGCTTTCCAGGCAGTATAGCGTAAAAGCCGGGCAGTCGTCAAATTGCTCTTTCTCTGATTTAAGATAAGTTCCTTCTGACCGGACAGCGCCTGAAGCGGTGTTACGTAGTTGTGAGCGCTGTGCGGGTCGTTATTGTGAATTTCCGGGAAGCGTTCAAGCCATTGAACAATGTCATCGACCTGGCCGAAGTTTTGAGGTGCATCCCTATGGTGTTTCAGTGAATTGATCAGCGACTCAATCCACGCTTCATCGTCTGGCGTGTGCGGCCGGCCATAATGAACCGGCGCACCCGGCAGCTCTTTGATAATCTTCTTTGTCGCCTCTGCTTTCATGGCCGAACCTCTGTCGGAATGTGCAAGCAGGTTCCCTGTTAAACGTTCCGGAAGAGCCGCAAGCGCTTCCTGGACGGTACGTGTCAGGTCGGTTGACGTAACGCCGCCGATACAGTAACCGACATGGAGCAGGTATCTTGCCGGAAGAATTAACACCGGTATCGCCCAAACTACGACACCGGAATCGGTTTTAAACTGCGTGGCATCATAGCAAAGAAGCGAATAACCCTCTTTCAGAAGCGCGTGTGCGGAAACGTAGTTCGTTTTCCTTGCCCGGTAGAAAGCAAGCGGTTTTACGAGGTTCTTTCTTTTAAGGACGCGGAATATCGTGGAAATAGAAGCGAAGAATTTGCCCGTTTCGTGACCGTGAACAAATATATGGCTTAACGGCTTGCCGATAAGTTCCGGCTCATAAACGGCGTTTTCAATCTCTACGCATTCCTGCGCAAGAACTTTGTTCCATGCGGTACGCGGCTTAACGGGGCTGGGATTGGCCCACCGTCGAAACTTTCTGGGTGCAAGCCCGAAAGTCAGGCAGGCTGCCCGCTGCGTTAAACCGGATTCGACCGCTTCTTTGATGATAATTACCACCTGTTCTTTGACCTCTTTGGTAAAATGGCCCTTTAACGGGCCTTCCAGGGCTAATTCACTCTTTTTTTTAGCAAGGACAGCTCGTGACCTACTGCTGCAAGCGCATCTTTCGTTTCGTCGAGCTCTTTGGTCACTTTTTGATATTGTTCTACGGCTACGACCTGTTGCCTGCGGCCGGGTTTCCCCGGGTTTGCAAGGGCTTCTACGGCGGCTGCTTTGATCTTCTTGCGTATGGCAACCAGATCCCGGGGTTTTAGACCGTAGCGTTCCAGAATCGTTTTTACAGGCGCTCCGGGGGCGTTGCATTCCAAGTACACGTCGAACAGCTGTTCGGGTGTCAGTTTTATGCGTTCTTTCTTTGCGTTCATGTTCATGATAGGTTCCAATGGTGGCCTCCTTGAGGAATTATACTCTCTTTAGGGCGCATTGGCAATTTCCGCGGCGGACGGCTCGCAGGGGGAAGACCCCCTGCAACCCCCTGGACTAAAGTCCAGGAACTTAACGGCCAACACCTAAAGTCAATTAACACCTCTGCTTGAGGTCACTATCGCTGAAAAATCGGGATACACGTGGTGGCCATGGCGTAATTCGTGAACTATTAGATTTACTAAAAAAATAATTTAATTGCTGGTATTTCCATATTTCAATATTCTGAAAATTTATTCATCTCCCGATTTTTCAGCACATAAATTTGAGCAATCACGTTTAACATCTCCTGCTTTATGTTTTATGTTGCAAACTCCTGGTTAAAATTTCAGCCCCTTTTTGGATCGGTTGACATGAGGTAGAGCGAAGCTAATAAATTGCACCAATTGTTTGACAATCAACATCAGGTTATATATAATAAACCAATGAAATATCAGGAGGAAAATTATATGTCAAAAAATGAAAAACTTAAAGCGCTGGATCTTGCGTTAAATCAGATAGAAAAAGACTTTGGTAAGGAAGCGATTATGCGGCTGGGGGAAAAACATGCCAGGACATCGGTTGATGTTATCCCGACAGGGGCGTTGCCGCTTGACATTGCCGTGGGCGTCGGCGGTATTCCGCGTGGCAGAGTTGTAGAGATATTCGGGCCGGAATCATCCGGGAAAACTACCCTTGCATTATGCATAGTTTCTCAATCCCAGAAGCAGGGCGGGATAGCGGCATACATTGATGCCGAACATGCGATGGATCCTGAATATGCAAAAAAGCTGGGCGTTGATATAGACAATCTTCTTATTTCCCAACCGGATTCGGGAGAGCAGGCACTGGAAATAGCGGACAAACTTGTGCGCTCGGGCGCGGTTGATGTTATCGTGATTGATTCGGTGGCAGCGCTTACACCGAAGGCTGAAATCGAAGGCGAGATGGGCGACTCTCACGTAGGCTTACAGGCACGATTAATGAGCCAAGCTCTTAGAAAACTTACTTCGACTATATCCAAATCGAAAACATCTATAGTCTTTATAAACCAGATTCGCCAGAAAATCGGCGTAATGTGGGGAAACCCTGAAACAACGCCGGGCGGCCTTGCGCTTAAGTTTTACTCGACTATGCGCCTTGATATCAGAAGAGTTGAATCCGTTAAAAAAGGCGACGAAGTGGTTGGCAACCATGTACGCGTAAAAGTCGTGAAAAATAAAGTTGCTCCACCTTTCCGCCAAGCGGAATTCGACATTATTTTCGGACAGGGCATAGACCGCTTAGGATACCTGATTGACATGGGAGTAAATGAAGGCCTTATCGAGAAATCAGGAGCTTTCTTCTCATATAATAATGACCGTATGGGCCAGGGAAGGGATAATTCAAAAGCATTCCTTATGGATAATCCACAGGTAGCAGAAATGATAGAAAATACTATCCGCCAGAAATATTTCGCCCCAAAAACGACTATTGAGGAAGACGATTCGAAAGAAGAGAAAACGGTACGCACTATCAAAAAATAACTAACCAAAAAGTTTACTAATCGGGGTATTTTGCCTGCTGAGGAAAATACCCCGATTGTAATTATATGAACATTTCCCCTGTATTATCAACAAGTATAAAACCCGCCCCTCTAAACCGGCCGCTGCTTACGGTACTTCCGCGAACCCTATCTAATCGAATTTGAGAATATTAAATGATAAAAAAACTTAATTTAGGATGTGGGAATGATATCAGGGAAGGGTGGGTCAATCTTGATAAAATAGCGATGAAAGGTGTGGACATCGTATGCGACATTGAGCGCCAACCTCTGCCGTTTAACGATAATGAGTTTGATGAAATTCTTTGCCATGATGTGCTGGAACATATTGATTATATTCCGCTGGTCAGGGAACTATACCGTATACTCAAAAATGGTGGGAGCATATTTATTAGAGCGCCGCATTTCAGTTCTCTAAACAGATATCTCGACCCTACGCATAAGAATTCATTTTCTTACAGGACGTTTGATTTTTTTGTTACAGGGCACAAAAGATCGTATTATTTTGATTTTTCCTTCGCGCGTGTTGTAAACCAGCGAATAACGTTCCGTAAAAATATATTTTACTTTTACAATTATATCATCGAGCCGGTCATAAATCTCCATCCGATTATCCGGAAATTATACGAAGGTACATTTATATCCCGTTTTTTTCCCGCGGAAGACATAAAATTGACACTGATTAAATAATATGAACCTTGACAAAAATATCGTATTAAATACAACCATGCGCTGGGGTACGGAAATCATGAATAAGTCTCTGTGGTTTGCATTCATGATACTGTTAACGCGCTTACTTGGCAGCAAAGATTTCGGATATTTTTCTTTTGCATTCGCATTTGCAAGTATCTTTGCAACCTTTACTGACCTTGGCACAAACATGCTAATCGTCAAAGATATCAGCAGGGATACATTACAGGCTTCTTCTCATCTCAGTAATATATTTGCGCTTAAAATGATGCTTTCACTTCTAGTGTTCATTGCCATTCTTTTGTATTCGACTTTTTCGCATTCCGTTGATATTATCGTAATACTTTTCTCAGTATCGTTTATTATAAGCTCCTTTCTCGACCCGTTCAATTCACTATTCCGGGCTCATAAACAAATGCACTATGAATCACTGGTCATGCTGATATGGCGCCTTTTGATAGTTGTCTCAAGTTCACTTGCATTATATTATTTTCGGGCAGGGTTAAAAACTATCGCCATCGTATTCATCGCTGCCGGAGTTACAGCGCTGATACTATCCTTCACCATAGGAAAACGAACGTATAACCTGAAACTTAATACTATTAATCCAGGCCGCTGGGTTCCACTGTTAAAAGCTTCGATACCTTTTGGCCTGGTAATAATTGCCGGGGCTATTGTAATGAAGTTTAATACTGTCCTGCTTCAGCATTTCAGGGGCGCGGAAGAAGTCGGATGGTATAGCGCCGCGTACCGTTTGATAGAAGGAACATTGTTTATTCCTTCAATATTTGTGGCATCGGTAACACCATTCCTTTTCCAGCATTTTTCTTCCCCGAACCTGCATAAGATGATATTCAAAAAAGCGCTGGCCGTGTTGCTTGTCATATCATCACTTATAGCCATCGTATTATACATATTTGCAGATAATATTGTCGGCCTGCTCTACGGTAAGGAGTTCCTGAACGCAATTGCACCGCTACGCATTATATCGCTGGCCATCGTATTCATCTATTGCAACGAGTTACTGCTATACTTCTTTCTAAGCATGGAAAAATACTATTCCATGGTTCGGATATACATTTTAGCCATAATCGCCTATGCCGCTATATGTGTCATACTGATACCGGCTTATGGTTTTATCGGCGCTTCCTGGGCGCTGTTTGCCATACAGGCGCTACTTTTTATTGTATTTCTGGTGATATTGGCAACGAAAGGTGAAAAACTGGCACAATGAAGATTCTCGCAATTTCCCACGCATATATTGAACCGTTCACACGTGTCGGCCTCATAGAAAAAGGAATTTCTCCGGGCATGGAAATTACGGTGGCTTTACCTGATTTCACCGCAAGAAAAAATGAAGAAGGATATAATCAACTAATCAGCGAGGGATACGATGTTCGCCTTCTTCCGGCTATTTTCAGTTTTCATCAATCAGTAACATTCTATATGCCTGCGGCGTTCACTTTAACAAAAACGCTGCAGCCCGACATTATTTTCATCAATAACGAACCATGGAGCATGACGGCTATAGAAATTGCAGCCGGCATTAAATTGTTACGCCGTAAGCCAAAGCTTATAATTTATACTTGCGAAAACCAGATCCGCACTTATCCTTTCCCATTTTCAACGGGGGAAAGATTTGTCCTGAAAAATGCGGACATGATTGCAACTATTACACGCAAAGAGGGCAGGGAAGTTCTTAATAAGAAAGGATATAAAGGCCCGATAGTGGAGTTACCTCTTTCCGTAGATACCACAATTTTCAGGAAACATTTATCGCCGGGAATACGACGCTCTATCGTCACTGCCGACACCTTCGTTGTCGGCTATGTGGGGCGGCTCGTAAAGGAAAAAGGGATCGACGTGTTGCTTCGTGCAGCCGCCTTGGTGAAAAACGATTTTCATATCCTGCTAATCGGCGACGGCCCGCAAAGACAGCCACTTTATGAACTTGGAAAAGAGTTAAACATAGAAAATAAAATTACATTTCTGAATAAAATATCTCACTTGGACTTGCCTAAATATCTGTGTTGCATGGATACGCTTGTACTTCCCTCACTTACAACGCCCAACTGGAAAGAACAATTCGGAAGAGTCCTTATCGAAGCTATGGCATGTGAAGTTCCGGTCATAGGATCGTCATCCGGAGAAATACCGGAAGTTATCGGTAACGCAGGGCTGGTATTTGACGAAGGCAATATTAATGATCTAAAGGAAAAACTGCTTTTACTTAAAAATGATACGGTTCTGCGAAACACCATGGCCATGTCGGGGAGAGAGCGCGTCGTTACAGTTTTTGACAAAAGAAAAATTATGAAACAAACCGCCGCTATATATACCCGGGTACTTAATAATGAAATTACTTATTGACGGAAGAATTCTCTCGCATGAGCATATTACCGGTGTTGAAAGATACACTAGAAGCCTTATCAATTCTTTCGAAACACTCGGCTTACGGCATGACATTTATGCTCCCCCGACAAAAAACAAATATATGCAGCATTTGTGGGAGCATACGGCGCTTCCGCGCGCAGCACGGAAATACGACATACTTTTCTGCCCGGCAAATATGTCCCCGCTATGGAAACCACACGGCTGCAAATTCGTACTTACTATTCACGATATTTCATTTTTATTATTCCCCGACGCTTATCATCCTTTATACCGGAATTACTACGGCAGGGCAACCGCACGCGTAATATCCATCGCAAATCGCATTATTACTGATTCATATTCAGAGAAAGCCATGCTGTCAAAATACTTCCCGGAACACTTAAACAAAATAACCGTCATCCATTGCGGTATTGATACACGTTTTTTCGTACAACCGGATTCACAAAATAACGACTCTAAAGAAAAATACATATTATATGTAGGTACACTTAACTCGCGCAAAAATTTCAGTGGAATAATTAATGCGTTCATACGTATATGCGACCGGGTACCGCATACCCTGCTTATAGCAGGCGCCCGTCAACCAATTTACCCGTGCGGAAATAATATAGAGAACAAACGTATACGTTACCTTGGGTTTGTCGATGACGGCGCGCTGCCGGCACTGTACCGCAACGCATCTCTCTTCGTTTTTCCATCGTTTTACGAGGGATTCGGATTTCCACCACTTGAAGCTATGGCTTGCGGCTGCCCGGTGATAGCGTCAAATACTTCTTCTCTCCCTGAAATCTGCGGCGATGCCGCACGCCTTGTCGATCCCCGAAATACTGAAGAAATAGCTAATGCAATGCTTGAAGTTCTCAGAAATCAGGCATTGCAAAATTCAATGATAGAAGCAGGATTTAAAAGAGCCTCGCAATTTACATGGGAAAACACGGCAAAAGCCACCATAAAGGTTTTTGAAGAAGTTACTCAATAACTTACCGACAATATTTTATATGAGAATCCGGGGTAACTATTTTTTAAAATGTATTGATTTCCGAATCGGCGCAGCGCTGCTCCGGCTTCTGGGATTTTTTGCAAAAAAAAATCCTGTACTCCCCTCACATTATTCATCAATTTTTATCATTAAACTTTCGGCAATCGGTGATACAATACTGCTGATGCCTGCCATAAAAGCCATACGTTCCCAATTTCCAAATGCAACCATCACGGTAATGGGAAGCAAGGTCAACCACGATATACTTAGCCGCTGCCCGTACATAGACCGTATTATTTCACTATCAATACCGGACCTGTTTAAAAAACCGGTTACAATCGTTAAAAATATACGCAGTATCCGTCCGAAAATTGTCATTGATTTTGACCAGTGGCTCAGGATTACACCACTTTTGGCATTTGCCAGCGGGGCGCCATATCGCATTGGATTTAAGACAACGGGACAGAAAAGGCATTTCCTTTATACGCATTACGCGGATCACGACCGCAACAAACACGAGCTGATGAATTTCATGCAATTGCTTAAGCCTCTCGGAATAGAAAAACCTGATACCGGGCTGGAATTCCGCATCGATCCGGATGATGAGAAAAATGCGCAAACCATACTACGAGAAATTGGCATAACCGAAAATGACAGTTTCGTGCTTATTCATCCCGAAACGCCTGCTCACGGTATCCAACGTCAATGGCCGGGAGAATGGTATAAAGAGGTTTCAAAGCAAATCACGGCAGAAAGCCACTATAAAACAGTAATAAGCGGCACAAAAATGGAATTTGAAAGTAACAGCAGGCTATTTGCCGGGATGGCGCCGGATGTTGTTATTCTTCCGCCGGTATCCTTGTCCCGGTTTGCTGCAGTGATGAAGAAAAGTGCGCTGCTTTTGTGCGGCAATACCGGTATAATGCACCTTGCCTGCGCGCTTAACGTTCCGGTCATAGCGCTTCACGGGCCTACCAATCCGCACCAGTGGGGGCCGTTGGGAAAAAATAGCCGCGCAATATGCTCAAAACTTAAATGCAGTCCCTGCCTCTATCTTGGGTTTGAATACGGCTGCTCCAAAAACAGTTGCATGAAATCAATAACTGTTGACATGGTAGTGAAAGAAATATGGCTAAGCCTGTCAAATAAGCTTTAAAATTTGTATAATAAGATTCCTTGGATGAATATGCAGATACATAGATCCAAATTAATGATTACGTCTAGCCTCGTAGCAATGGATGTTCTCCTGATTATAACATCCCTCTACCTTGCTTACTACACCCGTTTTTTTTCCTTTATAACCGGATTTTTTTCTGTGACCAAGGGGATACCTGACTGGAAATTTTATTCGCAGACTTTATATCTTATCATTCCGTTGTGGATTTTTCTTTTCTACAAATTTGATTTTTACAAGAAGTATTTTTTGCCGTTGATGGATGAATTGATACGTATCACCCAGGCAGTGTCGCTTGGAATATTTTTTCTCGTTATGGTCACGTTCTTTTACGGAGGGTTTTCGTATTCGCGGCTTACGTTTCTGCTTCTTTGGCTGCTGACGATAATCCTGTTGCTTGTTTTCAGGGAATCATTCAAGTTTGCTTTCCGTTATCTGTTTCAATCGTCGTCCGTCAGGGAAAACATACTTGTAGTCGGCAAAGAAAACAAGATGCTTAAATCCATATTGAAACGGCACCCGCATATCTCAGTATCGTATTTTCCGTATGAAGATAAAGCTGATATTGAACGCATAAAGGAAATTGTTACTCAAAACGACATCCGGCAAATCACGCTTACACATATGAAGTGGAGCGAGAACAAACTGCTTTCATTCTATGACTGGTGCGAAAACAAGAACATAGATTTGAAATTCGTACCGGACATCGTACAACTTTGCAGAGGCGAGGTGGTTATAGACTCATCTCTTGGTATTCCGATCTTTCACATTAAGCCCATATCATTGACCGGCATAAATTTTTACTTAAAAAGGATTACCGATCTTATACTTTCGATTATACTTCTGTCCTTTTTATGGCCGGTTTTTCTTTTGTTGGGTATATTGATAAAAATAGACTCTCCGGGGTCGTTTTTCTATTTTCACAAGCGCATGGGCTATCAAGGGAAGACGTTCGACTTTTTTAAATTCAGGACTATGGTGACGCAGGCGGATGTTTTGCTTGAGAAATTTAAGGCTCAGAGCGAGCGTAAGGGGCCGGTTTTCAAAATGGCTAACGATCCGCGCGTTACGCGCATAGGGAGATTCCTGCGACGCTACAGCATTGACGAGATACCCCAGT
>Ga0208977_1001731_pt1 | contig 10290 bp, 14 predicted proteins | sample RifOxyA2_FD_184030 | JGI IMG/M metagenome (GOLD analysis project Ga0208977, IMG submission 184030) | Groundwater microbial communities from Rifle, Colorado - Rifle Oxygen_injection A2 (SPAdes) | ecosystem: Environmental > Aquatic > Deep subsurface > Groundwater | place: Rifle, Colorado, United...
GTCGGGCAAGTTGGTCGAGCTTGCTCAGCTCCGGCGTTAGACGGCACGCCGACGAGAAAAAGCTATTACCGACGCAATTATATATTATATTTACGGTACACGCAGTACCTAACGGTACGCGCTGTGCCGTCTAACATCCGAACTCACCCGTTTCGCCGAAGGCGAAATCGGGTGGAGTGATTTGTTAGACGATTCTATTGCCTTATCTTGTATTATTTTGAAAGTAAATAAGGAACGACCCCGACCCCTTATTTCAAGAACAACTCTATTATTTCCTTTATCCTGTTAAAATAACTCTCAATTTTTTTTGGATGAAAATATTTAATGTGATCCCTTATGCCTATACAGTTTTCTAATGATTCAATATACACAGGTTTCATTACCATTAATTGTTCAATTATTCTAGGTTTAAATAATTTATAAACAGAGTTTTCATCGAATGCTTTCAGTAGGTATTCTTTATGAAATTTTGGGTAATTCTCAAATTTCATACCAGGTTTTGATTCGAAATTTACAAAAGAAAAGTTCATTTCAATATCTAACATACTTGTTGGTTTCAAAATAAATTGTGGTATGGTAACATTATTTGGCTTATAAATTGCTACAGTAAAATAGTAATACTTATTTCTCGAATTGCGTTGCACCCATCCGTCTGGACAGCCAGTTAGTCAAATACTGACAAGGTGTTATTGCCTTTGACGTTGCGACTTTGACACTCTGAAAGAAGGTGTTCCGCCGGCTGTTGACGTTCTTTCTTTTTTGCTACTTTTTTCTTTGTGAATTTCTGTGCATAATCGCAAAAACGGTGATTATCTATCCACAACGTTCTTTGAAATCGTTATAGCTGACAGGAGACCATTACTGGAGCCGGTTGCGTATCAGATGCAGCGGCGGCCTGTAGTGCTTCAAATTCATTCGGAGGAACATAGCCCAGGGACGAATGCAAACGCCTGGCATTGTAAACCTGCTCGATGAAATATGGGACCCGCTCGATAACGTCATTGATCGTATGATAATCGTTTAAATGCACTTCTTCGTATTTGAACGTCTTGAAAAAACTCTCAGCGTTAGCGTTTTCATACGGGTTGCCCTGTTTCGCCATGCTGCTTACAAACTTGTGCTCTTTTAAAACATCAACATAATCATTACAGGCATACTGAACGCCGTGATCCGAATGGTGAATACACCCGGGAAAAGGATGCCGCCGCTCAATCGCCATCTTAAGAGCTTCTATGGCAAAAGAAGCGTCCAGCGTCACGGATAGAGCGTATCCTATCACTTTACGCGAAAACAAGTCAAGAATCGCCGCCAGGTACACAAAACCGCCTAACAGGTGAATGTACGTTATGTCGGCAATCCATATCTGATTGATTCTTTCCGGGACGATGTCTTTTATCAGGTTCGGGTATCTCGGAAACTTGTGATTCGAATTCGTGGTTACCCTGTACGCTTTCGGCTGTTTGCACTGCAGGTTCTGTTCACGGACTATACGCTCAACACGCTTATGGTTGACCGTCGCATAGTTCTTCGATTTATCGCGTCGCAGCTCTTTGTAAATGCGCCTTTGACCATATCCGGGGTTCTCGGCGGCGATTTCTTCTATGCGTTTTGTCAGCTTTTCTTCAAACTGCTGTTCTTCCAGAGTCATATGCGACCGGTAATAATAGCTGCTCTTTGATAGTTCCATCAGTTCGCACCCCCTTCCCGTTGACTCGACGAGGGGCAAGTGCTCTTTGATAAACGTTCTTTTGTCTTTTGTAGTTGCCGGGCGTATTCCTGAGCTTTTTTTAAAAACTCTATCTCCATGGCCTGGCGCCCGACCATCTGCTCAAGCCTGGCTATTTTTTCTTGAAAACCGGCCTCGGTAACAGGTGTATTGTTCAGCCGACCGTTTTCATAGGCATCTATCCAGCGGCTTAATACCGTTGGCGAGATCATGTATTTGCGTGCTACTGCCGTCTTGCTCATTTCGCCGCTTAGCGCTTCTTCTACAATGTGTTGCTTTTGCTCTTTGGGAAATCGTCTGCGTATCATGACAAGAGTCCTCCATTGTGGAATCTCTTGTCAGCTATTTTAACTTATTTGGTGTCCAGTTTGAAGGGTACAGTCCAAATCCCGACTATAAATAGCATATGAATACTTAAACAAGCACAATTCAACATTCCTAAATTTACCATTAATAAAGTATTCTCTATCTCTGCTATCTCCTATAGATAGAAATTCAAAAGCAGGAATATCAAAACTTTTCACTGTTGCATTTAATACCAATCCTTTGAATTGCAAAAACTCAGTAATTTTTTTATGATTTATATCTGCCTTTTTCTTTGAATGTTTCCTTCTAAAATCTTCGAGAGTACATAGTACTATAGCAAAAAAAATTATGCCAATTACAATTACTAGCTTTGGGCGTGAAGTAATGTGGTAAATTATTTGTTCCATAATTTCATAATTCTTTTCTAACATTTGAGCTCACCCGTGTGCCGAAGGCACATCGGGTGCAGCGATTTGTTATGCTTTCTTTAAATCTATTTTTTAAAAATACTAATCAATTTTCTCACAGATATATAAGGATCCATTTGACCTGAAACTGGTGAATAAACATTGCCCGCTGGTTCTTTCATAAGATAAAGAAGAAATTCATCGGATTGATTAGGATCAAATTTAATAAAACAAGGCCCATTAATAATTACCGTCTCCATTTTCTTATTATAGTAGCGATAGTGAAGAAAAGCTATAACGTTGTTGTCTGGTTTACCTTTTAGAATAGAAAGAACTTTAAATTTTGTATAAACTGGTATCCATGAATCTTTTTTCGAATTTACAAAAGAATAATTCATTTCATCTTGAGTTGATATTACATTTCCTATAATTACCAAATCTGCTTTTTTGTACAGCTCTTCGTGGCTTAAAATATCAACTGGTCTAGCAGATAATCTGATTGGGATTACCGAAAGAGAGGATAGAAGAATTAAAAATATGTGGTTTTTCATTTTTTTAATATTTTAGCATAACATCCGAACTCACCCGTTTCGCCGAAGGCGAAATCGGGTGGAGTGATTTGTTAGGAGTTTTAGTCTTCAGTATTATCGGGATGAAAACTAGTTTCTAAATGTAAACTTTCAACAACACCTGATTCAATAATACTTACAATAATCTCACCATGTGTTTCAGGATGATAGGCTTTAAAGGCATCTTTAAATAATATGTCCTTCTCTTCAAAAGGACCCATTTCAATGACTTTATATTGCCGTTCTATTATAGGCTCATTTTTAAAATAAACACCGGGTTTTGTCAATCCAACATAGAGACAAACAACGGATATCTTGCTTTTAGTGTCTGTGTTGTTCTTGACAGGTACCTGAATACTAAATCCTCCAAATCCTGGTGTAGCTTTGTTGAAGATTGATTTAATTTCCCCTATCTGATAATCGGCAGCATTCGATAATGATACAATACCAAGAAAGACTGTTAATGCAAATAGTATTTTTTTCATTTTTTTATTCTCCTAACATGCGAATTCAGCTGCCGCGCGGAGCGCGGTCAGCTGTAATGATTTGTTAGATGGTTCTATTGCCTTAAGTTGACAAATTGTTCGTCCTCTATCCGTCTTTATGTTGTCTCTTGCTGAAGATGCTCTATAAAACTTTGAAACGTGGCGTAATGAACCTTTTCCTTGGGTTCTAATACGGCATCTATAAGTGTTACTGAAGGTTCATCTGTGCTCGAACGATAATCGAGACAAAGGAATGTGTCATACCCATGACGAGCAATCACGATAAGTTTGCTGGTACGTCTGATAAGTCTGTTCCAATCATCTTTTTCAAATCCGAAATCACACTCTTCTCCGATTTCTTTAAGAGTTACAAAATCTTCTAACTCTAAAAACTCATTGTCTGGAAGAGTGTAAGTTTTAAAGCTTGTCCTTCCGCCATTTTGAATTCGAAATAATTCTACTAAGACGTTAGGAAGTTTTATGCCAAAACGCTTTTCGATTGTGTCGAAGTCAACTTTTTTTGCCGGCAAATTACCACTAGAAACGGATCCCGAGTTATACCACACCTCTTGTTTCATTGAAGCACCTCTCCCTAATATTTGTTGTGAATGAAAAAAGATCACTAATTACGACAATACAAAAACATTTATTCATTATTTTCTTTTTTAACACCCAAACTCAGGTGAATTTTTGCGTAGCAAAAATCTCACCCGAAGCGCTTTGTTATAAGCCTCCTGTAATATCCAATAATGATATTGTCTTCTTACTATCAATTTTGTAAGAAACGGAATGATCATTTGCTTTTGGATGCACAAATAAAATTTTCCATGCCCATTCTGCATTATTTTTTTTCCCAAAGTTACATGTATATTCTGCAACGAGCATTATATAATCTTTGGGTTTATAATAAACTTTAGTATTGCCGCTATAGAAATAATCACTTGCGATAGAAATCGCTTCTATTGCAGTTACTTTGGGAATAGGTATTTCCGGACCCGGCCTTGCGAAAACAACGCTTGACATAAGAACTGCAATGAAAGATAAAATAATTTTACGCATATATTTTCTCCCTTATAACATTCGAACCCACCTGTTTTGTGCATATTTCGGTGAATTCGATCGGGTTCACGGATCATTTCGGCCAGTGTCACGGATGATTCCGGCCGGGGTGTCCCGGAGCGGAGCGACGCTGGTACAAAAGTATTATAGCTAAAGATAAAAGAGCAAAACAAGTAAGATTCCATTTTTTATTTTCTTTGTCGTTATTATTTTTCTTATAACATCCGAAATGAGCGGTTTTTGGAGCCGCTTTAGCGGCGGAAAAAATCCGCTCATTTGAGTTGTAGACAATTATTTATTATTGTCTTTTATTATCTTTTCGATTTCTTTCTTTTTATTAACGCTTTCGTAGGCATCTGCAACTGTAAAAGAGAACTTGGTATTCTTAGTAGCATAAGGAATTGTTTCTGCATTTAAAAACAATATTAATTCATCTGATTTTTCAAAATCAACATTGCTTTTATATGAATCTACAATTGGGGATTTATTCGGATAATTATACATTTTTAAAGCTGCTCCTCCATCAATAGAAGTAACGTGAATTAATGCATCATTAGATATTTTTCCTTTAAAATATAATACATCAAGCACAATAAAATTGTAGGTTGTTTCTATAAATGGTTTTTTTAAGCAAAATAACTTTTTCCAAAAAGGGGTTGGATCAATCTTTGATTGTGTGATAAATGGATTCGTCTTTCTTGCGATAATTATGCAATTAGATTCATCAATGAGCGTATTCAAAGAAACTTCTGATAGATGTATTTGTGACACATGTCCCTCCTTTACTGTAAAAATAATGATAAGCAATATAAACACTATGAATATGATTTTATTTATCATTTTTTTGTATTAATATTTATTCTAACATTCAAGCTCAGCGGCGCGCAACGCGCGTCCGCTGGAGCGCTTTGTTAGACTTTTTTATTGCCTTTATTAACATTTATTCAAGCGTGCCCTATAACAATTGCTACTAATAGAGTTGCGAGCGGTATAAATGCAACAATAGTGGCTATTGCTGTAGGAATCATGCTTATTTGTAATTTCCGAGCAACAAACAAAAAAATTATCCCTGTCAGTGCAAAGATTCCACTTATTAAAAACGAAACCATACCAACGACAAAAACGGGTCCGTAGCCACGTGGATCACTGCCTTTAGGTATTAAGTTGGATGCCAGCATTATCAATATTGGGAACACCGACATATAATTGAAAAACGAAACCGCTTTCTTCATATTCACACTCATTATCCGTCTAACATAAAATTCAGCCGCGCCTCTCCGGCGTCGGCTGAAATGCCTTGTTAGAGGCTTTATTTAATTGCCAATATCAATAAAGCCCGGGCCATATGGGCCTTCTTCGCTTTTATCGGTTCTTATAGATACTGGTGCCCAATAGTGTTTTAGTGTTATTCCAGCGTCTCTAATTGATTTTTTTATAGCTTGTTCTTTTTCAGTTACGCATTTTATTTCTGCAAATAGCTCATATTCAGCATCTGGGTTTTCAGATTTAAATTTCCTTAATACATCGATAAGCTGTTCTAAACCAAACCCTTTGAGATTAGTTCCAACTACTTCAAAAGTGTACATAGGATCTGAGCAATATTTTATTGTTACCAACTGTTGCGTTGGCTGATTTGTGGTTCTGCAACCTATGAAGAGGAGAAGCACGATAATTCCTGATTTTAGTAGTTTCATTTGTTTCCTCTAACAATTATTATCTTTACTAATTTAACTGGCGACCTTTGGGTGGGGCTTTGGGGGAATTATAGCTTAATTGGGAAATGGTGTCAAGGGTGTAAATGAATTGGTTTTTTAACTGTATTGATAAAATAAATTATTTTGAAAAGTTGGGTAGTTTGTGGTATAATCAGAAATATGCGGGTATAAGTATATCATTGGGAAATTGTTTTCGGGGGCTTTGCTTTATCAGTTAGCAGACTGTGTTGCAATTACATTTTAGGCGTGCCCGGCATACCGGAGCGGAAGATCTGGACTCCGGCTTTCGCCGGAGTGACGAAAACAGGGACTATTGACTATAAAACGTAATTATGACACAGTCTGTTCGCCGGAATGACGGCAAGAAGAATTTTTGACGCAAAATGTAAAATGTAATTATGACACAGCCTGTAGGCCGGCGCTGGTGTTTGGGCGGCGGGGTAAATTGGAGAGTAGATTATGTACAACAGGGTTTTACCGGAGTTTCAGCGGTTTTTGTTATCGGGAAGGATTGTGCCGGAGAAGAATGTGTCTTTTTATGCGCATTGGGTTAATAAATTCCTTTCTTTTGCCGGGCAGGGCGCGGGCGGCGATGCGGGGTTGGATGCGCGGATGTTTATTGACCATCTTAAAAATGATCCGGGCATAACCGACTGGCAGTTGCGCCAGGCGGAAACGGCGATAAAATTATATGCGGACAGATTTCTGAAAAACGTTGTACCGGACGAAAACACCTGCCTGCCGCACGATTATACCGAAATTATGGATAAGCTTAAGGAAGCATTGAGGCTCAAGCATTACTCATATAATACTGAATGTTCATATCTCGATTGGGCAAAGCGGTTTTATGCATATATGGGGAAATGCAATGGTGGGCGAGCGGCGGTGCGGGCGCCCGGCGCGGAAGATGTAAGAAATTTCCTCAGCCACCTGGCGCTGAATGCAAAGGTTTCAGCGTCAACACAAAACCAGGCATTTAACGCATTGCTGTTTTTGTTTCGTGAAATACTGCGGATTGATTTAAAAGGCCTGGGCGCATCGGTGCGGGCGAAACGTGGGCGCAAAATGCCTCACGTGTTGACGGTTGAGGAAGTAAAGAAAATGTTCCAATGCCTGGACGGGGAACATCTTTTGGTAGCACAGTTGTTGTACGGGGCGGGGCTGAGGCTAATGGAACTTGCGCGTTTGCGGGTGCAGGATATTGACTTCGGGGCCAACACGGTTTTTGTGCGAAACGCAAAAGGTGATAATGACAGGGCGACCATGCTGCCGCAGGCAGTCAGAACAGAGATGCATCTGCATCTTGAGCGGGTGCGCGCTCTGCATGAGGACGATCTTGGTCGGGGGTATGGGGAAGTGTATATGCCCGGCGCTCTTGAGCTGAAATACCCGCATGCGGCGAAAGAATTTCGATGGCAGTATGTGTTTCCGTCGGGAAGTCTGTCGGTTGATCCGCGCAGCGGCAAGGTTCGGCGCCATCACATCAGCGAGTCGTCAATTCAGAATATCGTCAAGAATGCCGTTAAAAAGGCCGGGATTGAGAAACATGCAACCGTTCACACGCTGCGCCACAGTTTTGCCACGCACCTTCTTATGAACGGTGTCAATATACGAGAGGTGCAGGAGCTGCTGGGCCATAAGCACCTGGAGACAACAATGGTTTACACGCATGTACTGCGCACCCTCTCCCGCGCGCCCGAAAGCCCGCTCGACAGCATGGAAAATAAAGGCGATGAATAACAGGGCGCTTGTGTATTGAAAAAATAATTTGATATAATTTGTAAAGGGCGAGGGGGGTAATGCTATGAGAACATTTATCAGACATCCTTCAGATATTCCCATCGAAGTGCAATTTGAGAATGCCGAGGCTGAAAAAGAAAAATATCTAAAAGATATCAGCACGGGCGGGCTTTCGTTTAAATCGGATATTATGCTCGATGAAAATGCGATAATACGGGTGCGCATTCCGTTGATAAAACCTGTGTTCGAGGCCAGGGCAAGGGTTGTGTGGTGCCGGCCGGAAAACGGTTATTACGATACTGGCGTTGAATTTATCGAGACGGAAGATGTTTTTAAAATCAGGATGGTGGAGCAGGTTTGCCACATCGAACATTATAAGAAAGAAGTGCAGGAGAAGGAAGGGCGGGTTCTTTCAGGCCGGGAAGCGGCGTTGGAGTGGATAAGCAAGTACGCCAATACATTCCAGACGGAGATACTGCGCTCAAAGTAGCTTGTAATTATACATAAGTCTGAGATTATTGTAGGTGACTTGTAGGGGATTAAGGTGAGGGGGAGCAAAGGTTCTGTTTTCGACGGATTCCCCCTCATCCTGACCTTCTCCCCGATGGGGAGAAGGAACTTATGTATAATCTGGGGGGGGCGATGAGACTTTGTAATACATAGCAGGCACACAACAGGAAAAACAATTACATTATTGAATAATAGTGTGGTTGTTTTTTTCTTTTTCAACCCAACTTTTGCATTAGGGCGCGAGAACCGAGGCGAGCGAGGCCGAGAGTTTTTCGGAAGAAAAAGTCCGGCATCGCTCGACGAATTCCGCGATCCTAATGCAAAATTTGGGTTACAAGGGAGGGTGGTTTTTATGGGGACAGGGATGAATGTCGGGGAAAAGTATGATCTGCTGGCAACGCCGGATAGTATCAGGCGGACAGCGCGTGCGCTTGAGAAAAACGGGATAACTACGTTTGTTTTTGAAACCGGCGGTGAAGCAAAGGCAAAAGTGATTCAATTGTTGCCATCGAAAGCTGAAGTTATGAACATGACTTCAATGACATTGGAAGCCATAAGCCTTGCCACGGAAATAAACGAATCCGGCAGGTACGATTCGGTCAGAAACCGCTTAAATGCGATGGATCCTAAAACGCAGTTTCGGGATATGCGCCATATCGGCGCCGCGCCCGATTGGGTGGTGGGCAGCGTCCATGCCGTAACCGAGGACGGGCATCTTCTGATAGCATCAAGGACGGGCAGCCAGCTTCCCGCATATGCGTATGCCGGCCAGCACGTGATCTGGGTTATAGGCGCTCAAAAAGTGGTGCGAAACATAGAGGAAGGAATCAGCCGCATTTACGAGTATAGTTTTCCGCGCGAAGATGAACGTTCACTGAAATCTTACGGCGTCCACAGCGGCGTAAACAAGATACTCATAGTAAACGAGGAACTGATCCCTGGCCGGATCACCGCAATCCTGGTCAACGAAAAACTGGGTTTTTAGCAAAAAGGGAGCACTTCGGCGCGCGGTTTACCAATCGCGCCGAAGCCGCTTGAGCGAAGCGAAAGCCAGCCCGCGCGAAGCGCGGGTGTAGGTGTTAAACCATTCGGAAGGGGGTAACAGCCCCGCCAGTATGGCGGGGCACAATAGGCTGCGTGTTCGCACGAATAAGTGCGAACTGCCACGCAGGGCGCCGAGAAGGTGAGGCGCCGGAACAGGATGATTGCCTGGCGCGCGAAGCGCGGGTGTAGGTGTTAAACCATTCGGAAGGGGGTAACAGCCCCGCCTGTATGGCGGGGCACAATAGGGGGAACAGGATGTTCCCCCTTTGGGAGCACTTCGGCGCGCAGTTTACCAATCGCGCCGAAGCCGCTTGAGCGAAGCGAAAGCTAGCCCGCGCGAAGCGCGGGTGCGACATAGGGGGGAAAATGACAAGGAGACGACTTTTACTTATTACAAGTGCATTATTCTATTTTTCAGGGGTGGCCGGGGCGGCGGGTACGGCTTCGGGGGCTTTTTTGAAACTTGGCGTCGGCGCCAGGAACGTTGCCATGGGGGAGACGGGGGCGGCTGAATCCGGCATATACTCATTATATTGGAATCCCGCGGGCTTAAGTAACATCGAAACCGTAACGGTGTCGTTTATGCACGCCCTGTGGCTTGATGGCATAACGTTTCAGCAGGCGGCTTATGCTCAGAGGATGGAGCCGTGCGCGGTCGGCATATCCGCCACCTACCTTTCGATGCCGGCGATTGACAAGTACGATCGCACCGGTGTAAAACAAAACTCA
>Ga0208977_1001732_pt1 | contig 10289 bp, 11 predicted proteins | sample RifOxyA2_FD_184030 | JGI IMG/M metagenome (GOLD analysis project Ga0208977, IMG submission 184030) | Groundwater microbial communities from Rifle, Colorado - Rifle Oxygen_injection A2 (SPAdes) | ecosystem: Environmental > Aquatic > Deep subsurface > Groundwater | place: Rifle, Colorado, United...
AACACTCTCCGCCGAATTATAAAATCCGCCATTGTAAATCTTCTATCAGTGGAATCCTGTAGCTTTGCAATCTGTGGAATCGCTCTAACAAAAAAAGCCCGGCTGGAATTAACCAACCGGGCTTGATTTTTTTAAGTTAGAGTTTCACTACTTTCGTAGCCTGCTCACCCTTGGGACCGTTTTCGATTTCGAATTCGACAGCCTGTCCTTCGCTTAAGGTCTTGAATCCATCACCCTGTATCGCGGAATGATGTACGAATACATCTTTTCCTGATTCAGGAGTAATGAAACCATAGCCTTTCTGGTCGTTAAACCATTTCACTTTTCCTGTTGCCATTTTGTTGTATCACTTCCCTTTTTATTAGATTCTTGAAACAAAAAGCCCGGCCGGCGTAAACCAACCGGGCTTTATTTTTTAGGTTAGAGTTTTACTACTTTAGTAGCTTGCTCACCCTTGGGGCCGTTTTCGATTTCGAATTCGACGTCCTGTCCTTCTCTCAAGGTCTTGAATCCTTCACCCTGGATCGCAGTGTGATGTACGAATACATCTTTACCCGATTCCGGAGTTATGAAACCATAACCCTTCTGGTCGTTAAACCATTTTACTTTTCCCTTTGCCATTTCTTGTCTCACTTCCTTTTCCTTTAGATTTATACCAACAAAAAAACCGCCCGGAGAAGCATTTTCTCCTTGCGGTCGAAAACTGCTCTTTGCTGGTACTGTTAGGTACATGTACAGTATACACTATAACTTTGATTTTGACAAGCCCCCCACCCTGTTTTTCCGTAAAACCTGCAAAAACAAGGCGTTTTTACCCTGTATAAACCACAATAAGTAGTGTTTTTGAAGATTGTTAGTCAATATGTAGTATTTCAGGAGTTTTCGAATAAAAGTATCCGCCTTTGGCGAGATCTCACCGAAGGTGGACGAACTACGAAGTTTATTTTGAGAAAAAGTATAAATATCTATCCATAAATCTTTTTCTCAATCCGCCTAGGCGGATAATAAAAAAGGGCGCGATTTTCACCGCGCCCCTTCATTACATCACCTTACTTCTTTTCTTTATTTGTCCCAAGTGCCGACTGAATATTGCTTACAAACGGCTTTAGAAGAGACGTAAACTCCATCGGGAAGATATACTTCGTTGACGGAGAAGCGCCAAGAGCTTTTAAGGCTTCAAGATACTGAAGTCCCATTGTCTTCTCGTCAATATTTTTAGCCGCCCCGAATATACTCTCAAGCGCTTTTGCATAACCTTCTGCCTTAAGCATCTGGGCCTGTCTTTCACCCTCGGCCCTGAGTATTGCCGATTGCTTTTCACCTTCAGCTATGGTTATCGCGGCTGATTTTGTACCGTCTGCTTCGGTTACAACAGCTCTTCTGTTTCTTTCCGCAGCCATCTGTTTGGTCATGGCAGTCTGCACTTCCACCGGAGGAGTAATTTCTCTAATTTCTACGGAGGTAACTTTTACACCCCATCTTCCGGTAACTTCATCAAGTTTGGTTCGTAAAATTGTATTTATCTGTTCTCTCTTGGACAGAACTTCGTCAAGCGCAATATCGCCGACAACGGCACGGAGAGTTGTAGTTGCAATACCCTGCGCGGCACCGGCAAAATTCCTAACCTGAATAACTGAAAGCGCCGGATCAACGACTTTCCAGTAAATAAGAAAATCAACCGAGAGCGGAGCATTGTCCTTCGTAATGCAAGTCTGCTGAGGAATTTCAAGGTAGGATTCTCTTAAGTCCACCCAGACTATCTGGTCAATAACAGGCCAGACAAAGGTAATCCCGGGTCCGAGCACGCCTCCCGGAGCATGCTTTCCGAGACGGAAAAGCACCAGCCTCTGATACTCCTTAACTATCTTTATCGCATTGAATATCACCAGAACTACAAATATGCCAAACACTGCCGGTATCACTACATATGCATTCATCTTTGTTACCTCCTTAAATCAGAATTATTTTAATTCGACAGATATTATTTTTACTCCCCAATCTTTAACTGCTCTTTCCAGGACTTCTTTAAAAAGCATACCAATTTCTCTCTTCCTAAAAGGAATATCCTGAGAAAAATATCTTTCAATAAAATCGCGCAAAAGTTTTTCCGTAACGTTTTTTGAATCATTATAAATATTTTTCACCTTTGTCACGGATGCCACAGGATCTATTATCTGAAATTTTACTGACAGGTCAAAAGAAACTTCTTTTCCGTCTTTTGCCATACAATTTACTTTCACAAATTCAAGAGTTGACTCTCTTAAATCCACCCAGACGGCCTGATCTATAACAGGCCAGACAAAAACCACACCCGGACCGAGAACTCCAAAATGTTTGCCCAGGCGAAACACAACTAAGCGCTGATACTCTTTAACTATTTTAATTGAGTTAAAGACCACTATCATAAAAAAGGTAATTATTATTACCGGTATAAAAAAGAAAATTTCCATACTTTCAATATTCCTTGAATTTATTTAAAGTATTTTTTAAAGATGATTGCTACTACTAATGCCAGGGTAAACCCTATTAATATGTTTCTCACTGTGTTTTTTCCACGATTATTTTAACTCCTTCAAAAGCAACAACTTTTACTTTAGAGCCCACTTCGATGGTAACACCATCTTTGCTTTTTGCCGTATAATCTTCACGACTGACGTTTACAATACCCTCCGGTTTCAACGCTTTTATAACTTTTCCAATCTCTCCAAGCAAGGCCTCGGAACCGCTGACTGTTTTTCCCATTATGGACTTTACACCAAGAACCGCAAGAAAACAGATAAAGAGAAAACAAAGTACTGCAAGAACTATCGCTATCAACCCCATTTTTCCACCTCTTTTTTACTTATTCTATTATGTATTTTAGCATATTAAATGACAAATGCTATTATAAAAACGTTCTTATTTTACAGATTCTTCAAATCCTTTCTCCCGGAGCAAACATGAATCACAAACTCCGCACGGCTTTTTTCCGCCTTTATAGCAGGACCAGGTCAGGTCATAAGGAACTTTAAGCTTTCTACCCAGTTTTATTATCTCTGCTTTTGTCATGCTGATAAGCGGTGTTTCTATTTTTAATTTATTTCCTGAAACCCCGCTTTTTGTTCCGAGGTTAACGGCTTTTTCATACGCCTTAATATAGTTTGGCCTGCAGTCGGGATAACCGCTGTAATCCAAAGCATTTGCGCCAATGAATATTTTATTGGCTCCTATTGATTCGGCGAAAGAAGCTGCAAAACTTAAAAATATTGTATTTCTTGCCGGAACATAAGTCACAGGGATATCTTTTCCGATATTTTTGCACTTTTCGGGGACTTTCACCTTTCTGTCGGTCAAAGCGCTCTTAGACCACGGCAAGGCAATTTTAACTATATTGTAGGGGCTTTTATTCATCTTTGCAAGCTTTACGGCCGCCTTAAGCTCTTTTTTATGCCTCTGCCCGTAGTCGAACAACAGACAAAAACATTTATAACCTTTTGCCCTCGCATAATATAGCGTCGTCGTCGAATCAAGCCCGCCTGATAACAATATAACCGCTTTTTTATTCGCCATAGGATCTTATACTCTCCATTACTTTCAAGCTTTTTAACTTAAGCTCAAAGTTATACTCCAGAAAATGCTCCACTACTTTCTCTATCTCCATATGTGATTGATTTTCGATAGTTATTTTTGAAAGCGTATCAAAAGTTTTTCTGTGCAGAAAATCCATAAGCTTAAGCGTGTTATTATACACCTCCACGGTTGAAATCCCGCTTGCGCAGGTTTCGCAAACCACTCCCCCATGCTTCGGGCTTACGGACATTCGTTTGTTCTGCTTCAGGTCCGCCCCGCAGGACGTGCAGGAATCAAGCGCTATTCTGAAACCGACCTGGGTTAGAAACTTCACCATGAACATAGAAAATACTTTATCTTCATGTTTCTGTGTATCCAGCCTGTGCAAAGTATGAATGAAAAGTTCATACAAAGAATGACTCTTCTCTCCGAACGGCACAAACGTATTCATAAAATCAGAAACCGCGGACGCATACGTATATTTTTTTACATCCTTGGAGATATTTTTAAAATGCGTCGAAATCTGGCTTTGTGTCAGGAGATAAAGGTCGGCATATGCCTGCTTATACAAAAAGAGTTTCGTTTCCGTAAAGAGCTCCACCGTAGACCCAAACCGGCTTTTCATCTTCTTCGCACCTTTAGCCACCGCATGTATCTTCCCGTACGCTTTGGTATATATAGTAAGATGCTTATTTGCCTCGCCATAACTTCTGACTTTTATGATTATACCGGTCGTTTTATGATACGGGTTCATTTTTTCCTTGGCGCAAACGTTTCCATAGTATATTTATACTTCGCGTATTTATTAGCGGTTACTTGTTTGCCAACAGTGATTACGCCGATTAAAAGGCTGATTCCGCTGATTTAGTAAAAGCGTGTTCACTTTATATATAGTATTATAGCAAAAAACCAGATTATAATGCTATTTTACAATGAAAGGCACTTTCTTGCAGAAATTGGAGGTCGCAAATTGCGTTCTCCAATTTGATTAATACGGCGGAGAGTGTTTTTCCGGAGAGTTCTTAATATTTCCCCGCCAGTCTTTTTGGCGGGCCTTCATTAAATCGTCATTTGTCATTCGTAAATCGTAAATATCTTTGCTAGTAGTACATCTTTAACTTGCCTTTTATTATCAGATTACCACTGTAATCATTAGTTATCTCATAAGACAGATCACTTTCGAGCAAAGGTGAAACAACTGAATATGGAATGCCTATAGCTTTTGCCTGAAGAACAGCTCTTCTTTTTCCTTTTTCTATCAATCTTTTTATCAGTTCGGTTTCAGCTTTCTTTTTTTCCTCTTCACTTATAGTAAACGTAATACTATCAGCTTTCCAATATGAATTTACCGCTTCTTTTTTTTCTTCGTTTAGAGAGTTTATCCCTTCAAGTTTCGCCCGCTCCAGCCGTTCTTTTTTAGTTTCTGTCACCTGGTAATAATACAAATCGAATCCATTTCTTATTCCACTTTTAACTTCGGTAAGCTCTATATTATAAAGTACAAATTCCCATTTGTATCTGCTTTTTTCTTTTTCAATGTTAACCGTTACCGGAGCAAGCGAGCATCTTCCGGCTATTTTAAGTTCCACGATCATTCCTTTTACGGTACGTTCCATATCGCTCATTAACGGAAAGCTGATGATAACTTTAACTCTCGCTACCCGGGAGCAGTCCATATAGGGTCTGAATTTGCCAATACCTACCTCGGCTACAAAATTATCAAAATCTTCAATTTGAAAATCGTTACCTCTTTTTAATAATTTATTTTCCGCAGGTTTTGTTTCAATACGGCTTTTATTTGTATCTAATGTCTTATCATCGGTCATCACCAACAACTTAGAAGTATTCCATTCGGGATCAAAACGACTCGTAGATGCTCCATCCGCAGCCGGAATTACCATTATTGTTGCTTTTTGAATTTCTATTTTTTGATCCTTTATTATTTCAATCCCCGCATGCGGATACTCTGCTTTCAGTTTGCTTATTACCCTGTCCGCACTTTCTCTCGCGGACTTTATAGCCTGATTATCGCAGTCCATTTTTTTAACCAAGCTCGTTCTAACGGGGTTGCCGTATACATAAACTTCAATTTGACCTTTTTTTGCTCTCACTACTGCCGAATCTTCCACAGTAAGACTGCTGGAAATGCTTTTTGCATTCTTTTTGAAATTATCCAGAGCAGGAATTACTCTGAAGTTTTCTCCGTTCCAGTTCCATTTTGGATCAACGTCTTTTAATTGTGCCTTGACTTGGTCATTCATAATATCTTCAGAAATATTATTATTTTCGTTTGTTTCCGCCGGCAAGTTTACGGTTAAGAAAATCAATATAATGATGATGCTCATTATTGTTTTCAATAGAAGATCCTCGCTTTTGCCGTTATCTTCAAACCGCCGGAAAAATCTTTTTTAATAGTTTCATTGTACTCTATTTCCAAAAGAGGCGTTATTCCTTCAATCGCGATCCCATTATCTTTGGCCAGCTTTACTGCGTTTTTCTTAGCTTCCTCAATAGCCTTTGGCATCAATTTTTCTAATATATTCTCCCGCTTTGTTTCGTCTATTATTAGAGCTATATAATCCATGTTTTTTTCTTCTTCATTATTTGTGCCCATAAACCCCTTTATAGCTTTTCCTATTCCCCGGGCTTCAAGAGCAGCATTTTCCATATCCTTATCTACAATGGCGCAATAATAAGGAGGTTTGAAAAATTTATCAAACCGGTCATAATCTCTATTGTAAAATATTTTTGCATTGCTATCGACACCTTTAACCGGATCAAAACTTATATTTTCCGGTTCAACACTTCCTCCGGAATCTGAAATATATTTTTCTATATCAAGAAGTTTTTTCCTGCCCCCGTTCTTTACTTTTAAAACAACCCTCTGCCGGCACTTGAAGATATATTGAATAAGACTAAACGGCGCCCCCTCGTCATTTAAAGTAGCCATTTGCATATCCGAGTCTTTTTCTTTTACCAAAGTAAAATATATTTTGTAGTCATCGGTAGTCCCGCCCTTATTACTTTTGTTCAGCGTTTTTACAAAATCCGCTTGGTTGAAAGCCCATCTTCCGAATTTGGCCTTAAAATTCTCGATCGCCTGATCTACAGCCAGGTAAGCATTCAACCTTCCAAGTATTTTATTTGCAGCTTCTACTTCTATTTGCTGCCCGGAAACGTAAAACCTGAATTGAATATATTCAGCTTCAACTTCCTCGGAAGCCGAACCTTCCGCTACAAAACACTTTTCTTTTTCGACACGGTTATTAAGGGCGATGACTTTTACCGTTTTGAATTTCTCGCCGTTCCAACTCCACCCGTCATCAGCTATTTTCGCTTCCTCAGTTACTCCGTCTTTTAATATAAACATTTCGTTATTTTGTTCGTTTCCGGAAAATAACAGACTAATGGAGAGAAAAAACAAGATTAATAACTTTGAGGGGGTATTCATTTTAATAATAAAGTAAAACGCTTACGCGGATAATAAGTTTTCCTGAAAGGTCTTTTTTGACCTTATTCTCAACGGTAGCTTCAACAAGCGGGGATATATCTTCTATCGGGATACCTAAATCTTTGGCCTGCTGCCCTGCTTTTTTCTTTGCATCATCAATGGCCAATTTTTTCAATTCCTTTTCAGCCGCTTTTCTGCTTTCTTCTTTTACGGAAAGCGTCACAAAAGAATCCTGAGTTCCCAGCGGACCATTAGTATCATCTTTACCGGCATCACCTTTTAGAGCTTTTCCAAGCGCTTTACCTTGAAGTTCCGCATTTCTTTTTTCGTAATCCTCAAGTGTATTAAATACCGGCTGCCCGCCCATTTCACTTCCTGAAAAATCAAGTTCCTTGTTATAGTATATTGTTTTATTGAGTCTCTGTATTATTTTAAATTCCGGGGAAAAGCTTCCCCCCGCATTTGCAATCTCTTTCATATAATCATCTATAAAAGTCCCGCTCTTATTATCCAAGGTTAAAGTTACTTTCTGCCGGGCAACATAAACATAATTCATCGTTTTAAAAACAGGGTCAAAAATAGAAGCCATCTGTATTTCGGGATCCCCCTCTTTGAATAATTCAAATTTAACACGCCCGAGATAGGCCCTTTTAAATTTACTTTTAAAATTATCCATACCCTGATCCATGCCCCTCAAGGCATTTATTTGCCCCCTGGCTTTCTGACTTTTTGAAACCTCAACTTCCTGGCTGTAAACATACGCATGAAAATGAATATAATCGGCAGTAATTTCCTTTATTGCTTCTCCCCTGACTGAAAAGCTTTTATCCTTGGACATCCTTGTTTGCGGGGTTATCTTTCTTACGATCTTCATGTTCTCATCGCCCCAGGTGTAACCTTCATCGGCGCCTTTGGGAGAACCTTCTTTGGAATATTCCTTGCCGACAGGACCTTTATCTTTTATATTTGCCTTATCCCCGGGTTTCTCGCCTTTTGCCATATTGGGCATTTCCTGTTTCACCACGGGTACTTTATCTTTTGTTTCAATAATAGGATTTTTTACTCCGGGAGTTTTTTCGTTCTTAACCTCTAGTTTTTCTGCCTGTTTTTGCTGTACTGTTTCATCAGGGGCCAGGGAAACTTCCACCGGGAGTGTTTCCGGAGGAGTTCCAAAGGTAATATAGGAAAGCACTATAAACAAAGAAAGGTGCAAGCCAAGCGATATTAAAAGCGATAGCGCCGAGGAACTTACTTTCCTTGAAACAACCGGAACTCCTGCTTTCATTTTTACTTAGTCTCCCTTGTGGTGGAAACGTAAAGTTTATCCGCGCCTGCTTTTCTGGCAAGGTCCATTACGGCTACGACCATGCCATGCGGGGTCTGCTTATCCGCGTCTATCATAATAACTTTATTGGTACTGCCTGCAAGAAAATTAGTAAGAAGTCCGAGAAGATTTTCTTTCCTGACTTCGTCTTTTCCCCAATATATCTTGCCTTCCGCGCTTACGGTTATCACAGCTTTCCTTTCTGTCTCTTTTTCGGAGGACACCGCAGAGGGAAGTTTAACTTTTATCCCAGCCTGGAACATCGCGGGCGCTGAGATCATGAATATTATCAGGAGCACCATAGTAACATCGGTGAGAGGCGTGATATTTATCTCCCAGATTATTTTTTTCCTTCCGGAGCGTATTTTCATCGGCTCACCCCTTTTTTACTTTAAGAATTTCCAGTATATCGTTTGAACTTTCTTCTATCTGCTTAAACATTTTACCCGTGAAGGAGTTGAAGTAGTTATACGCTACAACCGACGGGACCGCGACAAATAGACCGGCTGCTGTCGTGATAAGCGACTGACCAATACCGGTATAAACCCCTGCCATACTTCCGCTGACACTCGCGGCTTCGTAATTCATGAAAGAGACAATAACCCCGAGAACCGTTCCAAAAAGTCCGATAAACGGAGCTACATTACCAAGTGTACCTATCGTTGTAAGTTTGTGTTCCAGGAGATCTGCTTCAGCTTCTCCCTGCCTTTCCATTGCCAGATCTGCCCCGGCTTTGTTAAGTTTAAACGTGGTTAAACCCGCTAAGAATACCCTGCCTGCAGGAGTATCGGCCGACCTGCATAATTGCTCTGCTTCCGCAAGCCTTTTCGCCTTGATTCTTTCCTTAACGGCAAGCGCAAGGTCGGTGACCTTTACTTTCTTTGCTTTTGCAAACACTATCATACGGTCTACAATAAACCAGGTGGATATAAACGAGCAAATAACCAGAATCACCATAGTTATTCCCCCGCTTAAGATCAAACTTACTATATTTACGTTACTTGGCATATGACACCTCCATGTCTTATTATCTTAGTAGCATAATTTAGAATAAAGTTCAGATTTAAACAATGTTTTTATCTTTATATTGCTTAATGTTTTCAACCTCCATACCTTATTAGTAGCATAATTATGTGTTTTATTCAACATCTACTGATATTTTGTTTGGGATTGTCCAAAAATTGATTAATTAAGGAACATTATTGTACTCTTGCTGTAAACAATTTTAATTGTTTTCTTGTTTTTATTTTCATCCAGGATTACGCACGAATAATTACCGGCAGGAAGGTAGGAACCGTCAATACCTTTCCCGTTCCATATAATAAAACCTTTATTCCCGAAATCGCTTTCTTTTAGGGTCAGAAGTTCCGCACCCGTTTTATCCATTATGCTTAACACACAGTTTTCGGGAAGGTTGCTTATTTTAAAATCCGCGCCTGTCTTTTTTTCCGGATCCATTTTTACCGAATCAGGGAATATCTTTAACTTCTCAAGAGAGCTGACTTTTTTATCCCCCGCAGAAAAGTCATAACCGGCGGCTATTTTCTTCCAATAATCCTCATTCATTTCATAACAGCATTTTTCCATAAGGAATTTTTTTATTATTTTTATTTTTTTGTCAAGAACCGGGTCTTTTTCCGCGCGCTTCATAAGCTTCTCCGCTTCTTCATTTACCATAAGGTGCGCGTAAGTCTCCGCTCTATCTTCCAACAGATTGGTAGCGGCATAAACCGTCGCAAACCCGTCTTTAAGCGGATCACTTCTGTGTGCTTCGTAATCATTGGTATACTGCGCGGCTGGCCAATCTTTATTCATTGTGCTTCCTTGCAGACAAATATCCATCCAATGAAACAACTCATGATGAAAGACGAACGACCGGTGGTCATAGATATCTAAATATATGCTGTGATTTTCATGATTGAATAAACCGGCGGCCCTGACCTTTCCGCTATTGAGATTCTTAAA
>Ga0208977_1001735_pt1 | contig 10278 bp, 5 predicted proteins | sample RifOxyA2_FD_184030 | JGI IMG/M metagenome (GOLD analysis project Ga0208977, IMG submission 184030) | Groundwater microbial communities from Rifle, Colorado - Rifle Oxygen_injection A2 (SPAdes) | ecosystem: Environmental > Aquatic > Deep subsurface > Groundwater | place: Rifle, Colorado, United...
GATATACCTACGCTGGCCTTCGGCAAAAATCGTATCGAATGCCAATGAAGATTTCCCGCTCCCGGACACGCCGGTAAACACCACTAATTTTTCTTTTGGTATTTCTAAATTGACGTTTTTAAGGTTATGCACGCGCGCACCCCGTATAATGATCTTATCTTCCATATTGTCTTTGAAGATTTGCAGTTCCTGTTTTTTTCCGCTCAAGTTGTAGTACCACTGCTCGCCGTTAAGTTTTCCCGCGGTATAATAGCATTCTTCTTTCAGCTTACCGTCCGGGTACCAGGAGCTCCATTTGCCTTCCACCAGACCGTTATTATAAAGGCCTTCCTCCCATTTTTGTCCGCGCTGGTAATAACAGGTGTATTTGCCGTCTTTTACTCCATTTTTATATGTAATTTCAGCAAGGATTTTATCATTCTGATAATAAGTGCTCCAGACACCTTCTTTCTTTCCGTCTTTCAAATTCCCGGTTTCTCTGGGCAAAGGTTTCTTTGGTATTTCGAACTTCTCAAAAACACCGTCAAGGCCTTTGGCTGAAAAAATTGCCTTTTCGGGTGTGATATCAACGACAACATAAGACGGTTTTTTTACGGCCTTTTTCAGATAGCCTTTATTTTCCCAGTAGGCTTTTTCTTTTTCATTAATATCATAAAGTATCTCCTGTGTCAGACCTCCGGTCACAATGTGTGTTATCTCTTCCGCCTGCCAGTGCTGGTAATTATGATCGTGTCCGGCAAAAGAAAAATCCCCCCCTAAACGGGTGTAAAGAGGAAAGAGCCGCTGCGCGCGCTTTAAGGTATCGATTTGACGATGGGCTCCCGCGGTATAAGCAGGGAGATGATAATACATAAAAACAAAATCACTATTCTTTGAAATTTCCAGATCTTTTTCCAGCCACTGATACTGTTTTGTGCTGGGCTTGCAGATTGAATCCCAGGTAATATCAATTGCAATAAAATGCGACTTACCCCAGTTAAAAGTATAATCAAGTTCATCCCCCGGTAATACGAAATAATTGCAATAATCCTCCGCGCCCCGGCCTTCATCGCTTAAGTCATGATCACCCAGTGATGGAAAAAAAGGAACATTTTTAAAAAGATCGTGGAACATGGTAAAGCAGTCCTGCCATGCGATCTTACTTTGTCCGGTGGAAACATAATCTCCGGTGCCGATAACAAAATCGGGTTTTTCCTCTATTATCAGTTTTACTAATTTTTCTGTTGTCTTGTCATATTCGCGAGGGTCTCCTATCGCCACAAATCTGAATTTTTCTTTATCCGGTGCGGGAATAGAAAAACTTCCGTCTTCGCTAACGCCTCCGCTGATCCTGTAAGTGTAAGTTGTCCCGGGTTTCAGTCCGGCTATACTCACCTCATGCCTGGTATCCTTTTTCCCGTCGGACGTTTTTTCTTTTTCTTTTTCATTTCCTTTTACGGAATACTCAACAATGCCTTCGGTTTGGTCTCTGGTTTCCCAGCAGATTACTATAGTTCCTTTTGAAGGTTTCTGATTGAACTGCAAATAAGGTCCCTTAAGCAAAGGCGGCAGTTGTTTTTCACCGGCCGCTGAAAGAAAAATAGAAAAACCAGAAATAACACAAAGAAATAATATTTTTTTCATTTACTCTCCTGTAGGTTTACCGCGGTAACAAATAATCAACCCGGTTAATTATTTATTATACCTTAAAAGAACTCAGGGTCAAAAACATTTTTCCCGGAGAAACTATCCGCTAAGCTGTATATCTAAGCAGATACCCGGATAACAGATGCTTTTTTGTGTTGAAATACATAGCATATTCACGATTGCGGTAAATAGCAAAATTACTTATATATACATGTGTATTAAGCACAAGGAGATAACCTGTATAAATATGTAATATAGGCGGATATGCCGGTCTACACGGCTAGTTTTGCAGAAAACAGGCGGTTATGGCCGTCGTAAATAAGTAAATATATGCTAATTAGCAGATTGACAGGAAGTCTGTTATATGATAATATTATCCGGCAATACAAAGGCGTATTGTGAAGAGGCAAGAAAACTGCAAATAGGTATAAATATGTTCTGCTTTGCAGGCGATAAGTGTGTATTTGCAGTAAACTAACATAGTACGAAGTTGTACTTGGACGAAGGCGTCTAACCGTAAAATAAATTATATTTAACAGGTTTAGACGTTTTTTTTTGGCAAAAATACTAAAGGGAGGAATACAAAGGATGAAAGGATATGTAAAAAGTGTACTCGAAAATTTAAACAAGAAATACTACTGGGAAAAAGAGTTTCTTCAGGCGGCTTCGGAAGTTCTGACCTCTATCAAGGTGCTGGTGGAAAATGATCCCAAGTATCAGGCGCAAAGCATTCTTGAAAGGGTTGTAGAACCGGAAAGGACTATAATATTTCGTGTACCCTGGATGGATGACAAAGGCGAGTTCCACGTTAACACCGGCTATAGAGTGGAGTTTAACAGCGCCATCGGTCCATATAAAGGCGGCCTTCGTTTGCATCCTACAGTTACCCTCGGCGTTTTAAAGTTCCTCGGTTTCGAACAGGTATTTAAAAACAGTTTAACCGGGCTCCCTATGGGCGGAGGTAAAGGCGGAAGTGATTTTGATCCCAAAGGAAAGTCGGACAATGAAGTAATGCGTTTCTGCCAGAGTTTCATGAGCGAACTTTTCAGACATATCGGCGCGGACACGGACGTACCCGCCGGAGATATCGGAGTAGGCGGCCGGGAGATCGGGTTCTTGTTCGGGCAGTATAAAAAATTAAAAAATGTTTACGAAGGCGTACTTACCGGAAAAAGTCTTAACTGGGGCGGAAGTTTAATCAGACCGGAAGCGACCGGTTACGGTACGGTATATTTTGCCGAAGAGATGATGAAAACCAAGGGCGAAGTATTTAAAAATAAAAAAGTTCTCATCTCCGGCTCGGGAAATGTTGCGCAGTATGCCGTGGAAAAATGTAATGAGTATGGCGCTAAATGCGGAAAAACTCCAGTATGTGATGGACTTGAAAAACTGCAAGCGGTGCAGGATCAAAGAGTACACCGGAAAATATAAGAGCGCGAAATACTTTGAAGGTAAAAAGCCGTGGGGTATTGCAAAAGCCGATATAGCTTTACCGTGCGCGACGCAAAACGAGGTTGACGGCAAGGATGCAAAAGCACTGGTGGACAACGGCTGTATCTGTGTTGCAGAAGGCGCCAACATGCCTTCAACTCCCGAGGCAATAGAAGTTTTCCTCAAAAAGAAAATACTCTATGGCCCGGGAAAAGCCGCAAATGCCGGAGGGGTTGCCACTTCAGGTCTTGAAATGTCGCAAAACAGCATGAGACTTGCCTGGACAAGAGAAGAAGTGGACAACAAACTCCATGCTATTATGATCAATATACATAAAGCCGCAAAACAAGCCGCCGAAGAGTTCGGCACTCCCGGCAACTATGTGAACGGAGCGAACATCGCCGGCTTCAGAAAAGTAGCCGATTCCATGATAGATCAGGGGTTAGTGTAAAAAAGAAGTTAAAAAAAGAATCAAATGAAAAAGGGCGCTTTAGCGCCCTTTTCCTTTTTATAGTTCAACACACTAACGCTAAGGTGCCTGGCACTTTTTATAAAAAAGGTGCCAGGCACCAATTGGATGAAATAGTGTTTGACTTCAAAAGCCCTGTGTGATATTAATATTATTAGAAAAATCACTGAGGGGTGAAATATGACAACTGCAAATACAGAGTTTATCGTGTTTCAGTGGGATTGATATGCCAAGAGCGCCTAGGAAATTTGAAATAGGAGTTCCTCAGCATATTACGCAAAGAGGTAACAATAAGCAGATTGTATTTAAAGACAGGGAAGATAGAAAGCTGTATTTAAGTATTTTAAAAAGCTGCGGAGCAGAATATAACGTGGGGGTGCTTGCATATTGCCTTATGAATAATCACGTGCATTTAATTCTTGTTCCGAAAAAAACGAATTCTCTTTCTCTCACGTTTTGGAAGCTGAATACGGTCTATGCTAAATATTTTAATAATAAATATTCTAAAACCGGACACCTTTGGAGCAGGCGTTATCATTCAAAAGTATTGAATGAAAATCATTTAGCTATAGCTATACGCTATGTCGACAAGAATCCTGTGAGAGCAGGGCTGGTAGAAAAAGCAGAAGAGTGGGAATGGTCCAGCGCAAGATATCATTTAAATAATGGAAAAAGCTGTTTAAAATTGGAAAACATATATAAGTTTACGCTAATAGATTCAAATAAATGGAAAGAGTACTTTAATCGAGAAGAGTCACAAAAAGACTTAAAATCTCTTAGATTTAGAATAAAATAAAACACCTCTAGCCATCAAAATCAAAACAATTGAATTATGGTGCCTGGCACTTTTTTATAAATAGGTGCCAGGCACCTTTAGATATGATTGAAAGTTGTCCTGAAAATACTTTGGGAGAAACAATAAATAACACGTTGTAAAACGCTTTTTTTTGTTTTAGAATACGATATGCACTGCTTTGTCTGTGGTAATAATGATGATAAAAGATCTATATGTAAGAGCTGTCTTACAAAAGAGCTGACTCATGATATCCTCACTTGTGAAAGCTGCGGCACCTCATTTCTTTATCCTCTTCCCTCGGTTGCGGAACTAAATGAATTTTACGGCAACACCTATTATGATTTCGATAAAAACAAAGACGAGCACGGCGGCGGAATTTTTGCTAAAAAATTAAAAAGAATATCCAAAACGGGAAATTTTCTTGATATCGGCTGCTCTACGGGGCATTTTTTAAAAGGTATTAAAGATAAATCTGATTGGCAGGTGTTTGGGACGGAGTTTTCCGGCAATGCCGTAAAGTATGCGAAAGAAAAACTCGAACTGGACGTCAGACAGGGAGACCTTAAAGAATCCGGTTTTACAGAAAATTATTTTGATTATATCCATATGAATAACGTTCTTGAGCATGTTACCGATCCGGTTTTATTTTTAAAGGAGATCTTCAGAGTTTTAAAACCCAAAGGGACGTTTGAACTTCTGGTGCCAAACGGCGAAGCGGACGTTGCGCTTTTAAAAAGATATTTTGAAGAAGAAAAAACCCCCGCAAAAAGCAAGGACGGTCATATTTTTTTCTTTTCAAAAAAAGCTCTTCTGAATATGCTTGAACAAACCGGATTTAAAATTATAAAAACAAAAACCTGCAGTGTCTCCCGCGGGTTAAGAGTTGCCGGCTATCTCCCGCTTAAGAAAAACTGGAAAGAGGCCTATAGGTTGACAGAAGAGAGCGGAAAGGAGAAAAAGGATTTTTCCCCAAGGGAACCAAAGAAACATTCCGGTGCATATTATTCTTACAGATATTTTATGAATAATTCAAAGAATCTCCCCGGCCTGCACTCATTCGGCCTGGACTTTCTTATAGTAGCTGGGAAGAGCAGAAGCGCGGATGCGCAGCAAAAGGTCAGAAGGTGAAAAAATAATACCACCTTTGAAAAAGACCTTATAGACCTTACGGACTTTATAGACTTTTAGACTATTATTTAAAGCTTGAACAGGCAAAAAGACTTTGCAAAAAGGAGAAAGCTAATGAAAAGTACGAACGTTCTCGGCGTCCAGTCCTGGTGTTTTAGGAATTTCCCGGACATCAACGTAATGCTTCCGATGCTTAAGGAAACAGGGGTCAGCGCGGTTGAACTCTGCAACAAGCACGTGGATTTTAAAAATCCGGCGGCATTTAAAACGGCGGTTGAGGCGGTAAAAAAACACGGAGTACAGATAGCAAGCATTGGAGTAAACCCGGTCTCCGCGCTGGAAGCGGAAGCCAGATTATATTTTGAGTTTTTAAAAACCGGCGGGATAAAACACATGAGTATTGATTTTAAGCCGGATAATCTGGATGAACAGATAAAAAATGCGGAAAAACTTTCTGAAGAGTATAACGTGACCCTGGGTATTCATAATCACGGGGGAAGGCATTGGCTCGGTAATACCCAGGCGCTCAAATGGGTTTTCAGTAAATGCAGTAAAAGGATAGGGCTTTCACTTGACACGGCCTGGGCGATGCACTCCCAGGAAAACGCGGCTAAAATGATTAAAGAGTTTAGAGACCGGCTTTATCTGCTCCATCTTAAAGATTTTACTTTTCAAAGAAACGGGGGAGCCGAAGACGTGATATTTGGAACCGGAGGCATTGACCTGAAAGCGCTGAAAGCAGCTCTCGAAGAGATAGATTTTAAAGGTGCTTACATCATTGAATACGAAGGCCAGCCTGAAAATCCCGTACCGGTATTGATTCAGTGTGTAAAGAACATTAAAGAAGCATTGTACTAATCGGATGTTTAGAAGGTTTGAGAGTAAAAGCACAAAATACAAAGATGGTTGTTCCAGTTAAACGGGACTGTCATCTTTTTTCGGTGCTCGTGCTAATCTTCCAAGCATCTCTTCGAAAGATCCGCCCTACATAATTGGCGGAAAACCATCCAACCTTCCGTATTTTTCGGAACTATTCCTTCCTTTATCTTGTCTAAATATTAACACCGAACTTACCATATTATAAGCATTCGTAGGTTGACAATGCTCGAAAATGCCTGTAAAATACTAAAAAGGGTCGATAAATAAGGAAGAAATGAAAAAGGGTACCAAAAGAAAGATACTTTTCATAACGCTCGGCATTTTACTTCTGCTGGGTCTTACCGCATTTATACTCGCCAAAACAGGTGTTTTCGTAAAACAATTTAAAAATATAATTGAAGTAGAGCTAACCAAGGCTTTAAACCGCGAAGTTACCATAGAAAAAATAGAAGGCGGTATCTTTGATTCCATTGATCTGATAAATGTCAGGATCGCTTCCAATAAAGAAATTAAGGACGGCGTACTTATAGTCATCGACAAAGTTTCCGTAAAATATAGTTTTAGCGATATTATTTTTAATAAAAAACAGGTTATCGAAAGCTTAAAAGGCATCGAAATTATCCGGCCTTCGATTCTTGTAGAGAAAACCGACCAGGGGACCTGGAACATTATTGATTTTATAAACTCCCTGCCGGTCGCCGAAAATACCGTTTTACCCGAAAAACTGCCAATTACCGTTTCCAAAGGCCTTATCGGCATAAAAGACAGTAAAAAAAAATTTAATTCCTCCTTCCGCGAGATCTATGGAAGCCTTGAATTTATCGGCGGAGGCAAGCTTTCTCTGAAAGCCGGCGCTAAGAGCTTCTCCAGCAAGAAAACAAATCTCTATGTTGACGGTATTGTAGATCTCAAAAAGAAGACCAACGCACTTGTGATTACCGGAAGCAATCTGGACCTCTCCCACTATGCGGGTTACGCCCTGTCCTATCTTCCTCCGGATAAAACTGAAAAACTAATGGTAAAAGACGGGAAGTTTGATTTTGTGGTTAAGCTCGCTGATGAATTTTCCGCCGGTACCGGCACAAGTTCTGGCATAAACGCGGATATATTTATACGGAACGGGGAAGTTAGCTTTAAGGATTTTAAAGCCGGCTTATCTGGGATCATGAGTGAGGTGACCCTCACGCCAAAAGGTATTAAAATTAAAAAGTTTGCCTCGGTGCTTAAAAACTCTTCCATTACCGCACGCGGGGAGATTAAAAATATTTTTGAAGGAAAACCGGAGGGAAAGCTTTCTATATATCTCAACCGGGCGGAACTTGCCGATTTCCGGGAAGAAGAAATAGTCAAGGGGCTTGGACTTTCCGGGACGTGTAATGCCGGTATAATAATTGAAGGTGTTTTTGATTCGCCGGCGGTAAATATTTTTGCTAATGTAAGGGATTTAAGGGTGGCCGGAGTCAGGACGGACAATAATGAGCTGGTGATAAAATATAAAGATAAAAAAGCGGTGATTGAAAACCTGAAAATAAACGCTTTTGACGGACTGGCGAAACTTTCAGGAAGCTATGATGTCTCGAAAAATTATCTTTCTCTTTCGGGAGATGCTTCCGATATGCAGCTGCGGGAGATATTTAATACCGTCGGCATACCGGGAGCCAAAGGAAAAGCTTCTTTTACCATTGAAGCAAAAGGACCGATAAAGGACCTGACCATTGCCTCAAAAATAAGCGCGAAAAAAGCAGCGCTTGTAAGCGGGGCTCTGGGGGATATCACGGGCAGTCTTTTGTTTTATGGCAATAATAAACTCAGGGTAAATATTGTTTCCACGGAAAAACTTGCCATGCAGACGGTCTTTACTTTTGAAAATAATAAAACCCATACGGACGGGGTTATCAAGCTTACGGGGATGAATTTTAGAAATGCTTACGGATTCTTCGTTGAGAATAAAATGGACCTGGGCGGAGAATCAACCGCTGTATTTTCCATGAAAGGTCCTCTCGAAGAGATCGTTTTATCCGGTGATATTGCGATAAATAATTTTAATTTTGAAGGTTATAAAGCAAAAACAGCGAAAGGCAATCTCACTATAAAAAAGGGATCTCTTACGGGTACCGGACTTTATTTTAATCAGGACGGCACCGGCTATCTTAAAGCCGACGGTTCTCTCGGTCTTGCCGGCGATATGCCTCTCAACCTTTCGGTAAGCGCTTCAAAAGTTGATTTTTCAAAGATACCGGTTTTTAACACCCGCTACAAAATGTCCGGAAGAGGGGCTTTTGCGGGGAAAATACTCGGTAGTATTGCGTTTCCAAAATTTATAGCAACGATAACCTCTGATAATATGATACTGGACGGGAAGGAGAGCTTAAAAGCCGAGCTTTCCTTTATCTACAACAATTCCACATTAAAAATAGACAAGCTGAATATTGATAATGAATATGATTTTAACGGAGAAATAACTTTCCTTAACAAAGCGCATTTAGACAGTAATTTAACCGTGAAAAACGGCAAATTATCAACACTCCTAACGGTCTTTAAGATTTCAGAGGGAAAGGATGAGACCAAAGGTACTTTAAACGGCGGTCTCCGGTTAAGCGGGGATTTTGAAAACCTGGACGGTGAAGGTGAGTTGAAAGCTCAAAATGCTCTGGCCTTCGGGCAAACTCTTGATCTGTTTAATCTGAAATTTGAAGTAAAAAATAGTATTTTTCTGGTGAAAAGTTTTGATTTTGCAACGGATAATATCGTGCTTACCGGGGGCGGAACAGTCTCACTGAAGAAAAAAGGGTTTTCCACTCTTGATTTTAACATGTCGAATAATTTTGACAAAAATAAGATAACGGGCAGGTATAACCTGAGCGCAAGCGGGCTCTTTGATCCGGAAAAAACTATTCACCTGGCAAAGCTCAAATCTAATGTACTTTCTTTTAACGATCAAAAAGTGAATAACATTACGTCGGATATTTTTTATGACAGGAAAGAAAATAAACTGAGCTTTGAAGATATTGAATGGGAAAAGCTTACCGGAAAAATTGAGTATGCTTTTGAGAATAACGGGTTTTCCGCGGGTTTAAAATTTGACGCGAGTGACCTGGGAAAAATGGCTTTTTTAAGTTCTGAAACAAAAAATACTCCTATCGCCGGCGAGGTTACCGGATTTATTGATATAAAAACGGATAAAAACGGAGATATAAAAGCAGAAAACATACTTACGGTGACAAATCCGAAGTACGGGGATTTTAAAGCTAACCGTATAACAGCAAATTTTAACATGGATAAAACACTAAAAGGTTATAACATTGCCTTGTCCCGCCTGCTCGTGAGCCAGGAAACGGGAAGTCTGGATATAAACGGAACTCTGCTCGCGGCAGGGGAGTTTACTCCGGAAAAAACCGAGTGCGATCTTACTGTTTCGCTCATGGGCGTTGATATAAAAAATCTGCTTCCGCTTATTAAATCAAAACTCGACATAAGCGCCGAGCTGCAGTCTTCTCTGGGCATAAAGGTTGCGGGAAAACTTTCCGCTCCCATTATCTCCGGCTTGCTTTCTGCGAGAAATGTCCGCACAGGAACCTCTCTTATCGGGGATTTTAACGGGGAGTTTGATTATAAAAACTCCATGTTAAATTTCAGTAAGCTTAACTTCGACGATCTGAGCCTGGATAATCATATTGAGTTCGGGAAGGTTTCCTTTAATTTCAAAAAAGAATATACGGAGGCGCAGATCTCCGGAAAAATGAAATTCAGCAAACTCATGGGTTTAAAACTGGAAGGGGAGTTTGACACGAGGAATTTAAAAATAGCCGGCGAAGCAGGGAAAACGGAAGGCGAGGTTTACATTAAAAAGGGAAGGCTTAACGAGTACCCTCTTACCGATATTTCTTTCAGAGCTTCTCTCGAGAAGGATTATTTAAAAAGAGTCCAGGACCGGAAGAACGAGCTTGAG
>Ga0208977_1001745_pt1 | contig 10234 bp, 12 predicted proteins | sample RifOxyA2_FD_184030 | JGI IMG/M metagenome (GOLD analysis project Ga0208977, IMG submission 184030) | Groundwater microbial communities from Rifle, Colorado - Rifle Oxygen_injection A2 (SPAdes) | ecosystem: Environmental > Aquatic > Deep subsurface > Groundwater | place: Rifle, Colorado, United...
ACCATTCCTGATATAAATATCCAGAAAGTTGAGTCTTGGCTGAATGATAGGCCCAGAAAATGTCTGGATTTTAATACTCCGGCTGAGTCTTTTAATTCATGTGTTGCACTTACTCCTTGAATTCACCAAACACATAATACTGGTTGACAAATTAACTCAATCATTGGTATAATCTTTAATCTTTTTTATGAAAATACTTTTAGACGATTTATTAGTTCAAAAAATAATCACAGGAAAATATCAGATCAGATCTTTGGATTTAAACGTAGCAAATATAATTAAAGAACCGATTAATATTGCATATTCTTTTGTTTTAGAAGATGAATATGTTGACATTAACATATCAACTTCCGGAAACTTATACCTAAACTGTGACAGATGTATGGATGAATATGCATACAAAATAGATTTGTACGAAAACCTTAGTCTGGGTTTAAAGGAATTCGGAACTGAATATGACGTTGACGAAGAAGCCAGGCACTACATCATTCTATCCTTTCCTTTAAAGTTGACATGTAAAACAGACTGTAAGGGGTTATGCCCTAAATGCGGAAAAAACCAAAACACAACACCTTGTACGTGTAAGAACGAAATATTTAACCCGAAATTTGAAAAACTGAAATCAATAAAATTTTAGCACGGAGGAAACAATGCCTTGTCCAAAAAGAAGACATACGAGAATGCGCGGAAGAATGCGCTGCGCTGCAAACTGGAAACTTACAGCCACAAATTCCAGTGAATGTACGCAATGCAAAGCCAATAAACTGCCTCATTTGGTATGCCCAAAATGCGGTTTTTATAACGGTGAAATGATTGTCATAAAAAAAGAAAAAAAGAAACAGGAAGCTGCTGCGCAGGGAACAGCAAAATAAATGAACACAAAGCACACAGCTGTTATTGCGCTTGATGCCATGGGCGGTGATAACGGGATAATTTCTAATATCGAAGGTGCGGTTAACGCCACTAAAAAGTTTGGCATAACCGTTATTTTAGTCGGTGATGAAACTCAAATAAAATCTGAACTAGCCAAATATAAATACGACAGTTCGAAAATTTCAGTTCATCAGGCTAAAGAAATTATCACAATGGATGACGCACCTTCATCTGTCTTTAGACAGAAAAAGGAATCATCACTGGCAGTAGCCGTTGGCTTGGTTGCAAATGGCAAGGCTGGCGCCATTGTATCTGCCGGAAACTCAGGTGCTATAATGGCTGCTTCATTGTTAAATCTTAAAACACTGCCACAAATTACTCGCCCTGCCATTGCTACAATTCTTCCTACTATAACAGGGAAATGCGTTGTCCTTGATGTAGGCGCAAATGTCAGCTGTAAGCCAAAAAATTTGTTTGAATTTGCCATTATGGGCAATATATACATGAAAGAAATTTTCGGCATAGAATCACCGAAAGTAGGTATTCTTTCAATAGGTGAAGAAAAAAGCAAAGGCAATGAACTTACACTGTCTGCTTACGATTTAATTGAAAAAACCAACCTGAATTTCATCGGAAACGTTGAGGGCAGGGATATACCTCAGGGAAAAGCAGACGTAGTCGTGTGCGATGGTTTTGTAGGTAATGTTGTTCTTAAACTTAGCGAAGGTATAGCAGAAATGCTATTTAAACTTATAAAATCTGAAGTCAAAAAACACCCTATAGCCTGGGCATCACTCCCATTTCTTTGGGGTGCATTAAGAGATTTAAGAAAAAGAGTAGATTATACGGAATACGGTGGAGCTCCGCTTTTAGGCATTAATGGCTCCTGTATCATTTGCCACGGCGGATCTAATGCAAAAGCCATTATGAACGCTATATATAAAGCATCTGAAGCAGTAGAAAAAAACGTAAATCAGAAAATCTCAATCGAAATGGAGAAATATCAAAACTAATACCATGGATAAAAAATACGGCATTCAAATTATCGGTACCGGAGCATATTTACCAGAAAAAATAGTTACCAATGCAGACCTTGAAAAAATTGTTGACACTACAGATGAATGGATTACTCAACGCACTGGAATAAGAGAAAGACGTATAGTAGAAAAAGGCACGGCAGCCTCAGACCTTGCAGAAAAAGCTGCCAGAAAAGCCATTGAAGACGCAAATGCGGATCCTCAGGAAATTGACCTCATTATCATAGCCACATCAACGCCTGACATGTTTTTTCCTTCAACTGCCTGTGTTCTACAACGAAAACTCGGTATAAAAAATAACAGCGTCTGTTTTGACATTTTTGCAGCCTGTAGTGGGTTTTTGTATGCCCTGGGCATTGCAAAAAACATGATGGAATCCGGCCAATACAGAAGCTGCCTGATTGTAGGTGCGGAAGCACTGTCCTATGTAACTAATTGGAAGGACCGCGGTACCTGCGTTCTGTTCGGTGATGGCGCAGGAGCTATGCTGATTAAAAGAGTTGAAGGAGAAACAAATGTTCTTTCAGTTTTACTGGGAGCGAACGGAGCCCATACTGGGATACTTGAAATTCCGGCCGGCGGTTCAAGATACCCAACAACCCATGAAACACTTGACCAAGGATTAAACTGTATAAGGATGGATGGCAAAGAAGTTTTTAAACATGCTGTTATAACTATGCTGAAAGCCGCAAAAAAAGCACTTGAACTGAGCAACAAAAAACTTGAAGATTTAGCCCTTCTTATACCTCACCAGGCAAACATGAGAATAATAGAAGCCATGGGTGAAAGATTAAACCTTCCAAAAGAAAAGATTTTTGTAAATTTACATAAGTACGGCAACATTTCTGCAGCAACCACAATAGTAGCCCTTGATGAAGCCAGAAAACAAGGGATAGTTAAAACCGGCGACTATGTAGAATTAGTAGCCTTTGGCGCTGGCTTAACCTGGGGTGCAGCTGTTATTCGTCTATAATATATATTATAAGGAATATGCATATGTCAAAAATTGCTTTAGTATTTCCAGGTCAGGGTGCCCAGTACGTAGGTATGGGTAAGGAACTATATGAATCTTACCCGGAAGCAAAAAGCATACTGAATTCTTCCAACGATATATTAGGTTACGATATAAAATCCATTCTTTTTAACGGCCCGGAAGAAAAACTCCGTGAAACTATTATTACTCAACCAGCCATATTTTTAGTTTCTATTGTCGCATATGAAATACTGGCAAAACAATGCCCTGAAATAATAACAAATTCAATATTTACCGCAGGCCACAGCCTTGGTGAATATTCTGCACTGTATGCCGCGGGAGTTTTTGACTTAAATATAGGTCTTAATTTAGTTAAAAAAAGAGCCGAATTTATTTACCAGGCAAGCCAGGAAAATCCGGGAACTATGGCAGCTATAGTAGGAATGGAAGAAGCAAAATTAAAAGAAATGTGTACAGAAATTTCAAAACCTCAAAATCCGGTAGAAATGGCCAATTTTAATACCTCAAGCCAAATAGTAGTATCAGGGAAAAAAGAAGCTGTTACCGCACTAGTAGAAGCAATAAATACCCTTGCCTTACCGGCGGTAAAAACAATAATGTTAAATGTAAGCGGCGCTTTTCACTCCTCATTAATGAATGAGGCATCTCTTGCAATGAAATCACAACTAGACAACACCACACTGAATAATCCAAAAATACCTGTAATAACAAATTTTGATTCAGAACCTACAATATCAGAATCTGAGATCAAAAATAAACTTGTAAAACAAATTGACCACCCAGTTTTATGGCAAAAAACAATGGAAAAATTGACAAATTCGGGAGTTGACACTTATATCGAAATGGGTCCCGGAAAAATTCTTTCTGCAATGATTAAAAAAGCTAACAGAGCCGCAAAAACCTATAACATTGAAAATAAAGCAACCCTTGAAAAAGTAATTATGGATTTAAAGAACCAATAAAAACAAGGAGACAATGAAATGTGTGAAAAACAACTACTAAACAAAGCAGCAATTATAACCGGTTCTGCACAAGGAATAGGAAAATCCGTTGCTCAGGCCCTGGCTGCCAAAGGTGCCAACATAGTTATCAGTGATATCGACGAAAAACTATCTCTTGAAACAGCTGAAGAAATAGCAAAAACATACGGTGTTTTAACCCTTTCTGTTAAGGCTGATGTTTCAAAATATGACGACGTAGAAAATTTAGTAAAAATGACTCTTGACAAATTTCAAAAAGTTGATATACTTATTAACAATGCAGGCATAACTAAAGACAATCTTATCATAAGAATGTCGGAAGCTGAGTGGGATTCTGTAATCAATATTAACCTTAAAGGCGTTTTCAATTGCATAAAATCGGTCAGTAAGGTTATGATGAAACAAAGGTGTGGCAGAATTATAAACATCGCATCCGTTGTAGGGTTGATGGGAAATGCCGGACAGATTAATTATTCCGCATCTAAAGGCGGAGTAATTGCCATGACAAAAACCAGCGCAAGAGAACTTTCATCAAGAAATATTAATGTAAATGCAATTGCACCCGGATTTATTAGAACCAGAATGACTGATACTCTTTCAGAAGAACAAAAAAAGAAACTTACAGATATAATCCCTTTATCGAGGCTTGGGGAACCTGAAGATGTAGCAAAAGCTGCAGTATTTTTAAGCACTGATGACTCAGCTTATATTACAGGCCAGATAATCTCGGTAAACGGCGGAATGTATATGTAATAACCGGCAAATAAAGCCGGCAGATAAAATTATCAAACAGGGGGAAAAACCAATGGCAGCAGATCTTGAAGCAAAGGTGAAGGAAATTATCGTTGAAAGATTAGGTGTGGATCCGCAGGAAGTAACCCAGAATGCGCATTTTGTAAATGATTTAGGGGCTGATTCACTTGATACTGTTGAATTAGTAATGGCTTTTGAAGAACAGTTTGGACTTGAAATTCCAGACGACGAAGCCGAAAAAATTACAACTGTCGGCCAAGCTCTTGAGTATATCAAAACGCACCAGAAGTAATTAAATTTAATAATAACTGGAAACTAAAATGAAAAAACGTGTTGTTATTACTGGCATTGGAGCAGTATCACCTATTGGCATAGGAATACCGGAAATCACAATTTCTTTGAAAAGCGGAAAATCAGGAGCATCAAACATTTCAAGGTTTGATGTCAGCGCCTATTCCACAAGATTTGCCTGTGAAATAAAGGATTTTGTGCCTGAAAACTTCATTGACAAGAAAAAAGTCAGAAGAATGGACAGGTTCACACAGTTCGGTGTTTCTGCAGCAAAAATGGCCATTGAAGACTCCACTCTTGATATGTCAAAGGAAGACCCAAGCAGAATTGGGGTAATAGTTGGTTCAGGTATAGGCGGATTAAGTACTATAGAAACAGAACTGAAAACGCTTTTTGATAAAGGCCCGAAAAGAGTTAGCCCATTTGTTATCCCCATGCAAATAATTAACATGGTAGCCGGGGAAATTGCAATTGAATACGGCTTTACCGCGCCCAATTACGGTGTAGTAAGTGCCTGTGCAAGCGCAAACAATGCAATCGGTGATGCCCTCAGATTGATAAGATACGGCGATGCCGACGTTATTGTGACCGGAGGCACGGAATCCGCAATAACCCAGCTTGGTCTTGCCGGATTCTGTAATTTAAGAGCCCTGTCGCAAAGAAATGATGACCCGCAAAAAGCTTCAAGACCCTTTGATAAAAACCGTGACGGTTTTGTAATGGGTGAAGGTTCAGGAATGGTTGTTATTGAAACTCTTGAACATGCTAAAACAAGAGGCGCAAAAATATATGCCGAACTGGTAGGATACGGCGCAACTGACGATGCCTATCATATAACGGCACCTCATCCAGATGCTCAATCAGCAGTACAGGCAATGAAGAATGCTCTTTCTGATGGGAATGTTGCTCCGGAAGAAATAGATTATATTAACGCTCACGGTACTTCAACAGATTTAAATGACAAAATAGAAACCTTAGCTATTAAAAAAGTTTTTGGCGATCGTGCTTACAAAATACCTGTTTCTTCGACAAAATCAATGACAGGACATCTTTTAGGCGCTGCCGGAGGTATGGAACTTATTGCTACATTAATTTGTATGGAAAACGGGTTCATTCATCCGACAATTAATTATGAAACACCAGACCCTGAATGTGACCTTGATTATGTACCCAATACAGCTCGTAATATACAAATAAATTGCGCTCTTTCAAATTCATTGGGATTTGGAGGACATAACGCTGTTCTTTTGATAAAAAAATATAAAGAATAGTTTTCTAAAATGGATAAACTGGAAAGTATCTTAGGTGTAGATTTCAGCAACAAGAATCTTCTTTTAGAAGCTATAACCCATAAATCTTATGCTATAGAATCAAACAAGAATTACTGGAATGAACGCATGGAGTTTTTGGGAGATAGTGTGTTGTCCTGCGTAATAGCAGATTACCTGTATACCATTTATCCTGACTCAACTGAAGGTCATCTTTCTCGCGTAAAATCACAATTTGTTTCAAGACAAACACTTACAAGATGGGCTAAAGACCTTAATTTAGGGAAGTTTATTCTTCTAAGCAAAGGTGAAGAGCAAACCGGAGGAAGGGAAAGAGAAAGCATTCTTGCCAATGCATTAGAATCTATTTTGGGTGCAATCTACCTAGAAAAAGGTTATTTAGTAGTAAAAAAGTTCATAGTAAATCATTTTTCCTCAAAAGAACACGTAACAGATATTGATTATAAATCGAAATTGCAGGAAATGATACAAGCAAAACATAAAATTCTGCCAATATATGCTGTAGTAGATGAATCCGGCCCGGAACACGAAAAATCATTTGTTATAGAAGTGAGCGTAAAAAACAAGGTTTTAGGTAAGGGGCGGGGTAAAACAAAAAAAGAAGCAGAACAGCAATCAGCAAAACAAGCTTTAGATAGTTTGCTTAAATAACATATAAGTTATCATATTGTTACAGGAGGAGTAAAAATAATGGATTATTTTTTATCCGAAGAACAGAAGATGCTGGTCGAGCTTGCAAAAAAATTTGCACATGAAAAAATCAAACCGGTCCGTGAAGAATTTGATGAAAAAGAAGAATTCCCATGGTCAGTTATAGAAGAGTTTGCTAAAACGGATCTCGCAGGAGTTTATATTCCGGCAGAATACGGCGGTATGGGTATGGGTGTATTTGACCTTTGCGTTGTAGTAGAAGAATTATCAAAAATTGATGGTTCAATTTCTCTTTCACTTGCAGCAACAGCACTGGGCACATTTCCAATACTTTTATTCGGCACAGATGACCAGAAAAAGAAGTACTTACCAGGCATAGCCAGCGGTAAGAAACTTGCTGCGTTCGGTATTACCGAACCAAACGCAGGTAGCGATGCAGGCGCAATACAAACCTCAGCAAAAAAAGAAGGCGACAGTTATATACTTAACGGCACAAAATGCTTTATTACCAATGCCGGCGAAGCAGAAGTATATACCGTTATTGCCATGACTGATAAAACAAAAGGCCCCAGAGGAGCAAGTTGTTTCATCGTAGAAAAAGGAACACCCGGATTTACTTTCGGAAAGAAAGAAAAGAAAATGGGAATCCGCTCTTCATCTACCAGAGAACTTATATTTAATAACTGCAAAATCCCAAAAGAAAACCTTCTTGCAAAAGAAGGCATGGGCTTTATTGTAGCTATGAAAACCTTTGATGCCTCTCGTCCAGGCGTAGCAGCCCAGGCGCTGGGTATTGCTGCCGGTGCACTTGATGATGCAGTAGATTATTCAAGAAAAAGAGTACAGTTCGGCCAGCCCATATCCGGATTTCAGGCAATTCAACACATTCTTGCAGATATGGCTACAGAAGTTGAAGCTGCCAGAGCATTGCTTTATGCAACAGCAAGACAATATGATAAAGACCCGAGCGCAAGAAACACCAAATCAAGCGCCATGGCTAAATTATATGCCAGCGAAGTAGCAATGAAAACCACCGTAAATGCTGTTCAAGTACTCGGCGGATACGGTTACATGCGTGAATATCCGATGGAAAAAAGAATGCGTGATGCAAAAATCACCCAAATATATGAAGGCACAAGCCAGATTCAGAGAAATGAAATAGCTTTTGCTTTAATCAAAGAATCGGCAAGAAAGTAAAAAGGATTAAACCATGAATTTCATAGTCTGCATCAAACAGGTTCCTGCAACAACAGATGTGAAAATAGACAGCAATACTAACACTCTCAAAAGAGAAGGTGTTGAATCTATTATCAACCCATTTGATGAATATGCCATAGAAGAAGCTGTAAGGCTTAAAGAAAGAACCGGCGGCAAAGTAACGGTTATTACCATGGGACCTCCGCAAGCAGAAAATGCCTTAAGAGAAGCTCTTTCCAGAGGCTGTGATGAAGGTATTTTGGTTTCAGACAGAGCTTTTGCCGGAGCAGACACATTAGCAACATCATATACATTGGCGCAGACCATAAGAAAAATAGGTGAATTTGATGTAATTATCTGCGGTAAGCAGGCATCTGACGGCGATACTGCGCAGGTTGGCCCCGGAGTAGCTGAAAAACTCAATATTCCTCATATTGCTTACGTAGGGAAAGTGGAAGATATAAAACCCGGCACAATGAAGGTACAGAGAATGATGGAAGACGGCCATGATATATTTGATGTTTCGCTTCCTGCGCTTATTACAGTAGTTAAAGAAATTAATAACCCGAGACTGCCTTCTTTAAAAGGCATGATATTTTCCAAAAAAGCCGTAATAAAAAAATGGACAGCTGCAGATATTTCAGCAGATGCTGACAAGATAGGCCTTTCAGGATCTCCTACTCAGGTTATGAAAATATTTTACCCACCGGCACGTCAGGGTGGAGAAAAACTTACCGGAGAACCCCAGGATCAGGCCGCAGCTCTTGTTTCAAAAATGAAAGAGCTAAAACTAATATAGGACTTTAAAATGGCAAATAAAATTGAAGTGTTATCAGAAAAATGTACAGGCTGCAGTTTATGCGTAAAAAGCTGTCCGTTTGGAGCAATAGTGCTTGTTGACAGACCGGAACACCCAAAAAAACAAAAACTTGCAGTAATTGATGTTGCAAAATGTAATTATTGCGGAGCCTGTGTAGACGCATGCAAAAGATTCGGTGCCATTTTGATGTTGAAAGAAGAAAAACAAAAAGCAGTAGATTTTGCCTTATATAAAGACGTATGGGTTTATGCAGAACAACGGCACGGGGAAGTATCTCCGGTAGCTTACGAACTGTTAAATGAAGGCAGAAAACTTGCTGATAAGCTAAAGACTCACCTTTGCGCAGTTTTGCTTGGTGATAAAATTGAAAATCAGGCTCAGGACCTTATTTTACATGGTGCTGATAAAGTATACGTTATCGATAACCCGCTGCTGAAAGAATTCTGTGACGATCCTTATGCAGAAACACTTGCTCATCTTATAAGAGAAGAAAAACCGGAAATAGTGATAATGGGAGCCACAAATATCGGCCGTTCATTTGCTTCCAGGGTAGCCGCAAAGATAGATACTGGTTTAACAGCAGACTGTACAGCGCTTGATGTAGATGTTTCCACAAGAAATTTACAGCAGACCCGTCCGGCATTCGGCGGAAACATAATGGCAACCATTCTTACTCCACGCCATAGGCCGCAAATGGCTACTGTAAGGCATAAAGTATTCAAACGAGCAACCAGAGACACTTCAAGAAAAGGGGAAATCGTAAAGAAAAACTATGATTTCAGCAAACTAAACCCCGGCGGATTAGATTTTATGAACCGCGCCAAATTCCTTCAGTTTGTTGCAGATACAACAGCTAAAGTAAACTTAAGTGAAGCTGATATTATTGTTTCCGGAGGCAGAGGATTAGGCAAACCGGAAGGATTTAAACTTATAGAAGAACTTGCAGAGACAATTGGCGGAGCCGTAGGAGCTTCCAGAGCCTCTGTAGATTCCGGCTGGATACCTTATTCTCACCAGGTAGGCCAGACAGGTCGTACAGTAGCACCTAAAATCTACATTGCCTGCGGTATCTCAGGGCAAATTCAGCATTTAGTAGGTATGGGTTCTTCCGAAGTAATTATTGCCATAAACAGGGATCCCGAAGCGCCAATGATGAAAATTGCTACTTTTGCGCTTGAAGGCGATCTTTATGAAATAATACCCTGGATCATCAAAGAAATAAAAAAATCCCGCGGCGAAATCGAGTTTGTAAAATAAACTGTGTAAACGGCTATAATCTTATATATAATTTAATGGGAGGAGATTATGGCCGAAATCAGGGACGAGCTTTTAGAAGAGTTGTTGAAAGA
>Ga0208977_1001749_pt1 | contig 10218 bp, 11 predicted proteins | sample RifOxyA2_FD_184030 | JGI IMG/M metagenome (GOLD analysis project Ga0208977, IMG submission 184030) | Groundwater microbial communities from Rifle, Colorado - Rifle Oxygen_injection A2 (SPAdes) | ecosystem: Environmental > Aquatic > Deep subsurface > Groundwater | place: Rifle, Colorado, United...
TTAGCCAAAACACTACCATACCTCATCCTTGTGTTCTTTTTCAAAGCTACCAGAATCATCGCTGGCTTTCTTCGAAAAAATACGTCAAAATTGTTTTTCATCTTAGACTTGTATAGTTTAATATATATATCCAGAAGGTATTTTCCTTTTAAATGTTTTGAAACGTATATGTTCATTCCTTCAAACCAGTGAAAAATTGATTATCCTAAAAATAAACTTATCAAATATGAAACTTTTTTTAATTTTTCAAATAATCGACGAAAATATGAACTTTTTTTTAAAATAACTTCTTCAATAAGGTTTTATTTCACCCCCAAAAAATGGTTATGGCGACTTCTATTTTTTAGAAGTATAGTTTAAATACTCAAGATAAGAGTACTATAATATGGTCGACTTTACATGTAAAAAATTTATCTTTGATGACATACTTAAATGTAGTTTAGGACTAACAAAAAAAGAATTTATTGTTTTGAAGCATCTAATTGATAATTCAGATATGGAATTAACCACTTTAAAAATTAAAGATAAATTAAATTTAAATTTAACAACTATCCAAAAAGCTGTTAAAAAGTTATCTGAAAAAAAGATTCTATTAAAATACAAAAAAAATTTAGATTATGGGGGATATATTTATGTTTATGAAGTTAATTATAAATCCCAGATAAAAATAATTCTCAAAGAAATAATAAAAAATTGGAATAAAAAAGTTGAAGAAGAAATTGACAAATGGGAATAAAATCAATCAAAATCTTTCATACCGATTTTTTCTTTTAATTTTTTCATCCTATTTCTAATATTAATAGCTTTTTCAAACTCCAATTTTTCTGCCATGTCCCTCATCTCTGCTTCAAGTTCAATTAAAATGTTTGGAATTTCTTTTTTTGGAATATGTTTAATATCTTTCACATCAACTTCTTTTTCTTTAATAGGCTTAATAATTGTTTTAGGTTCAATATGGTGTTTCTTATTATAATCCTCCTGAATTTTTCTTCTTCTGTTAGTTTCATCAATCGCCTTTTTTATTGAATCAGTCATGTTATTTGCATAAAGTATAACTTTTGCCTCAGAATTTCTCGCAGCCCGCCCAATTGTTTGAATTAAAGATTTATCATTACGCAAGAATCCTTCTTTATCAGCATCTAAAATTCCTACAAAACCAACCTCCGGAATATCAATTCCTTCTCTCAATAAATTAATTCCAACCAAAACATCAAACTCCCCTAATCTTAACTGCCGAATAATTTCAGTACGTTCAAGAGTATCAATTTCCGAATGTAAATATCTTGTTTTAATCCCGGATTCGGCTAAATATTCTGTTAACTCTTCTGCTAATCTTTTTGTTAATGTAGTAACCAAAATTCTATGACCCTTTTTTATAGCCTTGTCAATTTCAATCTTCACATCTTCAACCTGATTATCCAGTGGTTTAACCGATACTTCTGGGTCAACTAAACCAGTTGGCCTGATAATTTGCTCAACTATTCTTGAAGAATTTTCTTTCTCATATTCTGAAGGTGTAGCTGAAACAAAAATTGTTTGACGTCTATCCATTATTTTTTCAAATTCATCAAATTTTAATGGTCTATTATCATATGCACTAGGAAGACGAAAACCAAAATCAATTAAATTTTTCTTTCTCGCTTTATCTCCCTTATACATCCCATGAATCTGTGGAATTGTCTGATGCGATTCATCAATAATAATCAGGGAATCATCGCTAAAATAATCCATTAATGTATACGGGGGTTCACCGGATTTTCTTCCGTCAAAATGTCTTGAATAATTTTCAATACCCTTGCAATAACCTGTTTCTTTAATCATCTCAATATCATGCAATGTTCTTTGTTTTAATCGATGTGCTTCAAGCATAGGCATTTTCGTTAAAGTTTCTTTTAGTTCTTTTTTTATCAACTCAAGTGCAGGAGTAATATCTTCTTCCGGAACAATAAAATGTTTTGCAGGATAAACAGAAAAATAATCTAAAGAATCAATCTTTTTACCGGTAATTTTGTCTATCTCAAATATTTTCTCAACAACATCTCCGAATAATTCAATCCGGATTGTATTATTAAAATAACCAGGAGCTAAATCTATAATATCCCCTTTAACTCTAAATTTTCCCGCAGATAAATCTGTATCATTTCTTTCATACTGTGAATTAATTAATTTTAATAAAATTTCTTTTCGTGAAATATTTTGTCCAACTCTTAGACCGAATCTAAACTTTTCAAAATTCTCAGGTTTACCTAAACCGTAAATACATGAAACAGATGAAACAACAATAACATCTTTTCTTCCCATTAAGGATGCTGCAGTTGATAAACGCATTTGCTCAATTTTAGCGTTTATTTTAGAATCTTTTTCAATGTACTGATCTGTTGAAGGGATGTAACTTTCAGGTTGATAATAATCATAATAAGAAACAAAATATTCAACTCTATTCTCCGGGAAAAATGATTTTAATTCTTCATATAATTGTGCTGCAAGAGTTTTATTATGTGCTAAAACTAATGTTGGTTTATTCACGTTTTTAATAACGTTAGCGATAGTAAAAGTTTTACCACTTCCAGTAACTCCAAGTAAGGTTTGCATCTTTTCTCCTTTTAATATCCCTTCTGTAAGTTCTTTTATCGCTTCCGGTTGTGAACCTTGCGGTTTTAGTTCTGTTATAAGGTTAAATTTATTATTTACCATAATAAATCAAAAAATATTAACGTTATAAGGGTTTTGGCGAAAGAAAATTCTGATAAGTTTATAAGAATATATTATCCAATCACTTTTTAAAATCCAATTAATTTATAATCCAATGGAACAAAATGAAAGTTTAATGGATAGAACAATAAGACTTTTTGTAGGGATTATAATTTTATTTTTATCTTATTTTTTTGCAGTAGGTTTTTGGGAAATTTTATTTTATGTTATTGCTATAATTTTAATTATTGAAGCATTTACCGGTTATTGTGTATTCTATAAATTATATGGAATATCCACAAATAAAAAAGAAATCTCTGTTAATGAACCTGAAAAAGAATAAAAATATTTGGGCTGAAATCCCCTCCAGAAAAAAGAAAAAAGTTGCTAAAAAATAAATTAAATTTTCTTACAAATATATGAAGCAGAATCTTTAAAATTATAAACTAAATTCATTTTGGTTTTTGTCAATTCAATTCCTAAACTTCCTTCAGGGGGACAAATTACACTGTAAAGAGGATTATCAATATCAAAACCTTCTCCTTCATCTTTAATTACAAAATAAAAATTTTTTTCAAACCATAAACAATAAATTTCAATCTTTTTATCAGAATTCCTTTTGTTTCCATGCATTACTGCATTTGAAATCATTTCTCCTGCTACAAATCTAATATCCTCCCCCTGTGAATTAGTTACATTTTTTATAGCAAAATTTTTCTTTACAAAATTAATCCCATTTTCATTATATGCATAATCTGTGGGAGTTTGAAAGATTAATATTTTTGTATTTGGATCTTTTGAAATTTCTTCGAGAGTCAATTTTTTCATAATTTAATAGAAAACTTTTGAATTATAAATCTTGCTGAATAAAAAAGAATTTCTTTCCAATTCTTACCAAAATTTTAAATAATTTGAATTATTATTCTTTAATATGAATTGCAAATTATGTAAAAAATCAATTGAGAATTATCACTCGGAATTCAATCAACTAAAAATTGATGAATCTCATAAGGTTAATATTTGTTTAGATTGTATTAATAAATTTATGAAATGGCAACAAGAGACATATGCAAAACTTTTCCCGACAAAAATTGCTAAAAAATATATGGAAAAAATAAATAAAAAGATTATTTCTTAAATAATATTTTTCTTCTTCTCAGCCTTTGAAAACTAATAGCAAATCTATGTGCTTCATCTCTTATAGAAATTAATAACAGCAACCCTTTATTTTTATTGTTTAATCTTAGTATATCCTTATTTGGCAAATAAATTTCTTCTTCTTTTTTTGCTAAACCAATTACCGGAATTTTAATTTTTAATTTTTCTAATGCTTTAAGTGCAAAACTTAATTGTCCTGCCCCGCCATCAACAATGATTAAATCAGGCAATTTTAATCCTTCTTTAACAATCCGATAATATCTCCTATAAACAATTTCTTCAATTGAAGCAAAGTCATCAATTCCATAATCTCCTTTAATTTTAAATTTTCTATATTCAGATTTATTTGAAATTCCATCTTTGTATTGCACCATTGAACCAACTGTTTCTGTTCCGCTTAAATGTGAAATATCAAAACATTCTATTATTGAAGGAATTTTATCTAAATTCAATTTATCTTTTAATTCAATCAAACCTTCCTCTTTTGGAAAAAATGTTGCTTCAATATTCTTTTTAACTAATGTTATTAAATCTTTCAATTCACCTATCTTTGGGATAATTATTTTTATTTTTTGTTTTCTTTTTAATTCTAAATATTTAATTAAAGATTCATCAATCTCTTTAGGTAAAATTATTACTTTTGGAATTTGATTTTCAGAATAATATCTAGATAAAAATTCTTCAAAAAAATATTTTCTATACTCAAAAATAAATTCCTGCTTATTCTCTAAAACTCCTTTATTAATATTAAAAAGCATAAGATAAACTTTATCTTTTCTAATTATATAATTGATAATATCTTCATCATAGTTTTTTTGTCTTTCAACATTTTGTTTTTCAGTTAAAATTTTAATAGCATTAATTTGATCTCTTAATTTCATTGCCATTTCAAAATTATTTTTCTTTGAAGCCTCTTGCATTTTTTCATTTAATTCTTTGGATAATTCTTTGATATTCCCTTGCAAAATTTTTTGGCATGAATTAATATCCTCTAAATAATCTTTTTTAGAAATCTTTTTTTCACATGGTGCAGAACATAATCCTAAAGAATATCTTAGACAAACTTTTTTAGGCAATCTTTTGCAAGTCCTCAATTTAAATATTTTATTTAAAAGATAAATTATTTCATCTCGCATAGACGCAGAGATAAATGGTCCAAAAAGTTTTCCTTCAACATCTTTTGTTCTTGCGATGATTAATCTTGGAAATTCTTCATTTGTTTTTTCAATAAAAGCATATCTCTTAGAATCCTTTAAATTAATATTATATTTAGGATTATGCTTTTTAATCAAAGTATTTTCCAATAAAAATGATTCAATCTCCGTATCTGTAACAATGAATTCAACATCATTAATATGAGAAATCATTGCTTTTGTTTTTTCATCCTGTTCTTTATTTTGGAAATATGACTTCACTCTTTTTTTCAGATTTTTAGCTTTGCCAACATAAATTATTGAGTTTAAATTATCTTTAAAGAGATAACATCCGGGATTACTTGGTATTTTTGATAAATTTATTTTTTTCATAATAAATAAAGTTTAAATTAGAATTTAAGGGTTTTGAATAATCTATTAGGTTTAATCTTCTCTCCATACATCATGATTTCTAAAATTTTCGTTATAAAATAAATAATTATAATTACCTAAAGTCGATTTAAATTCTAAACTTTCAGTATTTTTCACCAGACCATAAAAAATTCCTTTTCCGGATTGATGCAAATTCCTTAAATGATTGCCAAATCCCTTAGGTGTTGTTCCAAAAAATCAATAGAAAGTAATTTTTTTCTTCCTTCTTCATCTAAATGGCTATAATCAAATTTAAAAAATAAATCTTCAATCCCATTAATAAAAAAAATTGGTAATTTTCTAGCGTTTGGAAATTTAGAATCTTTTTCTTTTCCGCAAAATTCTGTTAACTTAAAAACTCCATCCATAGTATTTTTTACAACTAATTCCTTAAACCAATCTTTTTCTTTTAAGGCCTCATATTTTTTTCCATATTTTAATTTTAAAATCGGTTCAAAAAAATCCATGGGATTAATAATTTTTGAAGCATCATGCCATGAGCATAAAAATGTTTTATTTCTTTTTGCTTTTTTATAAATACCTTGCAAAACTGCAAGAGTATCTTCATGCTTTCCATATAAAAGAACATGATTTTTTCTTTCTAAAAAAAGATCTTCACATAAAAAATCAATTTCTTTTTTCAATAAATCTTTCATTTTTTTAAAATGCTAATACTCTTTAAAAAATCTTTCAATCATTAGTTTTTTATATTATAAATCTGTTAATAATCACATGTTAAAAATAAATAAAATTCCATTATGGTTTAAAGGAGGATGTCTTAGTTCATTATTTTATATTTTAATAACTTTTTTAATAAGTCATTTTGATTCAATAAAAGAAAATATTCTTGTTAGAATTATAACTGTTACACTCTTAATTCTTTCTTTGCCTTTATTGATTCTTTATGCTTATATTGGATTTGCAATAGATTTAATTTTTAATACAGGTGTAGGTTATGAATCTCTCGGAATGTTTCCTCAAGGAATAATCTTTATGAAAATTTCAAGTATAATTTATTTTTTCTTTGTTGGAGTATTTATAATTAAAATTTATGAAATTATAAAAAAGAAAAATCTCTAAGAATTTATATAAAATCTATTCTAAGCAATGTTTATATATTTATTAAACATTTAACCTTTATGGTGATAAATAGAAAAATTAAACTTCTTCTTTATGGCGGAGGTTTATGGTATTTTGGAGAAGGAATGTTTGGACCTCTTTTTGCGATTTTTGCAGAAAAGGTTGGAGGCACTATTTTAGATATGACTTGGGCATGGGCTACTTATTTAATCATTGCAGGTTTATTATATATTCTTGTTGGTAAATTTACAGATACTTATCATCATAAAAGAAAAATTATGGTATTAGGGTATGCACTTAATGCACTATTTACATTCGGTTATTTGTTTGTATCTTCTCCAATGCATCTTTTTATTGTTCAAGCAGGTCTTGGAATTTCAACTGCCTTGGCAACACCAACATGGTTTGCACTTTATGCAAAACATGAAGACCGAAGAAATGGTGGATTTCAATGGGGACTTGCAGGAGGAACAGCACAAATAATTACCGGCATTGCAATAATTATCGGGGGTTTAATTGTAAATTATTTATCTTTTGATGTACTATTTATCACCATGGGGATAATTCAGGTTATTGCAACAATTACTCAGGCAAGGATTTTGAAAGAAACTTAATTTTTATATAAGTCTTTTTAAATAATTTAATCTTTCAAATATTAATGACAACAATTGTTGGAATTAAAACCAGAGCAGGGATAATTCTTGGAGCTGATACATTACATCAGGATGTTATAATTAATGAAAAAGGAAAATATGAAAAAACAGGTAATTATTCACATTCAACAAAATTACATTCAAACAAAGAAAAAACAGCAGTTTTAAGTTATGCTGGAGTAAATAATTCAAGAAGTAAAGAACTTTTAAATTCTTTTATTGAATCTAAAATTGACTTGCAAAAGATAATTTCTGAACATTCTTTTACGGAATTATTTAAATTAAATTATGAAAGATGGGGAGGTCGTGCACCCACAAATAATTTTATTCATTATTTACTCGCCACGCGTTTTGATAAACCTCGACTATATATCTGTTGGGAACTCGGTTTAATTGAAGAAACTAATTTTTATACATTAGGATCCGGATCTCAATTTGTGTGGGAATTTATTCAGGATAAAAAAGTGTCTTTTAAAGAAAAAGATTTTTCATTAAATGAAGGATTAAAATTAATTTCCGATGTTTTAATTCATAGTGCTTCAAAAGATTCTGAAACAAAAGGATTAGAGATGAAAGTTATTTATCCAGATAAAATTCAAAAAGTATTTTTAAAAAAATAATTTTTTTATTCTCTTAGATACATTTATAATATAAAATAAATTATTTATCATTAGAGGTGAGAAATGAATCAAAAAAGAATTTTAGTTATACCTTTTAAGGACTTGCATATTGAAGACGTACCAATTGTTGGGGGAAAAAACGCATCATTAGGAGAAATGTATCGTGAATTAAATAAAAAAGGCGTAACTGTTCCAAATGGATTTGCAATAACTGCATTAGCATATAGATATTTTATTGAATCTGCAGGATTAAAAGATAAAATCCATAAAATCCTCTCAGATTTAGATACAACCAGTACTCGTAATTTAATGAAGCGAGGTAAAAAAGTTCGTAATTTAATTTTAAAAGCAGAATTGCCTTTAGATTTACAAAAAGAGATTATTGAAAATTATAAATTATTATCTAAAGAATCTAAAGAGGATTATACTGATGTAGCGGTTCGTTCAAGTGCAACGGCAGAAGATTTACCAGATGCTTCATTTGCAGGACAGCAGGAAACATACTTGAATATACGAGGAGAAAAAGAATTATTAAAATCCTGCAAAAAATGCTTTGCATCATTATTTACAAATAGAGCAATATCTTATAGAGTGGATAAAGGATTTGATCATTTCACTATCGCACTTTCTATTGGCATTCAAAAAATGGTAAGATCTGATTTATCTTCTTCAGGAGTAATGTTTTCAATAGATACTGAATCCGGATTTAAAGATGCAGTATTTATCACTTCTATTTATGGATTAGGAGAAAATATTGTTCAGGGAGCAGTTAATCCCGACGAATTTTATGTGCATAAACCAACTTTAAAAAAAGGTTATAAGTCAATTATCTCCAAAAAATTAGGGAATAAAAAAATAAGGATGATCTATGGTTTAAAATATTTAAAACAGGTAAAAAATATTCCTGTTCCGGAAGATAAACAAAAAGAATTTTCTATTACTGATGATGAAATATTAAAACTTGCAAAAATGGCAATAACTATCGAGGATCATTATAAAAAAGCAATGGATATTGAATGGGCAAAAGATGGAAAAACAAATAAGCTTTATATTGTTCAGGCAAGACCTGAAACTGTTCAAAGTCAAAGGAATGTAAATATTTTAGAAGAATATGTTTTAAAAGAAAAAGGTAAAATTTTATCAAAAGGACAAAGTGTTGGTTCAAGAATTGGTTCAGGAAAAGTCAGGGTTATCAAAAATGTTTCAGGGATTCATGATTTTAAAAAGGGAGAAGTTCTGGTAACTGAAATGACTGACCCTGATTGGGAGCCAATAATGAAAATCGCTTCTGCAATTGTAACTGATAAGGGTGGAAGAACTTGTCACGCCGCAATTATTTCTCGGGAACTGGGAATTCCTTGTTTAGTTGGAACAGATGACGCAACAAAAAAACTAAAAAATGGCGACATTGTTACAGTTTCCTGTGCAGATGGAGAAGAAGGCAGAGTTTATGAAGGAAAGTTAAAATATATTATAGAAAAACATAATTTGGAAAAATTACCAAAAACAAAAACAAAAATTATGATGAACCTTGGGAATCCTGAACAGGCATTTGAACAAAGTTTTATCCCAAATGATGGAGTAGGTTTAGCTCGTGAAGAATTTATTATTAATTCACATATAAAAATACATCCTAATGCATTAATTGATTATGATAAATTAAGTGATAAAAACCTTAAGAAAAAAATTGATGATTTAACTTTTGGATACAAAGATAAAAAACAATTTTACATAGATAAATTAGCAGAAGGAATTGCAATGATTGCCGCAGCCTTTTATCCTAAAGATGTTATAGTAAGAATGTCTGATTTTAAAACAAACGAGTATAGAAATTTAATTGGCGGGGAACTTTATGAACCAACAGAAGATAATCCTATGATTGGTTGGAGAGGTGCAAGCCGTTATTATAAGGAAGCATTTAGAAAAAGTTTTGAATTAGAATGTAAAGCGATAAAAAAAGTTAGAAATCAATTTGGTTTAAAGAATGTAAAAGTAATGATTCCATTTTGCAGAACAATAGAAGAAGGAAAAAAAGTTCAGGAGATAATGGCAAAAGAAGGATTATCTCGTGGAAAAGATGAGTTAGAAATTTATGTAATGTGTGAAATCCCTTCAAATGTAATTTTGGCTGATGAATTTAGTAAAATTTTTGACGGATTTAGTATCGGTTCAAATGATTTAACACAATTGACTTTAGGGGTTGATCGTGATTCAGAAATTGTTTCAGATGTTTATGATGAAAGAAATGAGGCAGTTAAAGAATTAATCTCAATCATGATTAAAAAAGCAAAAAAGAATAAAAGGAAAATCGGAATCTGCGGTCAAGCTCCTTCTGATTTTCCGGACTTTGCACAATTTTTAGTAAAAGAAGGAATTGATTCAATTTCTTTAAATCCTGATACTATAATTAAGACAAGAATAAAAATTGCAGAACAGGAAAAAAAGAAATAA
>Ga0208977_1001751_pt1 | contig 10210 bp, 9 predicted proteins | sample RifOxyA2_FD_184030 | JGI IMG/M metagenome (GOLD analysis project Ga0208977, IMG submission 184030) | Groundwater microbial communities from Rifle, Colorado - Rifle Oxygen_injection A2 (SPAdes) | ecosystem: Environmental > Aquatic > Deep subsurface > Groundwater | place: Rifle, Colorado, United...
CCCACCCGCACCCGATTTTGTAAAAGTTCGCCGACTGTCCGCACCCGGCGGTTGCCCAAATGATCAATATCATCAGCAACTTCTTGACTATTATTAAGGCGAATAATCTCTTTGATGATGGCGATTAAATCATCCCGCAACAAAATCCGGTACTCTTTATCAAGCGGAACATCAAGGCCTAGGCGCCGGTTGATTTTATAGCGGCCAACCCGGCCAAAATCATAACGATCAAAATCAAAAAACATCGAGAAAATTAAACTCTTGGCGTTATCCGGAGTGGCTAAATCGCCAGGCCGAATTCTTTTATAAACCTCGATCAAACCTTCAGACTGATCTTTGGCGTTGTCTTTCTCGAGCGTCGCTTCGATAAACCTATTTTCCGGATCATTGTCGACATCCTTGAATATTTCTTTGAGCTCTTCGCCGTTGCCGCAACCGAAAGCGCGCAAAAGGGAAGTAATCGCCACTTTGCGCTTGCGGTCAATTTTGACCCAAATCACGTTTTTGGGCGAGGTCTCGATTTCCAGCCAGGCTCCACGGTTAGGGATAATCTTAGCCCCATAAAAATTACGAGTTTTGCGTTTTTCGAAAGTAAAAAATATTCCAGCCGAACGAATCACCTGCGATACCACCACCCGTTCGATGCCGTTAATTACAAAAGTCCCGTTATCAGTCATGAGCGGGAATTCGCCTAAAAATATTTCCTGTTCCTTAACTTCGTTGGTTTTTTTATTAACGAGCTTGGTCTTAACCCGCAAAGCCGCATCATAGGTTAAATTTTTGTTGCGGGCGACTTCTTCGCTAAATTTTGGTTCGTCCAAATAATAATCCTGAAACCATAATTCCAAATCGCGGCCAATAAAATCTTGAATCGGGGAGAACTCTTCGAACAATTCCTTGAGGCCGTCTTTAAAAAACCAGGCATAAGCGTTTTTTTGAATTTCGATTAGATCGGGCAATGGTTCGACCTCATGTTGGAGAGTAAAAAATTTGCGTTTTATCATAAAAGTAGCTTCGGGTTAAATCCCTTTAAAAGAATTAAGGACTTTAAAATAAATAAAACAAAAATAAAAAATCAAAGAAACCCCGCTCCCTGTGCATCAAGGGCTTTTTTTAATTGTATTCCTAGCTTAACACGCCAGATAGGAAAAAAACATTTGTTATAGTTTCCAGGGGAATTGAGTAATAGACTGATAATTCCCAGAAACAATTGTCTTGCCAAGTGAGGAATATTGCCCCACCTGGCAAATAAATTCTTACTTAATACAACTTAGCAGATTTATGAATATCCGTCAAGATACTCTATTTATCGCTCAGGCCGGCGAAAACGAGGACCGCCAGCCATCGGGCGTTTATCACGATTAGGACGGAAATCACCGCCACCGCGCGGGGCACTGCTACGGCTGTTGCCGCCGTTTCCAGCTTTGGGCTCCACGCCGTCGACCGTTAAATTAAATCGGCCTTGATCGTCTTTTTCGAAAACTTTAACTTTGAGGGTGTCGCCAACTTTAACAATATCGTTAGGATCGCGAACATAGTCTTTGGACAAATTGGAAACATGAACCAACCCATCCTGAGTCGGCGTGAGTTCCACCATGACGCCAAACGGGAAGATTCGCGCGACTTTGCCGTCATAGACTTCGCCGACATTAACTTCCTTGGTCAGTTCTTTGATTTGTCTTAAAGCTTCTTCAGCCCCTTCCTTGCCAACCGAAGTCACCAGCACTGTCCCGTCTTTCTCGATATCAATTTCCACCTGAGTGGCCTCGATAATTTTATTGATAGTTTTACCGCCCGGGCCAATCACCAAACCAATCTTCTCAGGATCAATGTGCAAAGTATAAATACGCGGCGCGTATTGCGAGAGTTCCTCACGCGGTTTGGCGATTAACTTGTTCATTTCAAGCAAAATTTTGTCCAACGCCCGCCGAGCTTGGCTGAGAGTTTGTTTGACAACATCATCCGAAAGTCCAGTCGTCTTCGTATCCATTTGGATAGCCGTAACGCCTTGGGCAGTGCTACAAATTTTAAAATCCATGCCGCCTTCAGAATCTTCCAAATCCTGCAAGTCGGTTAGAATCTGAAAATTTCCCTGTTCATCCGAGCAAAGCCCCATGGCAATCCCGACCACATGCCGAGCAATCGGCACGCCACCATCCATTAAAGCCAACGTCGTGCCGCAGGTCGCGGCCATCGAGGACGAACCATTAGAGCCTAACACCTCTGAGACTACGCGAATAGTGTATGGAAAATCTTCCTGCGTCGGCAAAACGGCACGCATAGCTTTTTCGGCCAAGGCGCCATGCCCAATATCCCGCCGTCCTGGCCCGCGCAACATCCCCACTTCGCCCACCGAATAAGGTGGAAAATTATAATGATGCATAAACCGCTTTTTGGTTTCGATTTCCATGGTTTCCAAATACAAAACATCTCCAGGCGCGCCTAAGGTAATTATAGAAACCACTTGCGTGTCTCCGCGGGAAAAATGGCCAGAACCGTGAGTGCGCGGGAACAGCCCGACTTCCATGTTAAGCGGCCGGATCTCTTCCAATCCGCGCCCATCCACCCGCCGGCCAGAAGCAATGATCGCCTTACTAACTTCCTTCTCCACCCGCGGATAAACTAATCCACCGGCTTTTTCGCGTTTATCTTTGCCGATTTGTTGTTCTTGTAAATAAACGTCTAACTCCAAGCGAAGCTGTTTAATAGTTTCGGTCCGCTCACTTTTATTAGCCTTAGGTTGATTAAACAAAACTACTGGAATTTTTTCAGCCAGCCAGCGCTCCACTTTGGCTAAATCTTCGGCACTCAATCCTAAATCCGCCTCAACGATCGGCTCTTTTGGTTTGCCGATCTCAGCTTGAATTTGGGAAATAAACCGAATAATTTTTTGATTGTGTTTCTTGGCTAGCTCAATCGCCTCAAGAATGGCGGCCTCAGAGACTTCTTTGGCTTCGGCTTCAATCATAATTACTCGACCATCGGCTGTTGATGCAACCACCAAATCCAACGTCGATTTAACAAGTGCGGTATAAGAAGGGTTTAAAACATACTCACCTTCTATAAGCCCCACGCGCATCGCGGAAATCGGCCCATTCCATGGAATTTTCGAAATCGCTAAAGCGCAAGAGGTGGCAATAAAAGCCGGAATGTCCGCGTCGTTTTCTCCATCAACCGAAAAAACTGTCAGTATCACCTGCACGTCTTTGCGGCTGGTTTTATTAAAAAGCGGCCGCACCGCGCGGTCGATCATGCGCGCCGTTAAAATCGCCTCATCGCTCGGACGGCCTTCGCGCTTAATAAAACGAGACCCTTTAATTTTACCGGCGGCATAAAGCCGTTCTTCGAAGTCGATCATTAAAGGAAAATAATCGACCCCATCGCGCGCTGTACCGCCTTCCACAACCGTGGCCAAAACCTCGGTATCGCCGTAACGGCAGGTGCAGGCGGCATGCGCCTGTGCGGCAAAATGGCCGAATTCTATCGTCAACTCCCGACCAGCCCATTCAAGAGCCCATTTTTTAATCTCTGGCATAATTTATTTTTGCCGCGTCCGAGACAGCCCCAATCATCAAGGGCAACGGCCTTATTTATTTTTTAAAATGATAAAAGCAGGGGATAGTGCCCCTGCTTAAAATTAATTAACAGTTTTTGGATTTTTGAGTAATTCGGCGGCGATTAATTCTTCGGCTTCAGCTAAGCGCGCGGCCTCTTCTTGTTTGATGTCTTCTTCCACGGCCATGCTCTCGGCTGGCCGGCGCAATTCCAGTTTCTTAATAATTTTCTCAAATTGCCCGCGGTCGTCCTGGCGCAAAAATTTGAGTAGACGTCGGCGGCGGGACACTTTTTTAACCAACCCGCGCCTGGAGGAAAAATCTTTCTTGTGATCACGCAAGTGCTGGGTCAACATCTCAACTTCTTTGGTCAACAAGGCGATTTGTACCGAGGCCGAACCAGTATCATTGGTATGCGTTTTATACTTCTCAATGATATTATCTTTGATTGTCTTGGTCAACATAAAAGTTACTCGTATATTCCAGTCTTTTAAAAAGCCGAATAATATCAGGCCTCAACCAGAATAACGATTTAATCATTAGCTTTTTATATACTAAACTATTTTGCTTGGTTTGTCCAGTTGAACAATTGTAACTGCCCACTAAACATAACATACTACTGTCATTGCGAGGAGTGCATCATAATTTTAAATAGACGCACGACGTGGCAATCTCAAAGTTTGAATTGTCTTATAAATTCGGGATTGCCACGCCTCAGCTCTTAAGGCTTCGGCTCGCAATGACAATGGGCAGTGAGCAGTTGCGAACGATTTTGACGCTATTTGATTAACCGCTTAAATTCTTCCACCATCGGCACCTGATCGGCCTCTAGCCCATAATTTTGAGCTATATAAAAAGACGTCCAGTCAGCCAAAAGCAAGGAGTCAAAAATTTGTTGCCAGCGATTTTGGCCGGCGAGTTTAAGTGTTTCTACGGTCAAACCACGATCTTGATAAAGTTTTTGTAAAATTGACATCCTTTGTTGCACCCGGGGATGGTCATCAGAATCAGTCAAAAAAAGAAAATAAAAAATGTTTGATAAGTGAGAAGTGGACTTTTTGACGTCAAAACCAGTCATTTCGTTATGATTCATTTCCGGCAGGATGTTATAAAAAGCGGGAATTTTGCCGGTTTCGTTGAGTTTTATTTTCCAGTTATACGCTACCGCGCGATTGCGCGCTGAGGCATAGATGACTGGCACGCGATTTTTAAGCCGGCCAGCTAGTTCTTGGCCAGGCGTCTCCAGTTTAGCTGGTTCAAAAATTTGAGCTAATTGACTCAGCTCTTTAACTAAATTTTCCTGATCCATGGCTTTGGCCAGGGCTTTGGTGCTAAAACCCAAGGCCATTCGCGGCTGGATGCCGATCGAGGGGAGTTGAATGTAAGGCGCCCGTTTTTCCTGGGCCAGTTTTAATAACTGCCCGCCGGTCGTGATGGCAATGGTTGAGATTTGATTCTTGAGCGCTTCGTTATATGCATCAATCGTCTCCTCGGTATTACCAGAATAGGAACTGGCAATAAGTAAATATTTTTCTGACCCTGCTTTGGATAGGGGAGGCAGGCCATAGTCAGAATGAATGATAAGATTGAGGCTCGGGTCGCGCGCCAACAGCAAATCGCCGTTCAAATGCGACCCGCCCATGCCAGCCAAAATAAATTTATTGACGTTTGCCGGCAGTGGCCCGTTTTCGATTTGGGGCTCCCAGCTAAATTGAGTAGCAAAATTTTTGATTGTTTCGTTCATCATATAATATTGATTCTAACACGAAACTGGGTTATTGGGCTAGCGGTTTACTGTGTGATTTTGACACTCTGTCTATTAAAAAACCAAGCGCTGAACCGAGCAGAATATTCATAATCAGTATGGGAATTAAATCACTGGGGTTTTGCCAGCCAACTATAATGGCTATTGGAATCAACAAGATGAGCGACAAAATTAAACCCTTAACCGCCCCTTTTAATTTCATATCCGAAACGGCAATCACAAAACCAGCCACTATCCAGAAACTAAAAGCCGACATGTTGGCGTCCCAAGTTAATTTTTGAATTATCATCGGAATTACATCAATAATTCCGGCCGCGAAACCGAGAAGTAGACCTAATTTGATTTTGGACATAGGTAATTGGATAGTTAAGCGATTTTAGTCTCCTCAATGAGCCATTCCCATAAAGGCTCAAACTGTATAGTCATTCCGTCTTTTTCTACTGTACGTTTCTCGTTCCACGTAAGTACTGTCAGTAGGGGAACATTTCCGCCAGAGACGGACAATTCTTTTCCGGCTTCCACCAATGCTTTTACCTCTCTCTCTTCAACAGCCTGATTTGTTGATTCGTAGGCGACCTGTATAAGTTCTACTACTTTATATCCCTTTTTAAGCACAAAATCTATTTCTCGATCGTTACGAGTTTTGTAATAAAATAATTCACGATTTGGCTGATTACCTTTTTTAACAAGCTCTATAAAAACAAGATTCTCCATGAGTTTACCGGCGTTCGGAGAATGCTGTACGAACTTAGCGGTAACAAAGCCATTATCTACAACGTATGTTTTCTTTGAAGATCGCAATCGCGTGCCAACTTTTGTCGAATGGCGTTTCAAGAAAAAAATCAAATATGCTTCAGTAAGATAGCCGAGATAATTTTCCAACGTAACTTGGCTTTTGAAACCCAAAACATTGGCAAGTTTCTTAGCACCATATTGACTGGAAACATTGTTTATCAAATATGATCCAAGGTTATCTATCTGTTCAGAAAAACGTACTTTGTGACGCTTTACCACATCTTTAAAGAGGACAGCATCAAATAGTACATCAAGATATCCACGCGGCTCGACATCCTTTGTAACAACTTCCGGATAACCGCCATTAGTCATATACTGGTTTAAAATCGCTAGAAATTTTGCTTTTTCATCAGGCAGTGAAAGTGTATCGGCCGTAACTTTATACTGTTTGGCCTTTAAAACTTCCGTAAAATTAAACGGCAATATTTCTATAGGAATATGTCTTCCTGTAAGATGCGTGGCGAGTTCTTTTGAGAGCAGACTTGCATTTGATCCGGTTAGCACCAGATTATATCCAGCTCGATGTAAACGATTTACGAACAGTTCCCAATTCGGAAGATTTTGTATTTCATCAAAAAGAATATATTTTGTTTCGCCGTATGCAAGCTTTAACTCAGTCATAAGTTCATCAAGGTCAATCTTTTCTTCTCCAGGGAGCGATTCGTCGTCAAAATTAAAATATGCAAAAGATTGCTCTTTTAAGAGCCTAAGCGCCAAGACAGATTTACCTGCTCGGCGAGGGCCAAGAATGACTTTTATCAAGTCTGAAGACAGCCATTTTTGAGCGTCTTTTTCTTTAGCTCGTTCTATGTACGGAAGCGAGAGTAGCCTTTCTTTATCCTGTTTTTGTTTGGAAACTATGGATTTAAGCATAGTATTTATGTTATACTATGCTTATTTCCCCTTTTTAGCATAGTACGATAAGTATACTGTACATAAAAGGAAAAGTCAACACTGAATTTTGAATTAATACAACTGCCCGCCGATTATTGCTTCTGGGATATCAGGAGTAATAAGAATACTCCTTCTTTATCTGGTACCCCCAGGGTGAGAACTATAGGGATATTTATTAAAAATTTTTTAGATATTCGTTTATTCTAACACTGTCTTCATTTTCCTTTTCACCCTTAAAATATATCTCAATAAACTCAATTTTACAACTTTGGCAATAAAAAGCGTAAATAATTCGGAGCGACGAGCCCTTTAAATAGCGACAAAACAAACGCGCTTTGACAATGGCACATTGTTTGTTTCGTGTAATAACATTAAAATGCTTGCTATTTCCCAGTGGCACGACATCAATTACGCGCTTAAATTCTTCCAAGTCGTCGGATAATGATTGATATTTCTTTAAAAATCGCTTAAATTCCTTGGAAAATTCCGGCAGTTCATTAAAGTTCATCTTCATAATTTCTGACGGAATAACGTTCGTCGCGATAAAAAACACTTTCGTAAGAAAGCGGTTTGCCGTTTTCCGCCGTTTTCCAAGGAATATCTTCGTGCGAATAATTTTCCATTTCCTTCGCATTTTTATCGGAAAGCCGCGCCAAAACAGCGTCAATATGCTCTATCTCGCGGCCAGACAAGACATCAAGGTTGGGGCGTCTAATCGGCAGATATTTTCTTTGCGGATAATTAAAATATTTTCCCTCCACTTTCATGATCTCGCCATTTCGGATCATGTCGCCCACTATTGCTTTGAATTCAACAGGTGTAGGCCCATAATGATTTTTGATATATGTCGCGCCGACTAACTGTTCCTCAAATTTTTCGTAAAAATCAAAATCAATAAAATACAGCAATTTATAAATTACGGCTTCGCCGACATTGGGCTTACCGCCTACTTTTGATAAAATATAAAGCACAACCTCTCTAAATTTTTCAAGATTTTTCTGCGGAACGCTTATTCTCATTCCTTGTTTTTCCGTTTTTTCTTTTTTTGTTATCTTTTTTATCTCTGCCGGAACAGAGCCATCACTGCCTTTAACGAAATCATTAAAATCAATACCAAAAACATCCGCCAGCTTTCTTGCTTTGGTAATCGTTAAGTCGCTTTCGCCTTGTTCTATTTGAACATAGGTAGGGCGAGAAACACCGATCTTGGACGCCAAAAATTCTTGCGTCAAACTGTGCTTTTTGCGTTGTTCTAATATAAATTTGCCAAGCATATTGTTATAAACAGCATAATCCTTGTAAAATTATTTGTCAAATTTATGTAAAAAAACTATACATAATTGTTATGGCGTGAGGGAAATAATTAATTCTTTAACCTCTATAACAACTTTTCGATCAACCGCGCGAGCATGGCGAAAGGTGTTGCTCTATCGCTTTCTGTATAGCTATCACGTACTTGCAAGCAAAACTCGGTTATTTCATCACGATTTGCGCGAAGAAACGCGATAGCTACATTAGTATCACCATCAAGAAAGCAACGCACTGCGGCCTCGACTGACTTGGGCTCGTTGGAAGGTTTAAATTCTCTGTTTTCCATCATATTAATCTGATAGGGCGCCCCCCGCCCTTAAAAGAACGGGGTGCCCAAGAATAATAAAAACTTTGACAATTGCAAGTCTTTCTTTGGCGGAATACTTCAGTTATAAAGAAATGCCTTGTCGCCCAGTTGTTCTTTTTGAACATTTGGATCTTCACAAACGGCAATATCCACAACCTTCCCTGCATAATGTGCTTCACGATACTGATCCGCTGCGGTGATTTTACCTTTGTGCCACACCAAGAGCACAATATCTGCGTTCCCTTGGTATGTATCACCCTTACCGAGCTGGTAAACAGCATTAAACCCAAGCTTTTCAATCTCTGTTTCGGGCATATCTGTTTCTTTTGCTGGTTCCATAGCATTTACCTCAGACTGCTCAATTTCTGTTTTGGGCATTTCTGTTTCTACATAGGGTCTATGTCCTTTCGTGTGTCGCCGAATCAACTTATGTTCAACATTTTCAGGCTTTTGGCCATACTCACTATGTCTTTCGGGTGTTTTATAACCATCCCACTTTGAAGTTTCCTCTGGTGGTGGTCCACCCATTTCTGGATTTCCCATAGTATCTTAGGTTAATGAGCTAATTACAAAACGTCAACGTTTGGCTGATAAAAAGCAAAAATTGAACTTCTGCAACTATCTCAATAACAAATTATATTTTATCACAAATTACGTCGATTTTGGTGGTCCGTGCCGGATTCGAACCGGCGACCTCCACACCTGCCCGCCTAAATTTTGGTGGTGTTTGTTTGAAAAAGTCAGAACCCATTTTGCGGAGAACCCTGAAAACTAATGCGGACTCGGCGGGGCGAAACATTTGACTGGGGATATGGATTCGCCCTGTCTCGGCTGATTTCCCGCCCGCAGGAGGGGTCTGGGGAGGAATGCGGGCGGGTTTCGGACTGGGGGTTTTCGGAAATTCGGCGGCTATTCTTTCACCAAATGTTTGGTGTATCCCAATTCTACCAATTTTTCATACGCCGACCAAACATTTGGTGGTATCTCTTGAAAAATTTGGAAACCTCGCCCCGGATAAATTTTAATCCTTTGCAAATCGCCAATCATGATGTCGATAACTTTGTCTTTTGAAATTTCCTTGTTTGGATAGTCCTCAAACGAAATCGGAGGCGAGGTTACAATAAAGTTTTTCTCCGGCCAGACTTTTTTGAACGTCGCAAAGGTACGACGTTCCATGTATGGCTTTTGGATGAGAATGAATGTATCAAACTTCAGTCCCTTTTCGTCTAAAAGTTTTTTCGTGAACTCAACATTTTCGCCAGTATTTGTAGATTTATTTTCTATCAAGATTTTTTCTGGCGGCACTCCTCTTTTTATTGCTATATCAGCAAAAATATCCGCCTCTGGTTTCTGAAAAATGTTTTTTGTAAGATTTCCGAGCCCGCCAGAAAAAATAATGTAAGGGGCAAAGCCCTTCAAAAATAAATCTGCCGCATATTCAGCAACTCTTGTATCATGACTTCCTAAAACGAAAATGCAGTCTGCTTTTTCAAGCTTGTGATTGAGATGATGATAATCCCAAATGGTTTTGGCTAATTCGTCAATTTCAGTTTTGTTCATAGAGATGGTTACAAAACTCACTTC
>Ga0208977_1001764_pt1 | contig 10135 bp, 8 predicted proteins | sample RifOxyA2_FD_184030 | JGI IMG/M metagenome (GOLD analysis project Ga0208977, IMG submission 184030) | Groundwater microbial communities from Rifle, Colorado - Rifle Oxygen_injection A2 (SPAdes) | ecosystem: Environmental > Aquatic > Deep subsurface > Groundwater | place: Rifle, Colorado, United...
CGAAAAGCTTAGTATCATTAGGAATAAGATTTCTTTCTTTGAAGTTTACTTCTCCTTTACGACGTTCATCAAAAAGGATTCTGGCTATTTCACCCGTTCTTTTTGAATGGTCAATATTAAATGGTAGAATTTGTAAGTTTTTCAAAGGAAGTTCATCAATACTGCCACCTACACAGTATTCAGCAATTGAAATTGTTGATACGACTAAATAATAATCAGCATTTAATAAATAATGGTAAAAACCATTGGCATTAGAAAATAATGAATCTTGTTCATTGAGAAATCGGAGAAAGAAACTCGTATCGAGTAAAACACCTTTAGGCATTGAACCTACCTCTTATTTCATTTAACCATTCCTCAGATTTTATATTTTGCAACCAACCCATTGCTTTTTTTCTAAGCCTTTTTAAGTAGTCCTCATCATATTTTGTGTTATAATCTATTAAATCAAGAAATTTTAGACTACTCTTATCAATTTCGCCTGTTTCCGAATTTTGTTTTCCGATGGCTCTTATACCATAATATCTATATAGAATATTATTTTCCATTTCTTCGAGAATACGAGATGGTGTCTGAATGATTACTGTTCCAAGCTCATTAACTACTAAGTGAACATTAGCCTTGTCTTTTCCACCAGCATTTGTGATTTTACCATAAAAATAGAATTCAGAATCCGCCCATACAATTTCTGTTCTGTAAAAAAGTGTCGTTTTATCAATTATCATTTGATTAGAATTAGGTTGAGATGTTCTGATGAAATATGATAAATCTTTTTTAATGGCTGTTTCTTGAAATGTTTCTATTGCTTTTGCAGTGTTATAATCTAAGAAATCAATACTTTTTATATCAACGACTTGATTTAATATAGCAGTAAAACCAATAATGTATTGTAAACTTGTAATAAATGTGTGCTTGACAGAACCATTTTCAAGTTTATAACTTATTAAAGGACGATTAATTTTATCGCCAGGGAAAAGTAGATTTTCTACTTGTTGTATATCAGAAATTATTTCTCTTATATCATAATTTTCTGATTTTACATCAAGAATTCCTTTTTTCCCTGTAATTATTAATTCTATGTAACCTTGTTTCTCCATAAATGAAATTTAATAAATTTCCAATATATATAAAAATCTGTTGGATTAATTTATTAAGGATTTATGCATAACTGTATTGATTATTTAACATCTTGTTAAATGGGTTATTGCATAAATAAATTTTTATTCAATATATTTTATAATTTTTATTGTTTTGATTGTTATAACAATAAAACATTATTATTGATATTAAAAAAATTATTTAATTTGCATAATTACAAATTACTTATATTTTTTCTGATAATTTTAAGTTAAAGGATTTATGTATATCTCTTATAAGTGGTTGCAGGAGTTTGTTGAATTCGATTATACACCTGCTGAATTAGAGCATATTTTGACTATGCTGGGTATTGAAGTTGAATCTACTATTGATTATAATAAGAAGTATGAAAATTTTTATACTGCGAAAGTTTTAAATGTTGAAAAACACCCTAATGCCGATAAATTGACGGTTTGTAAAGTCAGTCTTGGAAATGAAGTAAAGGAAGTTGTTTGTGGTGCGCCTAATGTTGCTGAAGGACAAATGGCTGTGCTTGGAATTGTCGGAGCAGTTGTCCCTCAAAACGGAATGGTGATTGAGAAGAGGGAAGTAAGAAAAGTGGCTTCCGATGGTATGCTCTGCAGTAGGTTTGAACTTGATTTAGGCGATGACAAAAGCGGAATTTGGGTTTTACCGGCTGATGCACCTGTTGGTGTGCCTCTTGCCAAATACCAGGATATTGATGATACGGTTTTTGATATTAGTGTAACTCCGAACAGGGCAGATTGTCTGAGCCACATAGGGATTGCAAGGGAGATTGCGGCTTATTCCGGGAAAAAAGTAAAAATCCCTGAAATTAAATTTGTTGAATCTTCTCAAAAATCTGAAGATGAAGTAAAAGTGATAATTGAAGATGAGGAAAAATGTCCGAGATATACAGCAAGAGTAGTAAAGGATGTTCAGGTGAGGGAATCGCCTGAGTGGCTGAAAAGCAGGCTCACTATACTTGGAATGAGGCCCATTAATATAATCGTTGATGTTACAAATTATATTTTACTCGAGTGCGGACAGCCTCTTCATGCATTTGATTTGAACAACTTGAGTGATAAAACAATTGTTGTCAAGACTGCGAAAAAAGCCGAGAAATTCACAACACTCGACGGTAAGGAAAGAATTCTTGATGATGAAACACTGATGATATGCGATGGAAGCCGTTCTGTTGCAATCGGCGGTGTTATGGGAGGGGAGAACAGTGAAATCAGTAATGACACAAAAGATATTTTACTTGAATCTGCATTTTTCAATCCATCATCAATTAGAAGGACAGCGAAGAAGTTGGGAATACAAAGCGAAGCATCATATAGATTCGAAAGAGGTGTTGATATTGATAATATTGTTTATGCTTCAAACAGGGCTGTACAGATTATCTCAGAGATTTCAGGAGGCGAGGTTCTAAAAGGGATTATTGATGTATATCCTATAAAAAAAGAATTGCAGAAAGTGAAACTAAGATTCCAGAGAGCAAGAGATATTATCGGAACTGATATTCCTGATTCAAGGATTGAAGAGATACTTTCATCATTGCAATTTAAAGTAGTTGACAAGCAAAAAGAATACATAATTTTTGAAGTGCCTTCATTCAGACTTGATATAACTCAGGAGATTGATTTGATTGAGGAAGTTGCAAGGGCATATAATTATGATAATATTGAGCCTCAATACACATCAACAATTGACTTCAGCGGCGAGGGTGTGCCTGAAGTTCTTGCAGTTCCATTCTTGCGTGAGAAACTCACAAATTATTTTGTGATGAATGGATTTAATCAAATTCTTACTCAATATCAAACAGATCCAAAATCATCAGGGATAATTGGTGAAGAGACAATTAGAATATCTAATCCACTGGGTGAGGAATTATCTTTGATGAGAACATCATTAATTCCTTCGATTCTAAAAACTATCGAGAGAAACATAAGGGTTGGGAAAAGAGATTTGAGACTTTTTGAAATTGGGAAGTCTTTCCATAAAGTTGATAAAAAACAAAATACATTTATTGAAGGATTGAAGGAAAAGGAAACCCTGATTGTTGCAATTACTGGAAAGAAACATCCGAGGCAATGGTCTGTGCAAAGTAAGGATGTTGATTTATATGATATCAAAGGTGTGTTTGATAACATGAAAGAATTTTTCCATTTGAATAATCTTTCATTGGGAAAAAATTCTGATGGTTATAAAATTTATACTGCAAATTCACTTATTGTAAAATTGGAAGATAAAGAAATCGGGAGGCTGGGAGAAATTTCAGGGAAGTTGTTAAAAGAATTTGATATTGAAGAATCAGTATTTTTAATGGAAATTGAACTTGAGAGCATATATAATTTGCCTGAATTTAAAGCAAAGTATAAACCGGTTTCTCAGTTTCCTGTTGTGGTTCGTGATATAGGATTTGTTGTTGCACAGAATATTGAATCGGTTCAGATTTTTGATGTAATAAAAAAGAATGGCGGCGAATTATTTAATGATGCCGGAATCTTTGATATGTATGCAGGGAAAAATATAGCTGACGGAAAGAAAAGCATTGCATTCTCATTAAGCTTTTCATCACCTGAAAGAACTTTGGTTGATGAAGAAGTTGATGCGTCTGTTGCTCAGATTGTGAAGGTAGTCGAGAAGGAATTTGGTGCGGAATTGAGGAAGTTTTAAGTGTCATAAAATGAATAGCTACTACTTTTAAGTAGTGGAAGTTAATCACTAGTACAAGGGATTTATCCCTATACAAATAAGTGACTAAAGTCAAATTTGGTGGTAAGACAAGACCACTATCTAAAGATAGTGGCTAATCAATAAGATAATAATTCTTTATTATATACTAATTGAACGGTTTTCATTATGGCAGAGAACCAAATAACTGAAAATGATTTTAATCTCTTCAGCCAACCCGATACAGAGCTGAAGTCTGCCCTCGATAAGATGCGCGAAAGCGTAGGGCTTCTGATTAATGCACTCCGATCAACAGAGTCGGAAAATGCCTGGCTGAAGAATAAAGTTGACGAACTCGAGAAAGTCTATGACCAACTTAAAGACAAGGAAAAGCTTGAAGCGAGGGTCAAAGAACTTGAAATCAATGAGCAGAACATTACTTATGTTCATCAGGAACTATCCCGCAAAAACCACGAACTGAACAGTAAAGAAGAAGAAATACACAAGCTGAAAGATAACATTTCGATGCTCGAAAGCAGAATCATCGAGCTGGAGAATGAATTAACCACTCCTGCGGGAGCACAAGCTACGGGTATATCTATCGAGGAAGTCAATCAATACAAAGAAGCGATTGAATCATTCAAAAAGGTAGTGGAAGAAAACGAACTAATGCTCCATAACCTGAACCATCGGAATGAAGAATTACAAAAATCGTTTAATGAAGCTGTAAAGAAGAGTGAGAGCCTCGATGCCGAATTAATCTCGATGAGGACATTCAATGATAAAATTCTTTCGGAATTGAAGGATGAGCAAAAGAATAAGCTGATGTATGAGGCAAAGAACAAATTAATTGATGGCCTGAAAGAGCAGTTGAATAGCATCAGTTCACAAAGTATGGAGAAGGAAAATGCAATCGAGGAGTTGAGTAATAAATATGCCGATTTGCTCGAAGAAAATAAAAGGATGAAAGTTTTAATCGGCGATAAAGAATTTTACCTTAAGCAGGCTGAAAGCCTCGAGGAGCAGGTGAAGACTGCAAACAACGAGATGATTATTAAAAACAACCAGATTAATGAACTCCGTAAAAAGCTGGATGAAAAGAATAAAATTATTTCTGATAAAGAGCATGAAATCGGGAAGCTTTCTGAACATCTTGAAGAATATAAGCATCAGTCTGAGGATACGGAAGAGACTAACACTGAACTTTCAGCATTTAAAGAAAAATACCTCGAAACCTGCAATGAGATTGGCGCCCTAAAGGCAAAGAACATGGTGCTTGAAAAGAAAATCTCTGAAGTTAATGAAGAAATGCGGCAACGCAACGAAGAAAAGTTATTGCTCAATACCAAGTTAGAAACCTGCATACAAAGAGTTGAGAAGATGATTGGTAAGAATTGAAATTGCATAACTGAAAATGATATTTATGTATTTATGAGTATATAAAAGTTTTATTATCCCCATCAATACACTTCTTCGTGAGTACCTATAGCTTCGAGAAGTATTGTTTCATTTCCTGATTTTGAATCTTTGATAACTTCAAATACTATTCTAATATCATAACCAGCACTGCAAGCGTATAAGCCAGTCATTATACCTTTAAGTTTATGCGTTTTTAATTTGGGTTCATACATATTTTCACTCAAAGTATTAAGAATGATATTAATAGTTGCGGCTTTATCAGGATTGGAGGAAATGAAATTTTTTGCACTTTTTATAAAAGCTTTTGTTTTTAGGAGGGTTCTTTTCAACTAAGTATTTCCTTCATAATCTCATCAACACTTGCAGGTTTTGATTCTCCTCGTTTATACTCTTCCTGGGCTTCCCGAACAGTTTTAATTAACTGTTCACGTTTGTATTCTGTAAGTCTTTTTTGAAGTATAATGCTCAATTCTTCCTGTTCTTCTATCGGGAAGTTGTCAATTGTTTCAAGCACATCTGCAAAAGTGTTCATAATGTTTCTCCTTTTTTTGTTTTTAAACGAAATGTAAGATGATTTATTACAATCACCAAAAACCATAATATTGAAAAAAATTTGTTGCATTGCATTTAATAAAAATGTATGTTTGAGAAGCTAAAAGAGCGATATTGTTTTTTGGTTTAAAAAAAATCATTTTTTAGCTGATAATAAATTATATTTGTAAACGTTAAAAAAATTGCTTTAGCCAGATGGCACAAAAATTACGGGTATTTGTCGGCGGAAATGCCTACCCGTTGAAGGGTGATAACGAGAAGTTGATTCAATTGGCTGCCGAAGAGGTGAACAGCCAATTGGAGCAGTTAGGAAGAAAGCACTTAGGGGAAACAGAGGTTAGGTTATCGGTACTTGCGGCTTTGAATATTGCAGAAAAGCAATTAAAGCTCCAACAACAGTATGATATTGACAAGGGGTACGTTGTAAAGGAAGTAGAGAAAATATCGGATTTGATATTGGAGAATCTTGGGAATAGAGAAGGTTGATTAGAGGATACTCAGGTTGTTGGTGGATTTTTCATAGTTTTTTTATTAATTAAATAATTTAAGATAAGATATAGATGTTTAATTTTTCAGAAGCAACACAGAAACATTCTATATATCGTAACGTAAAAAAGCTATACTGTTGTTCTTTGACAGGAATTTTAACCCATGGTTATGGGTGTGATTATTAGCCGCATTGTACTATCGTTAAATTAATTAATGAGCGGAAAGAACCGTTAGTAAAACAAAAAGGGAAATCAGCTCTGTCTATCTATTGCAGGCCTCATCCGCATTCGTGCGGAAACTGTTTTGGTTCAGTGGAAGCAAGAAATATTCAGGTGGTTACCCACCGTGTATAGTTGGGTTCTTTACCTCTCTATAACGTTTAATCGTTAGTGGAATGCGGTTTTTTTTTGGTTGGGGGAAGATAAGAAACTCCCTGAATCTCCCTTTGAAAAAGGGGGAAAATAAATGAATGTGAAATATTTTTTCAATATTTGTTTATAATGAAAAAGGGTTTTAATTAAGGTTAACTGCCATAAGGCAGAAAAAAATTTATAGGGTTATGTTTTTTATATAGATTTTGAGGTGTTAAAAAAATGAATGAGATAATGATTATTGTTTTAAGCTTTGTTGGCTTGCTCTTAGGTTTTATTATTTCATATATAATTTCGAACAAAATAGTAACAGCAAAAATAGCATCGGCAGAACAAACCGTCGAAAAAATTGTGAAAGAAGCCGAAAAAGAAGCAAGCAATATTAAAAAAGAAAAACTCCTTGAAGTTAAGGAGGAGTGGCACAAGCGAAGACAGGAATTTGAAAACGACACACAGTCGAAAAGGGCGAAAATCCAGCTTGTCGAAAAGCAGATGAAAGCACGCGAGGATTCGATAGACAGCAAGATTGACGCTATTAATAAAAAAGAGAAGAACCTCCATAATTTTGAAGAGGATATTAAGAAAAAGGAAATTGAAAACAAATCAAAAGAAGTGCAATTAAAGGAACTGATTCAAAAAGAGATTCAACAGCTTGAGGTAATCAGCGGCTTGTCCCGTGAAGAAGCAAGGAAGCATTTGCTCGATAATTATATAAATGAAGCTAAGGCAGATGCCGCCCAGTTGGTCAAACAAATCAGGGATGACGCACAAGCGGCAGCTCAAAGGGAAGCACAGACCATTATTATCCAGGCAATTCAGAGGAGTGCTTCCGACCATAGCGTTGAAAGCACTGTATCTGTTGTCAATCTCGACAGCGATGACATGAAGGGAAGGATTATCGGCCGTGAAGGAAGGAACATCAGGGCGTTTGAATCTGCGACAGGCATTGACCTGATTATTGACGATACTCCCGAAGCTGTTGTCATTTCGGGATTCGACCCGTTCAGACGCGAAGTAGCCAAGAGGTCTCTCGAAAAGTTAATGACTGACGGAAGGATTCACCCTGCCAGGATAGAAGAAGTCGTAGAAAAAACTAAGCATGAAATTGAGGATGAAATTGTTCATATAGGCGAAAATGCCGCTATCGAGATGGGTTTGCATAACATTCACAGGGAATTGCTCAGGCTCGTTGGCAGGATGAAGTACAGGTCGAGTTACGGACAGAATCTTCTTAGTCATTCAATAGAAGTTGCTCATCTCTGTGGTTTGATGGCATCTGAACTTGGTATTGATGCTACTATGGCCAAAAGGGCGGGTTTACTTCATGACATTGGCAAGTGTATTGACCAAAATACAGAAGGCCCCCACGCTTTGCTCGGAATGGAAATAGCGAAGAAATACCGTGAAAACCAGACTATTTGCAATGCAATCGGTGCACACCACGAAGACATTGAAATGGAAACACCGATAGCCGTACTTGTACAGGCTGCCGACAGCATAAGCGGTGCAAGGCCCGGGGCAAGAAGGGAATCTCTCGAGAATTATGTGAAGAGACTTGAAAAACTTGAAGCACTTGCCCAAAGCTTTGAAGGCGTGGCAAAAACATTTGCAATCCAGGCGGGCAGGGAAATCAGGGTGATAGTCGAGCCGGAAAAGGTGGACGACACGAGTGCCGATAATATGGCGGCCGAAATTTCACGAAGGATTGAAGGCGAGATGGAGTATCCCGGACAGGTGAAGGTAATAGTGATTAGGGAACGCAGGAGTGTGGCGCTGGCGAAGTAAAAAAAAAGAATTTTTAATATTAAGAACCGGCGATTTGAGTATTGTCGGTTTTTTTTATACAACAATTACTTTGCATATTATTTAATATTGTCGTAAGTTAATCAAGGAATTAATTAATATCAGAAGAACATAGTAATACTTGGCATAGGAAAAAAGAACAAAGAACCACTTTAATAAGGACAGAACATTGTTCTATCCCAACATTGACAATTAGAGAAAATAATATAACATATACCTCATAATTAGGAGGAAAGAAAAATGAAGACATTAAAACACAGCATAGTTGCCATGTTTTTAATTGCTTTTTTTTTCGTTGGTTTTTCGCAACATACAAATGCACAGACTCTGGATAGTTGTTTGTGTATACCAACCTACCAACCAAGATCACATAGTAATATCCCAGGTCAAGACACAACTTGGCCTTTTAATAAAGACACCTTGTGGAAATTAGATACTTGTAATTGGTATCTTGAGAATGATTATGATAATGATTGCAGTGAAAAGTTATATTATTGGTGGCAACAAATATATTTAGAAGAATGTGGATTTAGAGTATATTCAAGAGGTAATTGGGAAATCACTTTTTTCTTTAAAGCTATTGATGCTTCAACAGCACCAAGCGGTACTAAAATAATAAAGAAATGGTACGATATTGATTCAATTCAATACCCGGAAGTGAGAAATTATTTTAAATTAATTGAGCAAGACATAGGTTCATTTACTTTTACTAAAATAATAAAGAAATGGTACGATATTGATTCAATTCAATACCCGGAAGTGAGAAATTATTTTAAATTAATTGAGCAAGACATAGGTTCATTTACTTTTACTAAAATAAACCCAACAAGAGGTTCTGAAAACAATTATGATAATTGGAGTGATCAAGTTTTTGATTTATATTTTGATAACAATAAATTTATTAGAGTTCCAATTCTTGATTCAGTTCTCAAATTAATACCAAAGATATATTTCAGTAACCCATATATTGATATATTAACGGGTGTAACAGATAAAAAACTTGAAAATAATTATTCTTTTAAATCCTATATTAATACTGAATCCTCTTTTCTAATAATATATTTCATTAAAAATTATTTTCCTCAAAATGAAAAAATTAAAATCTTTAATATTTTTGGAAAATTAATAATAGAATCAATGACTTCAATCAATAATAATTATTCTCAGATGGTTCAAATTGATATTTCTCATCTCACAAACGGGATATATTTTATTCAATTTAATAATGAAATAAGTAAGTTTATAATAAATAAATAAAGTTCAAAAAAATTTACTAAAAGTAAGGATTCGTTTTGAAAATTTGTAATATTAAATTAGTTAATACGTAAATTGCTTATATGTTAAAATTACTTATAATATGAGGTGATTATTTTATGGGAATGTTCAAGAAAAGAGTTAAAGTTTTCAATCCAATTGACAACACGAAATTTTTCGAGGAAGATTTTTGGATTGATACTGGTGCATTATATTCTTTCATTCCTCAAAATATGCTTGAGAAAATAGATTTTGAACCCGAAGGCACAAAGAATCTGATTTTTGCAGATGGCAGAACCGATAAAAAACTTTTCGGTTCATGCAAATTCGAAATTGATGGATTCCCTGACAGAATAACTTGTCCTGTCGTAGCAGGTTCAGTTGATTCACTTTATTTATTAGGTGCAACTGCCCTGGAGAATTTTGCACTGGAAGCTGACCTAGTTAATAAAGAACTCAAACCTATAAAT
>Ga0208977_1001767_pt1 | contig 10121 bp, 10 predicted proteins | sample RifOxyA2_FD_184030 | JGI IMG/M metagenome (GOLD analysis project Ga0208977, IMG submission 184030) | Groundwater microbial communities from Rifle, Colorado - Rifle Oxygen_injection A2 (SPAdes) | ecosystem: Environmental > Aquatic > Deep subsurface > Groundwater | place: Rifle, Colorado, United...
GTTTCCTCTTTCTGCTTCCCTGGATTTCTGCCCCATTGCGCGGGACAGAAATGACTTCTTGTCTATTTTTTTTCATTATTCTTTCATTTTAGTTTTGACATTATCCTAGTGGTAAAAAATACGCTACTCGCAGCATTTTTTTCCCCTTTAAATGTTTGTCCGAAGGACATGTGTGACCTGCTATCCTTCCAATCGGATGTCAGCAGGTACGAGTAAGGTTGCTGACATTTATCCCGACGACATGGATTATTTATTGTGGTTGAAATAATCCAGTCAGTGGGTTACTAGTGGTAAAAAATACGCTACCCTGCTATCCTTCCTATCGGATAACCAGCAGGTACGAGTATGGTAGCTGCCCGCAGCATTTTTTCTCCCTTTAAAACAGTAAAACGCAGTGAACGGCAGTAGAAGGCAGCGATTAAGCGATGAAGTAAAGTCTTTACTGCCGTTAACTCCATCGCTGCCTTCTACTCCATCGCTTTTTCTAGTTATTCTGATTATGCAGGAAAACACGATAAGCAACATAAAAAAACAGCAGAAATATTGACTCTCTGAGCAACCCTTTAAACTGCGGGTTGAAAATTGAAAGCATGATAAGCAGTAAACTTACAGGCAGCAGAACAAAGTCAAATAAAAGGCGCGATAACAAGGTGGGTTGGTATCTATACTGCCTTATGGGAATAAAATCCCGGTCAAAAACTGCCAGTGTGGTTATCTGGTCCAGGTAGGATTTATATAGCTTGTTTTCCGGGTCTTTTTCCAGTTTATTTTTAAGCTCTGACGCCAGGTCTCCAAGCGAATGGTTTTTCATTGAGGCATATATAAGTTTTTTGTAAGCAATGCTGTTTAGAGGATTTTTAGTAACTATGGTATGATAGTAATCAACCGCAAAACTGTAAAAAGTTGCATCTTTTTGCGCTTTGCCTGTATAAGCGTCACCCAGCAACAGCAGTATACCGGGGTCTTCCGGAGAGAGGGCCAGTGCTTTTTTATAATGCCGTATGGCGTTATCCCAGTCCAGGTGGGTACACCTGTGGTTTCCTGCTTCAATTAATTTTTCTACGGTTAATTCTTCCGGCATCGTAATATGTTTATACGTCAGTTTTTAAGTTTTTTCAATACCTTTTTGAAAATACTTTTGCCCATTGAAATAGGGGATTTTTTTCCGGGTTGTTTACTAAGCAGTTGTGATTTTTTTGTGACATATTGTGTTATTTTTATTTCCTGGGCTTCAGTATTTTCCTGCCAGGACACCTTTACATCTACTCGTTTTTTTTCTGGATTTATAGATTTAATAGAGACTCTCTGGTAGTAAACAGTATCCTTGGATTCTATTTTTATTGGTTCGCAGAGGCCTTCTTTTATAGAGGAAAAGCTTTTTTTCTTTATAATGCTGACTTCTTGATAGGCAATTATGTAAGCTATGTCTGATTTTATCTGTTTTTTAAAATGCAGTATTTCGCGGGACGTGTAAAATAAAAGGGTGGCAACAATTAATAAAAGGCCTAATGCAGGTAACTTAACTTCTACTTTATTGTTTCCGGAAAAGATTTTTTTAAGACCGGATAAATTAAGCATTTTTAATCCTCCAGTGAGTAAATTACCAGCCCTGCCGGAACCTTTGGATAGAAATAGGTGGTTTTCTGAGGCATCACCTTGCCTTTTTGTGACAGCTCAAATACCGTATTTACGTTTGGCGGCTCCAGTAAAAATGCGTAGCCTTCAATTTCATGGGCTTTTTTTACTGCTTCACCTATGTCTTTTGTAAAGAAAATATTTTCAGGGTTTATAGCAGAAAGCAGGAATTCATTTAAAACAATTGCTGAAATTTCAGCTTCCAGTTTGTTTTTTTTGGCAAAGGTTTTGTCTTTTAGTGTTAAAGTGCTAAATTCGCCATTATGGTAACAGACAATCTGCGGTTTTGATTTGCCGTTCCAGGGAGAAAGCGTAAAATTATTTGCCAGCTTTTCTTTTATGTCCGGATAAGCTTTTATTACACGGTGCGTAGGCAGGACTACCAGGCCCGGGTCTTCAATAGAGCAGAAAAACGATAAAATGTACTTATAATTTTGATTTTTGTTTTTTAATTTTTGTTTACGGTTTCCGATTTTTGAACCCCGGCTGTCACTGCAAGACGGGCCGCTTTCAATTAAATCCCTGTACAACATTCCTGTCCTGCACCGGTGATGGCCGTCAGCTATAACAAGAGCTGTTTTTTTAATTTTTTCCGCTAATTCTGAGATGACTGCTTTGTCTGTAACCACCCACAGGCGGTTAATTATACCGTCCGGGTCTTTAAATGTTATTGGTTTGTTTTTTTTAACCGTATTAAGGATAAAATTTGTAATAGTTTTTGTTTTATCCGGGAAAAGGCAGAAAATGGGGCTGGTGTTTACCTTTACTGTTTTTAAAAGTTCAAACCTGTGGTCAATGTGTTTCTGTATTGTTTTTTCGTGTTTATGAATATACTTTTCATCCAGTTCCAGTCCGGCAAAAAAACCGGTGCGTTTAAACTTTTTGCCTGCCAGGGAAAATTCCTGCTGATAAAAATACAGGGCCGGTGTTTTTTCTTTTGCCAGCACGCCTTTTTTTAGCCAACTTTGTAAATGCTTTTTTGATGATGCATCACTTACCGGAAGTTCAATGTTTACGAAATTTGTTGCAGCTGAATCCGTGAGAGATTTTCTCTGCTGTTTATTTATTACATCGTAGGGCGGGCAGATAAGCCCGGAAAGGTTTTTTTCGTAAGCACCGCGGTAGCGGATGCCGTTAAAAGGTATAATTTTTGCCATTTTTCCTCCTGCCGAGTAGGCATCCCGATGTCAACTTGTAAAAGGAAAACATCGGGGAATATCAAGACAGTGGTTATGTGTATAAGTGGTTATGTGGTTAGTAAAAACTAAAATAAACGAACTACTAACCACAATCTACTAATCACTTAATCACTATGTGTTTTGTTTAATAGTATTTCATCATTATCAAAGCGATATATGTTTACGTTGAATGTATCATCAGTTATTTCCATAACTGCGTAGCTCATGGGAAATCCGCGGTTGTCATTTTCTTTCAAATGGCCTGGGTTTATCCAGAATTTGCCGCTTAAATCTTTTTCAATTGCCGGAATGTGCGTGTGGCCGTAAAGCACTGCATTAGCTTGCGCCAAAAACTGTTCCAGCGGCGGTTTGTAGGCTGGGTCATGGCTGTTTTTTTTATGAGTATGGGTTAAAAGCAGTTTTTTGCCGTGTACTTCATGAATTAGCCGGTTTTTTGTGTGGGGAAGCGCATAAGAAACTTCAAAAATTCCTGGAACTTTTAAAGTGTTCAGGTTTTCCCGCTCAAAAACAACAGCATCATCAGATTCATCACCCAAGTGTATGTAAAGGCCGGCTTTTTTACCGAATTTTTTTGCCAGTTTGCTTAGTGCTTTATGATTGCCGTGTGAATCGCTGACTATTATTATTTTCATAGAAGAAGTGGTGTGTTTTTTCAATCGTATTATATCAAATTCGCCCCGTGTTTTCTACTTGACAAAAAATGCCCCTTTTTGTTAAAATAACGGGACGCTGCAGAACTTAAAGAGAACTAAAAAAAGGACTAAAAACCATGCCAACAAGAAACAACAAGTCGTTAGTAATCATTAAACCGGACGGCCTTTTAAAATCTCTTACAGGAAACATTCTAACCAGGCTTTCAGAAACCAAACTGCGCATTATAGGCGCAAAAGTGGTTACTGTTACCCGTGAATTGGCAGAAAAGCATTATCCGCACCTGGTAGATAAACCGTTTTTTGACAATGTAGTTAAATATATGCAGGGAAAATATTACAGCAAAGAGTATGAAAGAGTAATGGCTTTTGTTTATGCGGGCGAAGACGCAATAGGCAAAATCAGGCAGTTAGCCGGCGCTACCAATCCGGAAGAAGCCGGTTCTACCACTATCCGCGGCCAGTACGGCAGGGTAACTACAAAAGGCATTTTTGAAAACGTAATACACTGTTCGGCAAATGATGAAGATGCCGAAAGAGAAATAAAACTCTGGTTTGCGCCGGCAGAACTGCTGGAAGAAATATACCCGGTTGAAGAAAAAGAAGTAACGGAAAAGAAAAAAGTTTGGAAAAACCAGTCCTGATAAGAACCATTATTGTTTGTTAAGTAAAAGAAGGTCAGTGCCTGGCGCCATCATTCGTGGCGCCATTATTATATCTAAATGTAAAGGAGAGAAGTATTATGGCAACACAGCTTGAAAAATGGGTAAAACAACAGGCAGAATTATTACAGCCGGAGAAAATTTACTGGTGCGACGGGTCAGAAGAAGAAGCCCGCAGGCTGATTCAGGTGGGAATTAAAGAAGAAAATATTGAAGGCCACCCTATTTTTCAGGAACTAAACCAGAAAACATTTCCTAATTGTTATTACCATAAAAGCCACCATACTGACGTGGCGCGTACCGAACATTTAACTTTTGTCTGCCACCCGGATAAAGAAACAGCCGGCCCAAACAATAACTGGATGCACCCGGACGAAGCAAAAAAGAAAATGGCCGAACTTTCCAGGGGCTGTATGAAAGGAAGAACAATGTATGTCCTTCCTTATATGATGGGTCACCCGGATTCGCCTTACGCTAAAGCGTGTATTCAGCTTACCGATGTGTCTTATGTGGCGGTGAGCATGCGTATAATGACCCGCATGAGCAAAAAAATAGTTGATAAAATAGGAAATACAGATAATTTTGTAAAAGGCATTCATTCCGTAGGTGATTTTAATCCGGACCGGCGTTATATAATGCATTTTCCGGGCGAAAATCTTGTCTGGAGCATTGGTTCCGGTTATGGCGGCAACGCGCTTTTAGGAAAAAAATGTTTTTCACTTCGTATTGCTTCCTGCCTTGGTTTAAAAGAAGGCTGGCTGGCAGAACACATGGTGGTTATGGGCATAGAAGACCCGAAAGGAAATGTTTCTTACATTACTGCCGCCCTGCCGTCTGCCTGCGGAAAAACCAATCTGGCTATGCTGGAATCAGCATTACCCGGCTATAAAATCTGGACCCTTGGCGATGATATTGCCTGGATGAACATAGGCCCTGACGGCAGATTGTGGGCCATTAACCCGGAAGCAGGTTTTTTCGGAGTAGCGCCGGGCACTTCCATGAAATCCAACCCGAACATGATGCGCACTTTGCAGGCAAACAAATTTTTTCCTACGCTTTATACCAACACCGGTTTAAATACCGATACCAATGAACCCTGGTGGGAAGGCATAGACGGCCCCGTGCCGGAAAATATGCTGGACTGGCAGGGTAAAAAATGGGTAGCCGGCGGACAGGGAAAAGCTGCGCACCCCAATTCACGTTTCACAACTTCCATGTACAATGCTCCCACTCTTTCAAAAGAAGTTGATAATCCTAAAGGCGTACCGATTTCTGCAGTAATTTTTGGCGGCAGAAGAACGCATCTTATGCCTCTTGTGGTAGAATCTTTCAACTGGCAGCACGGAGTATTTTTAGGCGCCAGAATGGGCTCTGAAACTACGGCTGCTGCAATTCACCAGGTGGGTACTTTACGCCGGGACCCTATGGCTATGCTGCCTTTCTGCGGTTATAACATGGGCGATTACTTCGGCCACTGGGTAAATATAGGCAAGAAAATGAAAAACCCGCCAAAAATATTTTCCGTAAACTGGTTTCGTGTTGATGAAGAAGGCAAATTCATATGGCCGGGTTTCGGAGACAACATCCGTGTATTGAAATGGATAATAGACAGAGCCAATAATAACGTGGCACCAAAAGAAACGCCTATCGGTTATGTTCCGAACTTAAAAGACATAGAAACAGCAGGCCTTAACATTCCCGCAAACAAGCTGGAAAAACTTTTTGAAGTAAATAAGCAGGAATGGGGTAACGAAGTGGCCGATATAAAGAAATTCTTTGACCAGTTTGGAAACAGAATGCCCAAAGAAATGTGGGATGAGTATAATAAACTGGAAAAAGAACTTAAATAAAAAGACAGCGATGAAGTAAAAAGCAGCGATGAAGTTCACGGCAGTAAAGACTTTACTCCATCGCTGAAGTATACTGCCGTTTACTGTATTTTGTTTTTACTGAATTACAAAAACCATGAAAGTTTTTCTTTTCCGTTACAGGGTCTTGGCTTACTGCCTGGTGCTTTTAGCGCTGGCGGGTTATTATGTGCGCATAGTTCTTGAAGAACTGCCTCCGGTAGAAACACTAAAGGAATATAAACCCACCCTTTCATCTAAGCTCTATGATATTAACGGCCTGTTAATTACCGAATATTTTACCGAACGCCGTACTTGGATACCTCTTTACAGAATTCCCATAGATTTTCAAAACGCAGTACTTTCCATTGAAGACCAGAGATTTTTTTCCCATTGGGGTATTTCCTTTATGGGCATAATGCGCGCTACCGTGCAGAACACGATAAGCCGGCGTATAGCCGCAGGCGGGTCTACTATTACGCAGCAGCTTGCAAAAACCGCTTTTCTTACCCAGGAAAGAACCTTTACCAGAAAAGCAAAAGAACTGGTGCTTGCCATACAGCTGGAAAGGAATTTTTCCAAACAGGAAATTCTGGAAATGTATTTAAACCAGGTTTATCTGGGACACGGCGCTTACGGTGTAGAGCAGGCAGCCATGCTTTATTTTTCAAAACATGCCTGGGAGCTTTCTCTTTCTGAATGTACTTCTCTGGCGGGGCTTATCCGCTCACCCAGCCATTATTCACCCTTTAACCATTTTGAAAAAACGGTATCAAGAAAAGAAACCGTGCTGGGCCAGATGAGGAAGATGAAATATATTACCGCTGAAGAACTCAAAAAAGCGCAGGCGGAACCTATTGTAATTCAAAAAACTTCCGTACCGCTTCCTACCTTCAGGGCTGGTTACTTTGTAGAGTACGTGCGCCAGCAGGTAGAGCAGGAGTTCGGGTCAGATGTGCTTTACAGCGCCGGTTATAAAATTTATACTACGCTGGACCTGCAAATGCAGACTACCGCGGAAATTGTAATAAACGAATTTCTAAATGATTTTGATAATAAAAGATTTGTGATAAAAAAATCTACCGATATTCCGTTTGCCCAGTGCTCTTTACTGGCCTTAGACCCTAAGACCGGCCAGATACGCGCTATGGTCGGCGGCAGAGATTTTAAAAAATCACAGTTTAACAGAACCTACCAAGCCTACCGCCAGCCGGGAAGCGCGTTTAAGCCTATCATTTACACCACCGCTATTGATAAAGGTTATACAGCCACTTCTGTTATTGATGACAGCCGCCTGGTTTATGTAAATGATGGCAGAGACTGGAGACTAAAATCAAACACCACAGAATATTTGGCCACCCTTCCGGAAGAATGGGTAAATGACCCGCTGAAAGTATGGATGCCGGAAAATTATAAAAGAAAATATCATGGTAAAGTTTTGTTGCGGCGTGCCCTGGAATTTTCGCTGAACATGTGCGCCATAAGAACCATAGATGAGCTGGGCCCTACTACAGTTGTGGATTATGCTCATCGCATAGGCATAGACAGTCAGCTGACAAACACACTTTCCCTGGCATTGGGTTCAAGCGATGTTACCATGATGGAAATGGTACGGGCATATAATGTTTTTGCCAACCGCGGCATATTAACCAAGCCTTACGCTATCATAAAAATTGAAGACAACACAGGCAAAGTGATAAAAGAAAATCATACACAGGAACAAGACGTGCTGTCGGAACAGACCGCCTACATAATGACAAACATTTTAAAAGGCGTCATTAGAGACGGCACAGGCAAATACGTAAGTTATTTTTTCAAACGCCCCTGTGCCGGCAAAACCGGTACCACAAACAATTATTCTGATGCCTGGTTTATAGGTTACACGCCCCAGCTTACCTGCGGCGTATGGGTAGGCTACGATGATAAACGTACCCTGGGAGAAAAAAATACCGGCGGATCGGTAGCCTGTCCCATATGGACCAACTTCATGAAAAAATCGCTTAAAGGATATCCGGAAATGGATTTTCCCGTGCCTAAGACCGGTATAACTTTTACAAACATTGACTCCAACACCGGCTATCTGGCTACACCGGATTCAAAACACATTATTTATAACGAAGCCTATCTTACCGGTACCGAACCTAAAACCGTATTATTAAACCAAACTACCAGCGATTACATTCCTGACATAAAAGACGAAGAAGATTCCGGTTTCTAAATCCGGAGAAGAAGTTACTGGGAAGCAGTTTTCTGCGGGTTTTTTAATTGAGCAGATTAACGATTAGATTGAAAACTTTACAAATTGTAAGGAGTTTTTAGGAGAGTTTAAAAAACATAGCAATTTAAGCCAATATTGAAAATATATTCAGGTCCAGAAACTGAATAATTTGATGATTTTAGATTAATTGTTGAATAACCAATATCTAATGACAAGGATTTATTTGGCATTAGTTTGTATTCACTTCCTACGAAAACAGTTAATAAAGAACCATTACCTGTTACATCTTCCGATTTAAATGAAATTATTCCATACCCTACCCCTGTAAAACCTGTTAATTTACTACCTTTATAAAAGTTGTAATATCCTTTCACTGCCGGAATATTTAAGTCAGGGTCTACTACATCCCGAAGCTCTGCGGAAAATCTTGAGTTTATATCATATTTTAAACCAAACCAAGGGTTCCCTATGGTAACTGATAACTTTTTAACAGCCTGTTCCTGGGACCAGGTTAAACCTGTAATAAATATTAGAATCAGAATGGTTAAAGTCATTTTTTTCATGGTATTATTTATTGTTATCAATTTTTTCTTTTAATTCTTTTATTTTTTTCTTTACTGCATTTGCATCGCCAAAATGCAATTCTGCCGGTTTAACTGTTTCTAATCCTCTTTTTGGATTTGGTGTTAGTGTTGCTGAATTAAAGTCTCCAATAGTGTAGTATGAAAAATGTTTAACATCGCAGCTTACTACCTTTTTGGTTCTATCAACCTCATTTATTCCGCCATCATTTACCGTTTCCCATTCTTTTGTTGTTTCATTTAAACGAGCCGCCTTCAAGTTATTGACTTCAATTTGTGTGCCATCAACTATCCCATCGTTATTACTGTCCATATAAGGAATTTCAATAGATACAAGCTTTTCAAATTCACCATATTCCAAATTATTGCTTACTTTATTAGCTGTAAATTTTCTGACTAATTCTGAAATTATTTTTCCTAACAATTTGCTGTTTGCTACGTCAATAAGTTCTACTACCGTTGTTGTATCTAAGTCAACTTTTAAGCTAATTGATATCTCAATATTTTCTGTTACTGCATCTGCCGGGAAGGTAAGTTTAGTGTTGGGATCTTCCGTTGCTGTTATTGTCAATCGTGTGCCCGGTACAAATAGTACTGATGCCCTAACTGGAATTTCAATGCTTAAATTAGCCGTCCTTGCCTGCACTATTGAAATACCTGGTTGAGACAAGTTATATGAGAATAAAGCAGAAACTTCTCCGTTTGCATTTGTTGTACCGGACGAAATATTTATTACACCCGAACCTTTGACAACGCTAAAATCTATTTCTGTGTTCTTCAATACATTCCCATAATAATCTTCCAATTTTGCAGTTAAAAACGAAGTTTGACCTGAAATTATTGATTGTGGATTAGCAGTTAACTCTATTTTTGTAGCTGTTCCGCCTCCAACATAAATAATATTACTTGTCCCTGTCTTTCCATTTGAGTCTACGACTTTCAACTTAATTCTTTCTGCTTTAGTGTACGTCTGAGTGTACTTTGTTATCGTGCCGTTAACCAAGCTCGCAACTGTTATTCCCAGCACCCCTGTCCCGGCATATGTCTCACTATCAGCCGATATTGCCTGAACATCTACGCTTCCCGAATAATTTACTAGGGTATCGTTGGTGAAATTCTTGCCATTTATCGTCATATTAAAACTCTGTCCGGGATTTATATTTGTTGGTGCAACTACTTCGTAATGATCTATTAGCGTAGAACATGTGTGTCCAAATTAGGAATTGAAAAAGCCTAATCCTTTTCTTATAATGGTTGATGATAAAGTCATTAACCTTACCGATTGTCGTCGGTAATAAGGAGGATTAGGCTTATGTCACATCATCATAC
>Ga0208977_1001774_pt1 | contig 10091 bp, 9 predicted proteins | sample RifOxyA2_FD_184030 | JGI IMG/M metagenome (GOLD analysis project Ga0208977, IMG submission 184030) | Groundwater microbial communities from Rifle, Colorado - Rifle Oxygen_injection A2 (SPAdes) | ecosystem: Environmental > Aquatic > Deep subsurface > Groundwater | place: Rifle, Colorado, United...
ATTGGGGCCAGGTTTTGAGTCAGTTTGCGGTAATGTTTGAGGACAGGGTTCCAGCGGAGTATTTATGAATAGATTAACCGTTTACACAAATTACTTGACAGACTCAGAACCAACACTGTTATGGGCATTTCTTTACTCAATTTACATCAAGTATTTTACTCCTACTTATAATAATTTACGAAATATTGAGATTCACTGGTTAAGAAATTCAGCAATTAAACCAGAATATTTACCTACTGGAGCAACGACGTATCATTTTGACTATATTCCTATTTTTAGAAAATTACACCTTTCAACAAAAAATAAATATTTCAAACATTTTTTCTTTCAATATAGAAAAGTTATTTTAAAAGGTAAATAATATCTATGTGGTTATTAATATTTATTTTTGGAACTGCTACAATTCTTCTAGGCTGGACATTGTTCGGATATTTCATTTATATGTTTATTTTGGGCTTATTTAATCGCAAGAACACGCCTGTTATACCTGACATATTACCTTCAATTTCTATAATCATACCATGTTTTAATGAAGAAAATTCCATAGTCAATAAGATTAATAATTTAAAATCATTAGATTACCCAAAAAACAAATTAGAAATATTGTTTGTAGACGGCAACTCTAATGACAAAACAATAGAGCTATTAGAAACATATAATGAATTTATTATACACAAATGTCCTGTAAATGGAAAAATCAACCAATTAAATTATATTTTGCCAAAAATATACAGTAATATTGTTTTAATAACAGATGTTGATGGACTTTTAAAACCAAACACGTTAAAATGGATTGCTGCTGAATTCAATTCAAATCCTGATGCATCTGTTGTAGGTGCATATTGCTATCCAATCAACACTTTGGAAATTGAACATTATTATTGGTCAGCTCAAAATAGGGGAAGATTTCTTGAAACATATGCTAAAACATCATCAATTGTTGTTGCTCAATGCTATGCTTTTAAAAACGGCCTTTTAACTAGTTTTCCTGATGATGTAATAGCTGATGATATATATACTGCTTTCTTAGCAAACACATTGAATAAAAAAACAATATATTCTTATCATGCTATTGCTTATGAAACCCGCACCCCAAAATTATATTCAGAATTTATTCCTCACAAATTCAGAAAAAGCAATGCTTTTTTAAGAGAATCATTAAGATTTTTGTACAGACTTCCAGAAATGAATATTTATTTTAAACTTATTTTAGCCACAAAGATAGCTCAACAACTTCTGCTACCTCTGGGATTCTTAATATGGATTATTTTGTCAGGTGTGCTTTTAACATTATATCGTTATGATATTGTAATAATAGGAGCCGCTATTTTGTTTTTTTTATTTGTTATTACAAGCCGAATATTTGCAAGTATAATTTTACCAGATGGTATCCATAAGTATTCATTATTAACAATAATTAAAGGGTATATCATGACTAATATCATTGTGCTTGCCACGGGACTTTGCTATCCATTCTATAATCAAAACAGTAACTATAAAAGATTAAGGTAAATAGATCATGAAAATAAATGAGTTTTTAATAAGTTTTAAATATGCATTTAGGCCTAACAAGCCTTTGTTGATTTTACGTCTTTTAAAAGCTTTTGTTAGAAGTACTATTTTAAAAATTCCTACTTTAAGATACGTTGATTTCGCAATTAACTTTAACTGCAACCTTAACTGTAATCATTGTTTTGCATCTACCTTAAACAAACCTGGACGAAAAGTAATGTTACCTGTTGATTATGAAAACATAGTAACAAGCTGCATGCATTTAGGTGCTGTTAATTTTTCGTTTCAAGGAGGAGAACCGCTGCTAAATACTGACTTGTTTAGCATTATTTCTTCATGTTTTCCTTCAAAAAACCTTATATCTGTAACAACTAACGGCACCCTACTGACAGAAGAGTTAGTTTACAAATTGAAGATTGCCGGAGTTGATATACTTACCGTCAGTTTAGACAGTTCTATACCTGAAGAACATGATAAATTCAGAAATTTAAGTGGAGCGCATGCAAAAACAATTAAAGGAATTCAATTAGCGTTAAATGCAGGATTAAATGTTACTATAGGAGCGGTAGTTACTCATAACACCTTAAAAACTGAAGGCTTTAAAGGTCTTATTTCAATAGCAAATAATTTGAATGTCATATTAAACATTATTCTACCTGTCTCTGCCGGAAAATGGTCTAATTGCAACACAAATCAACTAACTGAAGAAGATTTAAAATATATATACGATTTGACAAATAAATCAAAGTACATTAGAACAGATTTTCAGGCAAATCTCGGACATTACGGCTGTGGTGCTGCAAAGGAAATACTGTATATAACTCCATACGGAGATGTGCTCACCTGCCCTTTTATACATATTTCTTTTGGAAATATTTTCACTGACTCTATAGAAACTATTAGAAAAAGAATGCTGAATATTTATGATTTTAAACATTATAACAACAAGTGTTTAGCATCTACAGATAAGAATTTTATTGACAAATATTTGTCTTTAGTAAATAAACAAAAAGATTTACCCGCTAATTATAAAGATATATTTCATTCTTAAATATTAGTTAACTATATGAAAGTATTTATTACAGGTGCAACGGGTTTTATTGGCAGATGTTTAATAGATAAACTGTTAAAAGATAACTGTGAAATAACTGCATTGGTAAGAAATAATAACCATAAATTACCTGCCAATGTAAATATTATCATTGGTGATATTTTAAATTCTGAAAGTTTTAAAAACGCTAGTTATCCTTATGACGTTTTATATCATTTAGCCGGATTCGTAACGTTTAACCAAGATCAAAAAAGAAATCTTATTGAAGTAAATTATATTGGAACACTTAACATATTATCTTTTGCCTTATCATGCAGTGTAAAACAAACTGTTATCATCAGCAGCGCATGCACCATCGGAATATCTTTAAATAGAAATACATTATTAGATGAGAATTGTTCTCTTTCTTCAGGCATCATTAAATCAAATCCTTACTTGGAAAGTAAATTGTATGCAGAAACCGCAGCAATGGAATTCTCTAAATCATTAAATGTTGTAATTGTTAATCCTTCAACAGTATACGGTCCTGGTGATTATTCTTTAAATTCAGGCACATTACTGTCTAATTTTTTAAAGTCATCTATTCTACCTGTTCCCCCGGGAGGATGCAATGCTATAGATGTAGATGATGTTTCTGAAGGAATAATAGCAGCAGGTAAATATGGCCTATCTGGTCATCGTTATATTATTTCAAACGAAAACCTTACATTCCTTGATATTTTCAACATGTTTTCTATAATAACCAACCATAAACCCATTTTCATTCATATTCCTGCTTTTATGAAAACTATTGCTTCCTCATTTACATACATTCTTGGATTATTTTTAAAAAACCGCTTTTTCACACCTCAAATTGTAAATGATTTGTTTTTGTTTAAATACTATTCAAATAAAAAAGCGATAAATGAATTGAAATGGAAACCAACTTTCAACTTTAAAAACACTACTACACGTGCTATTGAGTTTTACAATAACAATAATTTAATATGAAAATGGATAACAATTTTAAAAATGCGGTAAAATCTGCGAATAAGTTGTTATATAATAATATCTCTCACAATTATGATATTATAGATGGAAGACGCTCATTATCACTCGAAAACTGGCTAACAACCAATATTAAATCAATCAGCAAGCTTACTTTGAATAAAAGAATGCTTGATATAGGCACTGGAAGTGGATTTGTTATAAAATGTGCAGATAAAATCTATAAAGAACGAATTGGAATTGATATTTCCATCAATATTCTTTCCTGTAATCTTAATCATTTTGATTCATTTGTTTGTGGTGATATTGATCATCTTCCATTTCATGATAATACATTTGATTTTGTTACTTGTTTTGCGGTATTACATCATTTATATGACTTTCATGAGCTTACTACTGAAATATTTCGTGTTTTAAAAAAAGGAGGTGTTTTTTACTCTGATCACGACATGGATATCAATTTTAGAAATAGATTTAAATTCCCTTTATCTTTATACAGGAAATTAAAAAATCCTCTTTTAATATATAAAAAATATAATCCTGAAATTAATGAAGACATCTTTAATTTAACTGAATGGCAAAGCAAAGGTATTGACTCTTTATCCCTGAAATATTCGCTAGAGACCAAAGGGTTCACCGTGCAAAATAAATATCATTGGTTTGGCCTAACCAAGCTGACTAATATATTATTCGGCAAGAAATATTTTAACATAGGTAATGCACCATTAACTTCAATAATAGCCATAAAATCTTGAATAAACTATGAATATTCTTCTTATTAATCCACCATTTAACTTATCAAGCACAAGCCCATACAGTAAAACAGGTGCCACGCTTCCGCCTTTAGGATTGTTGTATATTGCATCATATTTAAGACAAATTCATCCCGAATATTCTATAAATGTCCTTGATTCACCATCATTTAAATTGTCTTCAAATGATTTTGAAAATAAATTAAATGAATTTAAACCTGATATAATTGGAATATCCATTTATACTACATCCTTTCCTTCAATAATTGAAACAATTAATACTATTCGAAACATTCACCCAAACTCTAAAATTGTAGCTGGCGGGCCTCACGCATCTATTTTGCCTGAAGAATGTATAAATCTATTAAATATAGATGCAGTAGTCATTGGAGAAGGCGAAAATACATTTAATTTGCTTGTTGAGCATATATCTCAAAACAAGGATTATTCAACTGTCCCAAATATTGCATACAGAAACAATTTACGTATTGTTCATACATCTATAAGCAATGAGCGTTTGGATTTAAACAATATTCCAATTCCGGCCAGAGACCTTATTGATTTAAATTTATACAAACCAGCTGAAGGCACCTATAAAAGATTACCAGCTACAAATATGATTACTTCAAGGGGTTGCCCTTACAATTGTTGTTATTGTTCAAAAAGTGTTTTTGGTTCATATTACCGGTTCATTTCTCCTGAAAATATTATCAAAGAAATAAAACATCTTGTATCTACTTACGGCATTAAAGAAATTTACTTTAATGATGATGTATTTACTTTACATAATGAAAACACTGCAACATTTTGCAACATGTTGATTGAAAGCAAAATCGATATCACCTGGGGATGTAGTACACGTGCGAATTTAGTCAACCCTGAATTACTACAATTAATGAAAAATAGCGGATGTATTTCTATTGGATATGGTGTTGAATCAGGCGATGGTGAAATACTTAAATCTATTTCCAAAGATCTTTCTATAAACACTTTAAAAACTGCAATCAATGCAACAAAAACTGAAGGCATAGAAACAAGAACCTTTTACATTTTTGGTTTACCTGGAGAATCTTTTTCCAGTATGAAAAAAACATTTAGTTTAGCAAAAGAAATATTTTCTGATTTTGTGATCTTCAATTTCGCTATTCCTATACCAGGCACTAAACTTTATGAAACCGCCTTATCGAACAATCTATTGAAGTATAAATCTTTAGAATTGTATGAAAAATGTGACGGCGCTCATCCTCTAATATCTTTGACAAATATTACAGACAAGCAATTATTATCTTTTTACAAACGCGCTTACTTAATGTATTATCTTAGCCCAAAATACATTTTAAACAGAATAATTTCTATTAAATCATTTTGTGACCTTAAACGTAATATTAAAGGATTGCTTTCATTTTTGAACTGGTTTTAAACAATTTATTTAAAAGTACAATTTTTCATATGTGTTGTAGCATTAAATTCTGATACTTTTTTTTGCGTCTACAAACACAATATTTTATAAAGGTAATATAACATAATGAAAGTGGCAGTTTTTATTCCACATAGTTACGATTTAAATACAACACCGCCGCTTGGACCGTTGTATTTACTTTCAATGCTTGAAAAAAACAATTTTGATGTGTGGCTTTTTGATTCAAGAATTGACAGTAATGCACTTAATAACCTTATATCTTTTTCACCACAAATAGTAGGAATCAGCTCAGTTACTTCTAATTTTAATAGTGGTTTACTTGCATCTAAACATATTAAGAATCATCTTCCGGATGCAACAATTGTTTTTGGGGGCCCGCACCCCACGGTGTTACCAGATACTATTATAAAAGAAAACTCTATAGATTATGTACTTACAAACGAAGCAGAATACACTTTTTTGGATCTATGTACTGCCATACGCAACAATGATATTTCTACTCAATCACTCTCGAAAATAAGTAATCTTTACTATAAGATTGAAAACGAACACTATCATACAGGAAATTCTGAATTTCTGTCAGAAAATGAAATTAATAACCTTCCGTATCCTGCCTTTCACAAAATGGAAATAAGTAAATATTTTTGCAAATCTCAAACGCATGGTCTTTTTAGAAAAGGAAAGAGGATATTACCTATAATAACAAGCCGGGGCTGTCCAAACACATGTACATTTTGTTGCCGTATATTAGGCAGCAAGATACGTTACAGAGATATTGATTCAGTAATTTTTGAAATTAACCATCTGTCAAAAACATATAACATTGATGAAATTTACATAGAAGACGACAATTTTACTTTAAAAAAAGACAGAGCATTATATTTTCTGGACAAATTTGCGTCATTAAAGCCTAATTTATATTTAAAATTTGCAAACGGTCTTAGAACAGATACAGTCAATAAAGAAATTTTATTAGCTATGAAAAAGGCAAATGTATACTCCATATCATTTGGAATAGAGTCAGGAAATGAATCAACACTAAAAAAAATGAAAAAGAATTTGAACTTAGAATTATCAAGAGAAAATATCCTATTGGCTAAATCGATGGGATTTCTTGTTGGTTCAAACTGCATAATAGGTTACCCTGGTGAAAATATTGCAGATATTCGTAAATCTATGAACTATTTTTTTAGCCTTCCGCTTGACAGCATGGCTATTGTCAATTTGGTTCCATTTCCCGGAACTGAGATTCGCGATATTTGCTTGAAACATAAATATCTTACAAAAGAAGCAAGCATTTGGGACAATTACTATTTTTCTATTAATCAACCTATACCTCTTATTGAAACACCACAATTATCAACAAATCAATTAGTAAAAATAATAAAACATGCTTACTTTAAAATGTATCTGAATCCAAGATGGTTATTTAATAATCTAAAACATTTACCCTTAAAACATATTTTAAAAGGAATAAAACTATTTATGCCTGACATATTTAGTAAAAAATGAAATGAACACAAAATATCGTATCTTACTATTATCCGCACCATATATACCGGAATACATGAGAAATGCCAGGTGTGATTTCGTATCTTTATCTTCTACTCAATGGTATCCAATATTATTGGGTTATTGCGGTTCTTATTTAGAAAGTTTAAACCATCAAGTAAAAATAATTGATGCTCCATCAAGCAACCTTAATCATGAACAGACAAAAAACATAATTTTTACATTTAATCCTGACCTTATTGTTCTTTATACAGGATTTATGAGTGAAAATAATGATATAGTTTTTATAGACTCAATTATCGACGAACTAAAATGTGATGCTGTAATTGTAGGGCCTTATGCTTCAATAAATCCTGATAAAACATTATCAAAAACAAGACTAATAAATAAATTAGTTGTGGGCGAATTTGAGCATCCTGTAGCAGAAATTATTGAAGGCAACAACATAAATCAAATACAGAATCTTGTCTATAAAGAAAACAATTTGATTTTAAAAAACCCTATAAGACCTTATCTCACTAGAAACGATCTTGATAAAATACCTTTTGTATCAATGTTTTTTAAAAAACACTTGAATTTGCATCAATATAAAACACCATCGGAACCCTTTCCCTACATCGATATAATGACAGGAAGGGGGTGTAAATGGGGAAGATGTACCTATTGCTTATGGGTACATACATATATAAAAGGAAATGTTTACAATACTAGAAGCATCGAAAATGTTATAGAGGAATTTAATTATATTTCAATCAGTATTCCGGAAGTTAAATCAGTAATGATTCAAGATGATACTTTTACAGAAGATCGTATAATTGAATTTTGTGAAAGAAAAATTAAATCAAATGTACCCTTGAAATGGTCATGCTACTCAAGAGGAAATATAAACTATAATGTCTTAAAACTCATGAAAAAAGCAGGATGCTTAAATTTACATGTTGGGTATGAATCAGCCGATCCCGAAGTATTAAAGAAAATCAGAAAAGGATTAACAGTTGATCAGATGACAGAATTTTCTATTAATGCAAATAAAGCAAAACTACGTGTACATGGTGACTTTGCTTTTGGATTTCCCGACGAAACTCCTGAAAAAGCATTAAAAACTATAAAATGGGCAAAAAAAATCAAACCTTATACTGCGCAATTTCAAATAATGATACCCTATCCTAGTACACCCTATTATGAAGAAATGAAAAACAATGGTTGGCTTAATAAGGAATTAAAACCTGACATGCCCAACTTTACAAATAATCAAATCCGCTCAATGGCAAAAAAAGCATATCGTTCATTTTATTTTAGTTTAAGCCATTTAATAAAATGTTTTTGTAATCCTAATGTTATGATATTTTCAAAATTGAAAACAATATATAGAGCTATCCCATCAGTATTGTGGCAAAAATGGAAAGTTTAGCAATTATATTTATAAAAATTATGTTTAAGCGAAAAAATACATTTTATTTAACTATTTAATACACACAATAATACCTTAGCAGACATAATTAAGTTTACTACAAATGAAAAAAATAAACATTTTAATTATTCACCCTTATAATGAACCCATAGATGGAACAGGGGCAACAGTTGCAAGATTAATATCCAATATCGATCCAAACAAATATACTTTCAGTGTCATTGCACCAGGCGAAGGTTATTTTACTCAGAAAATGCGGGAACTTAATGTTGAGAAGATTTACACCTATCCAATTAGTGTTATCAAAAGAACATATAGTCCATTTTTAATTATAAAATACTTTTTAAACTTCAGAAAGTCCGTAAATGTAATTAAACAAATCATTGTAAATGACTCAATAGATCTTGTTATTTCAAACACGAGTCAGGTTTTATTCGGCGGAGTGGCTTCGAAAGAACTTAAAATACCACACATTACCCACTTCCACGAAATTTCATTTGCAAAACCCAAAATAATAGGAAGACTTATAACAAATTTTATAAGTAATAACTCAGATATTATGGTTGTTGTTACTGAATATATCAAAAAACTTATGATAGAATTTGTACCAGAAGCTAACTTCAAAATCAGAGTTGTTCATAATGGAATAGACATATCTAAATTCACTAATAATTTAGATGTACAATCATTCCGTACTGAATTCAATCTAAATACTACTAATATTGCCGTCGGTACAATTGGAAGGATATGTAACAGGAAGGGACAATTATTGTTCATAAAAGCAGCAATTGAGGTGTTAAAAGAATCAAAAAACTGTATTTTTTTTATTATAGGAGAACCTACTTCCAAAAAAGAATTAAAATATTTCAGAAATTTAAATTCTCTTATTAAAAAATATAATATCAGTGATAATATTGTTTTTGTGAAAACACGTAGCGATATTCAAAACGTATTGGCAGGCTTAGATATAATAGTAATCTCTTCACTACAGGAAGCATTTCCTAATGTTTCTTTAGAAGCAATGGCCCTACAAAAACCATTAATAGCTTTTAACATAGGAGGAATATATGAGCAAATAGACAATGGGGTTAATGGACTATTAGTGAAACCACAAGATGTAAATGCACTTAAAGATTCAATTATTCAATTAGCAAATAATAAAGAAAAAATGAAAAATATGGGAATAAATGGCAAAACAAAAGTAATGAAATCATTTTTAATAGCTAATACTACGAATAATTTAACACAAATATGGGATGAACTTGTAAAATAAAACATCGAAAATCTATTTATTTCATAATAGTAACTATAGCATACCTTAAAAAATCATTTAAAAACCAACCAAAATTCAAGAGTCTGTCAAGTAATTTGTGTAAACGGTTAATCTATTCATAAATACTCCGCTGGAACCCTGTCCTCAAACATTACCGCAAACTGACTCAAAAC
>Ga0208977_1001775_pt1 | contig 10084 bp, 9 predicted proteins | sample RifOxyA2_FD_184030 | JGI IMG/M metagenome (GOLD analysis project Ga0208977, IMG submission 184030) | Groundwater microbial communities from Rifle, Colorado - Rifle Oxygen_injection A2 (SPAdes) | ecosystem: Environmental > Aquatic > Deep subsurface > Groundwater | place: Rifle, Colorado, United...
ATTAATTAGATGGGAAAAGATTCCCGCTAATTATTTAGCCTTTATTCATATTGCCTGTTGCGTTATGGTTCTTTCTAAAATTTTTGTCGGATAGGTTCTTAACCCTACTTGCTTGTTTTTTGATGATCCCGAGATTTTCTTATCTCGGTTTTTTATTTGAAAAATCTAATAAGACAGGGATTATGCAGTAAGATAAAAATCTTGAAAAGATCGAGCATCTAGCTAATTACTGAGCCTTGAAATGTTTTTCTTGCGGAGATTTTGCTAAAACTTATGCTTCCATCCCAATCAATAAGCTCTTTTTTGGAATAATCTTTACCCAAGTTCCTCTTTTTATTCCTCTTCATAATAAAATAATAAAAAGCTAATTAAAGTGTAAGTTTTAGCAAAATTGTAGCTTTAAAACCATTTCTTAGGCTCAGTTATTAGCGATATAAATAGCCAAATTTTTTACCAGACCCGAAGGGTGAGTCCTGGCAAAGTTATATGCATTCATTAATAATCTTTTTATCATATCTAGTCTACAGCCTTTTCGGCCAAGCCAAGCTTGCCCTGCAAGGCTTTCGCTTTTACCTTATCAGGACGAATTTAAAAAATTTGGCGACACAATCGTTCAATTTTTCAAAAAATTTTTGCTAAAACTAAATCCTCAAAATCCTATAATAATAAGTTACTTGGCGATTTAATGCATAATCCCTGTAATATGAGAAAAGAATATGGATTTTCCTGTTTCTGGAAAAATAGAGAAAATTCGGCAGCTTCAGGTAAGGACAGCGGATAAAATACCGTTCTTGATTAATCTTCTGTTACTATTGTGCTGCCAACTTGTCCCTCAAAGTAGAAATTTCTATATAATTTCCAGTTATCAGGCTCACTTTGTGAGAGATATATTTGTACTTTTATATCATGATCTGCAAATACGTGGAGCATAGGAGTTGTGGAATAAATATTTATTGTTTCAGTTATTGCATCTGGCAACATAGGTGAACCTGGTTCTGCTATTCTTATAATCTCTTCACTCCAGATTTTTTCATTATCAGAGAAAACAACTTTTGCCTTTAAATAATGAACTTTTGCTTTGCTAACATTCATTATTTTAAAGCTTATACCTGGTATTACAGTGTCTCTATCTATATTTTCGTTATATCTTGCTGATATTAAGGTAAGTATAATATGCTTATCTGTGATATATGGAATTTGGGTAGTTAAGCTTACTTTATTTGCCAGATGATAATAGTATTGTGTTTGAGCTGCGTCTCTTCTTGCTTTATACATATCTGCTTTTTTAGTTAATAAATTAACATATCCACTACTATCAAAACGACAAGAGGCCCTTAATTTTTTGTATACTTTTTCATATTCACTTAATGCCAATTCTTCATTCCTGGTTTCGTATATTTTGGCAAGTTTATAGTGAGCAAGAGCATTATTGCTAAATTCTATGGATAAATTAAGAATGTTTATAGCTTCAGATATTTTTTTATCAGCAACAAGCTTATCTGCTATTTGAGAGTATGCTTTTTCTATAGTTTTTCTTGCCCTGGTTATTTTTTTACTATCTGCTTTTTTGTAAAATTCATATGCTTCTCTATATTTTCTAATTGTTTCAAAGTCATTATCACTTATTAACTTATGTCCCCAGCTATAGTAAAAATCTCCTATTTGCTCTAAGGCCTTTTTATTTGGGACATCTTTTATTGGATTTAAAATTTCCTGCGCAAACTTAAAATTATTTTCAGAGACATAAATATTTGCCAGTGTAAAATAAGCGTCATGTTTTTTGCTATAGTTAAGCTTTATTGCTCTATAATATTCTATTTTTGCTTTTTGTGGTTCTTTGACCTGTAATAGTGTATTGCCGAGGTGCATATGAGCCTCATAACTCCATGGGAAAGATTTTGCTGTCCGGATATAGTGCTCAAGAGCCAGCGACAATTTTCCTTCTTTCGTATATTTTTCACCTTGTTTTAACATTCCATTAAGAGAAGTTGGTTTTTCATTTTGAAAAACAAAGAAACTGACTATCAATATTAAGACACCAAAAGATGTGGCTAAAATTTTAAAATTCTGTTTAAGTTTGGATATTATTTGCTTCATAATTTTTCTACTTTAAAGTCCTAATAATTCACTTACATTTTATAGTTATTTATATTTAATGTGATTCTATACTTGGATATCAATGGTTAATAATTGTTATTGTCGTTACTATTGGTCACAGAAAACATATTTGGCATCATCATGCCGCTAATCATAGTTTCCATAAGTTGAGGATCCATGTTTTTAGCATTTTCAGGGTTTTGATACATCATCATAAGAGAAAGCATGTTCATAGGGTTGTTATTCGTATTATTGTTCATATTATTATTCCCGCCCATTAACCCCATCATCATATTTAATTGCATTGCTTCTGGATTTAAATTCTGTGAAGGGTTTAAATTGAGATTCATGCCGGCTTGAGACAAAGTTTTTAATGCTTCAGCTATTTCTTCATTGGAAGGAGTAGCGTTTTCTGATTTTTGTTTTATCATTTTTTCGACTTTATCTAGTTTTTCAGGTGGGACAGAACCATTTTGATTGGCGTTATTAATTATAGAATTTATATTTTTTTCTATAAGTGTATTTTTTGCTTGTTCAGACATAAAATCCTGAGATTTTTGTGTAGGAGTTCTTGAAATTGGAGGACCAGGTGTCAATTCTGGTGGAGGTGGCAGGAATTCAGTACCAGGTTTTGCAGTAGCTTTTGTACTTGCTGGTTCTGAAATCGAACTTAAATGCTTTAATCCTGTACTAGCATAGAAAGCCAACTCTGAGCTTGGATTAAGTGAGGTTACCTTTTGGTATTCTTGTCTTGCTTCTTGTATTTTTCCTACTCTTACGTAAGCTATAGCAAGGTAATAATGAGCAAGTGAATTACCAGGGTCTTTAGCAACTACATCCTGCAGAGTTTGCATAGCACCAATATAATTTCCTTGTTTGTATTGAGTTATTCCTATTTTTAAGTTGTTTTGTGTTGTTTTTGCAAAAGCAGATCCAGTTATTAAAAATAAACAAAATAATGAGATCACAGCTTTTTTCATTGATTTACCCTCTTGACTTAACAAAATTCAATAATGCTACAACCTGATAGCTTTAAATTAGGTCTATCTGTTTCCGTAGCCATAGTCGATGACTTAAATTAGGTAATGGATATTACCCAATTTTTTAACTTATTTTACTGATTTATTTTGTCTAGAACAATATCTATATCTAGTATTTATTTAGTCTATTGATAATATTTTTGTTTATCAATAGAATCCCTTCTAATTCAAATAATACGTATTTTTGAGGCAAAATCTATTTTAAGAACCATATATTTTAAAAATAAATTTATTAGTTTAAATATATTAGAAGTTCATAATTTTTCGTTTATTTGAATGAGAGCCAGTCATGCATCAGCAAATTGAGGATTTTTGATACTAGTTTGATTGAAAATATATCTGGTGTATTTTTTAAAAAACAATTTATGTCTTTCTTTTAGTACAAAAAGATGAAAAATTACCATATGTATATATAAAAAATTACACTATGTGTATAATGGTATACGTAAATGTCTACTAGTTATAAGTTTATTATAACTGAACTTATTTGATTTAGTAAGTGTGTAATATTGCGAGAGTAGGTGAAGACGCTGAAAATTCGGATTAAAGAAGTAGCTAGGAAGAAAAAAGGCTGGAGCCTCTACAGATTAGCTAAGGAATTAGGACTGCCTCAACAAACAGTTTATTCATGGGCAAATGGTAGAACACAACCATCTTATGAAAATATGGACAGATTATGTGAAGCCATTGCCTGCTGTGTTGGTGATTTATTTGAGGCAGAATCAGGACATCAAAAAAGATTAAATATTGCTGTTAACAGCGATTAATTTATTTAGACAACTATTGTCAAAATTAATTTGTAGAAGTATAATTGTCTTAATTATATGCGCAAAATAATTAGAGTGCTGCGTGTTACTGTGTTTTATCGGAAAATTACGTGGCACTTATTTCATGGTTACTCGTTTTTCTAGAGGGATATGTCATGAAAAGAAAAGTAACCTACATTCCGACCTTGCAGGAATATGTTAAAAGCAAGAAGAAAGAAAGAGTGGAGTCACTGGAATTAAACTGTAAGGAATGTGATTACTACAGAAATAATTCAGAAGTTTGTGTCTGGGGAGATAACGTAAGAGTATTAACCACCTTAAAGACTTGTCCCATTACAAATAGAGATTTATAAAACAAATAAGAAGGTAAATTACCTTCTTATTTGTTTTTAGTCTTTATTGAATTGATTTAAACATTTTTTTCATATTTTCATTAAGTGTTTTATAAATCTTTAATCTTTCAGAAATTATTTCTTGTTCTTTTTCTAGCCTATACCGTTCTTCTAATTGATTAGCCTTCATTCTTGCTTCTATTTGATTACATTTTGTTTCAAATACATCGTCAGTAGCTTTATAGCATTTACTTATATTTTCATAAATTAAATCGGGACCTTTTGATTGATTATACAAGATCTCCCATTCTCTATCTAGATCCTTTTCATTATTTGCCCTAAAATATTGTGAGTTACGTTGAGTTGGTTTTACTGTTAAATCTGACATAATTTCTTCCTCCCAATCTAATTCTAATAAAAATCTTCTAAAAATAAATGTTAAAATAAAACTGCCCTATATATAATAAAACAGGAAACCATTTTAAATTGCTTCTCTTGTATAAGATTTTTTCAGATTTTTTCTTAAATGACGAAAAGCCTCCCTTTAGGGAGGCTTTTAAATTATGAAATTGTTATTGAATTATACGCTGCATTTACCGATAATTCCTTCGGCTATGTTATTAGGTACAGGTTCATATTTGGAGAATTCCATACTGAATGTGCCACGTCCCTGAGTTTTGCTACGTATGTCTGTAGCATAACCGAACATTTCAGCAAGAGGAACCAGCGCATTGATTTTTTGTAATCCGGTGCCTTCAATTGCTTCCATACCTTCAACACGGCCTCTTCTGCCTGATAAATCACCGATAACGTCACCTAAATAGTCTTCAGGTACTTCAATTTCGACTTTCATCATTGGCTCAAGTATATTTGGTCCAGCTTTTTTAACACCATCTTTGACTGCCATACTTCCAGCAATTTTAAAAGCCATCTCACTACTGTCTACTTCGTGATAACTACCATCAAATAAAGTTACTTTAATATCTATAACTTCATAACCGGCAATAACACCGCCTGTGAGTGCTTCTTCAACACCTTTTTGAATAGCAGGGATGTAATCTTTTGGTACAACTCCGCCGACAATTTTGTTTTCGAATTCAAAGCCTGTACCTTTTCCAAGGGGTTCTAACTTGAGTTTAACGTGTCCGTATTGACCACGTCCACCAGATTGTCTTACGAATTTACCTTCTGCTTCTACAGCTTTGGTAATAGCTTCTCTGTAAGCAACTTGTGGTTTACCCACATTAGCACCGACCTTAAATTCTCTTAAAAGTCTGTCGGTAATGATCTCAAGGTGCAATTCTCCCATACCGGAAATGATTGTTTGACCTGTTTCAGGATCAATTTTAACCCTAAATGAAGGATCCTCATCAGCCAATTTGCCAAGTGCAACGGACAATTTATCCTGATCAGCCTTTGTTTTTGGTTCAATTGCAACTGAAATAACCGGTTCTGGGAACTCGATTGATTCTAAAATTATAGGACTAGCTTCACTACACAATGTATCACCAGTTGTAGTATCTTTTAAACCTACAACCGCTGCTAAATCACCAGCACAGATTTCATCTACTTCATTTCTGGTATCAGCTTGCATTTGTACTATACGGCTAATTCTTTCTCTTTTGCCAGTATTGCTGTTTAATACATAACTTCCTGATGCTAAAGTTCCGCTATATGCTCTGATAAATGTTAATCTACCAACGTATGGGTCAGTCATAATTTTAAATGCCAGAGCTGCAAATGGTTCATTATCATCACTTGGTCTTACTGCTTCTTCCCCATTTTTCATTATTCCGGTTATTGGAGGTACATCTAACGGGGATGGTAAGTAGTCTATTACTGCATCAAGTAATAACTGAACGCCTTTGTTTTTGAATGCAGAACCACAGGTTACAGGAATGAGCTTGTTAGATATTGTTGCTTTTCTTAAGCCTTCTTTAAGCTCTTCCTCAGAGATTTCTATACCTTCAAGGTACTTCATCATTAGCTCATCATCGTTTTCTGAAATAGCTTCGATGAGTTTTTCTCTGTATTCAGCAACCATATCTGCCATATCTTCAGGAATACTTCCTTCCTGAATGTCTGTGCCCATATCATTGCCATAAATGTATGCTTTTTGTGAAATCAGATCAATGATTCCTTTTAGTTGATCTTCAGCACCTATTGGAATTTGGATAGCATGAGCGTTTCCTTGGAGTCTTGTTCTAATTTGATCAATAACTCTAAAGTAATTAGCGCCTGTTCTGTCCATTTTGTTAACAAATACCATTATAGGTACTTTGTATCTGTTTGCCTGTCTCCATACTGTCTCAGACTGTGATTGAACTCCACCAACAGCACAGAATACAGCTATTACTCCGTCTAAAACACGTAATGATCTTTCAACTTCAACGGTGAAGTCAACGTGTCCAGGAGTATCAATAATGTTAATCTGGTGATTTTTCCAAAAACTTGTTACCGCAGCTGATGTAATTGTAATACCACGTTCTCTTTCCTGCTCCATGAAGTCAGTGATAGATGTTCCTTCATGTACTTCACCCATTTTGTGAGTAAAGCCAGTGTAAAAGAGAATTCTTTCTGTTGTTGTAGTCTTACCTGCATCTATATGAGCTGCAATTCCTATGTTTCTAATTTGTTCTAAAGGTGTTTTTCTAGCCACGATGTATATCCCTTCTAAAAAATTAAACTTACCTCATAATCAATAAAAACTGAAAAAATAAAAAATTTACTGAATGCCAAAAATTTATCCATAAAATAAAGTAAAATCGTTTACCTGATAGGGTAATATCCTTGTTAAGATAATGTAATATTGAGAAATTAATGTATTTTATTATTTTTAAACTTATTAAAAACTCATATATAAAACCTAAGTATATTTTAGTATTAAAATATACTTAAATTATCAGTTTAACTATAGCTTGTTTGGGCAAACTAATATCTGTAGTGAGCAAAAGCCTTGTTGGCTTCAGCCATTTTATGAGTATCTTCTCTTTTTTTAACAGCACTGCCAACACCATTAGCAGCATCTGATATTTCAGCTATGAGTTTTTCAGTCATAGATTTGCCGCCTCTTGTTTTTGCTGCATTAATAAGCCAAGTGGAACCAAGAGCAATACCACGATCAGTTCTAACTTCAATAGGAACTTGATAAGTGGATCCACCGATTCTTCTAGCTTTAACTTCTATAAGAGGAGTAACATTTTTTAAAGCTTTATTAAATATTTCTAAAGGTTCTTCTTGAGTTCTTTCTTTAATTCTATCGAGTGCTGTATAGAAAATTCTTTCTGCAACACTTTTTTTGCCGCGTCTCATTAATCTATTTATAAACTTAGCAATATCAACGCTATTATAAAGCGGGTCTGCTAATGGGACTCTTTTTGGTGGTTTATTTCTACGTGACATATTGATTTATCCTCTTAATTATTTTTTCTCTTTCTTTGCGCCATACTTGCTTCTGCTTTGAGCTCTGCCTTTAACGCCAGCAGCATCAAGGGTACCACGGATGATGTGATATCTCACACCTGGTAAATCTTTAACTCTTCCTCCACGAATCAGAACAACTGAGTGTTCTTGCAGGTTGTGTCCGATTCCTGGAATATATGATGTAACCTCAAAACCATTTGTTAACCTTACCCTGGCTACTTTTCTAAGGGCTGAGTTTGGTTTTTTAGGTGTAGTTGTATAAACTCTTGTGCATACTCCACGTCTTTGAGGGCAATTGGTCAAAGCTGGAGACTTTGTCTTTTCTGTGATTCTTTCGCGTTCCTTACGAACTAACTGATTAATTGTTGGCACTTTTCCTCCTTATGTATGCGTTTTGTTGTTTTTGTTTTGGAAATTCATGTAATAAAGTTAATTTAAACAAAAGCACTCTCATTAAATCTATAAAACAACAGAGTCTTACTGTCAACTGTTAGTAAAATATTTTGCATAAAACACTAAGAATCCGTTAAGAATGGAATTAAATTTTTTCAGCGAGAGAGCTGCTAAATTGGAGCGTACGAGATTCGAACTCGTGGCCTCTTCAATGCCATTGAAGCGCGCTACCAACTGCGCCAACGCCCCATGGAAAATTGTTTCTTTAGACTAATTTGCTAACCTGCCAATTGTTTATTTTTGTACCAATTTTCAATAAGATTTTTTACTTTAATTGGTATTAGTCCTTTGAGTTAATCCCATGTTCAGAGTATATTACAAATATAATTATTACATGTCAACATTTTGTCATAATATTACAAATTATGTATAATTTTCAACTTTCACATAAAGAAATTATAAAAATCCATAATTCTTTGGAAAAGAAGGATGGAGTTATAGCGTTTCCTACAGATACAGTTTGGGGTATTGGTTGTCTTATTGATAATGAATTAGCAGTTGACAGAATTTATTCAATTAAAGGACGCTCTGAAAATAAGCCGCTCATATTATTAGGAAGTAAAATCGAACATTTAGTTCCATATGTTGCTGAAATACCAGAGATCGCATGGAAAATAATTGGTAAATATTTGCCGGGAGCGGTAACTTTGGTGCTCAAAAAAAGTGAAAATACACCTTTCTATTTAACTTCAGGTGGTGATACCATTGGGATAAGGATTCCAGATTGTCCTCCATTTCTGTCTCTTCTTGATAATGCCGTTGAGAACCATGTATTAGCGACCACAAGCGCTAATTTATCTAGAGAACCAGCCGCGTTATCAAAATCAGAAGCAGAAAGAAGCATTGGGGATAAAGTGGATTATATTTTGGATGATTATGGTTATTCAGCTAAAGGTATAGAATCAACGGTTGTATTAGTAGATTTATCAGGGAATATAAAAATATTAAGGCAAGGAGCAATTGCTATTGATGTTTAACTTATTAGATAACTGTTATAATTGATTTAGATTTTAATTGAGGGGTTATAAATGGAAAATTTTGAGATAGCTATAGGATCAGATCACGGTGGATTTGAATTAAAACAAGTAATAATCTCATTCCTTGAAAAAAATGGTTATAAGTTTAAAGATTTTGGTGTATATAACAATGAATCTATTGATTATCCAGTAATTGCCAGGGAAGTGGCAAGTTCTGTGGCCAATAATGCTTATCAAAAAGGAATTTTAATTTGTGGCTCAGGTCTTGGTGTTGCAATTGCTGCGAATAAGATAAAAGGAGTTAGGGCTGTCACTTGCCACGATACATACTGTGCAAGAATGAGTAGGGCTCATAATAATGCGAACATCTTAACTTTAGGTGGTCGTGTTGTTGGTCCAGATGTGGCATGTGATATCGTTAAAGTCTGGCTTGAAACCGAGTTTGAGGGCGGTAGGCATCAAAGAAGAGTTGATATGATTGAGTAATTTTTTGACCACATAATTGATAAGATGCCGAACAAGCCGACAAAACAGTTCATTTATTATGATTCTCTAAAATATTTACTACTTATTTCTTACTTATAATTGGCTTATGGGTTTTTAAGTTTATTGTAGATTTGGTTAATTAACGGTAAAAAGTAGAAAGCCAGCCCTCCAGAGGCTAGAATGCCTGTAAATAGTCTCATATAATGAGGACTATCATATAAACTTAATGTCTGGCAAAGTCCATCAACGATTAATGGTGTTAGAAAAAACCATAAATATTTGAATTTAGGAATATCAGTATTGCTAAATTTCTTAAAAAATGGATAAATAATGGCTCCTAAGAATATTCCAAGATAAATTCCAAAACATCTTACACACACAGGCATTTGATATCCCCAGATAAGGTAAGATCTTTCAGGTTTTTGATGACAGATTATGTGAAATACTTGATAATAGACTTCTCTAACAAACTCAAAACCATTTCCAAGAGTATATAAATATGGTCCTAT
>Ga0208977_1001780_pt1 | contig 10069 bp, 9 predicted proteins | sample RifOxyA2_FD_184030 | JGI IMG/M metagenome (GOLD analysis project Ga0208977, IMG submission 184030) | Groundwater microbial communities from Rifle, Colorado - Rifle Oxygen_injection A2 (SPAdes) | ecosystem: Environmental > Aquatic > Deep subsurface > Groundwater | place: Rifle, Colorado, United...
CCGTGAAAGGTCTGGAGGTTTTGAAGAAAAAGGAAAAGCCAGAATGTTTCTTGCGATGGGAAGAAAAGATGAACTTGATGAAAAAGGCTTATTGAAGATGCTTAAGAAAAAAACCGGGTTAGATCATGAAAAATTCACCGGTGTTCGTTTATCTGACGCATTCTCATTTTTTAATGTTTCGAGCAAAGATGCAGAAATAGTGTTGAGCAGCCTTAATAAGGATAAAAGTAAACGTCCTTTAGTGGAAAGAGCTAAGTCTCCGAAGTAAAATTTGAATTTGTCGCTCAAATTCTTGCGTATGTGAACGATTAAAATTAATTTAGCGACGCAAATTTTGATAGACGCCGAAGTGGCGGAATTGGTAGACGCGCTGGACTCAAAATCCAGTGAGGCTTAAACCTCGTGCCGGTTCGAGTCCGGCCTCCGGTACTCTAAAGGCTGATTTCATTTCGATTTCAGCCTTTTTTTATGCTCTTTGCCTTTAAGTTTTAGATAACTATATAAAAACAAAATAGCCAACTTTGGCAATAAGGATTAACAAATGAAGACACTTTCAGAAATATACTTACCGGCAGAGCTGCAGTTAATTAATCATTTATTCGACCGGATTAAAAACGAGATAAGAGAGAAAAAGAAAATTGCCTATGTTGAGTCGGAGAAAAATCCAACAGAAGAATTTCTAGAATACTTCATGATAACAGATGAATTGATTTCTTTTAACAAGCGAAGCGGCAACAAGAACAAATGTGCAGTGAAGGCTAAAGAATTGAGAGACGCTCTTAAATACTCTTTACGTACGGATGAAGAACTGACAAGACAGAAATTTAACAAATTGTTTGGTACTGCTAATTTTGTCGGCACTGCGTTGTACTTATTTATAGATATGATTAAGGAAGAAATTGCTAATCGTAGAATAGTAGGTCACGAGTTAACTCATCAAGTATTTGGAGTGGGAACTATAACTAAGATTGAGATCCAAAACGAATTTGTTTGGTTTAAGTATGGTGAAGAAAGCAAAAGACTCTCAATGGGGCATTTCAATATTGCCAAAGATGATCAAGAAAAAATGGTTAGCTTGCTGATAGGTTAGTTTCGGTAAAGTAGAACTATGTTTTGGAAAGCTCAATCAGAACCGATTGAGCTTTTTTCGTTAGAATACGATTGATTCAGCAGTATCCTTAAATATTTCTTGATATTCACTAACAAAGTGAACCATTTCTTCGGCGGATTTAAAATTTAATATCTCAACAACATTACCATCGAAAGAAAGAGTTTTATCCCAGAAGCAGTTTCCAATTAAAAACTCTTGCGTCATTGAATCCGCAAGATGAACAAGTGCAGATAGCTCTTTACCGTTTGGTGCTTGAGAGGGTATGTGATGAAATTCGATTGTTTCCGAAATAACTTCGGGGAGTTTCCATTTTTGCACAAGGAGTTTGCCAATGTAATCGTGAGAGACTCCGAGTATTTCTTTTTCGCAATCAAAAAATTTCTTATTGTTTTTGGAAGCAGCAATAATTTCCTCAAATTCTTTTGGCAAGTACTGAGCAAAAACTTGGATGCTCACATCATGCAGCATTCCGGCTAAAAATGCTTCGCCAAATAAATCTGAAAATCCTAAGCGGATTGACATATCGCGCGCAGCCATTCCAACCAGCATAGAATGTTTCCAGTATTCCATGTATTCGAAATTCTTTGTGGATTTAATTTTAAGAGATTCTGAAAGTGAAATTGCCGTTACTATTCTTAGAGTCTCTTCGGTTCCCATAAGCATGAGAGCAAACTCGAGAGAAGAAACTTTTTTCTGCAGTCCGTAAAGAGGAGAGTTGGCAACTGCTAAAACCTTTGTAGTCAAGCCTTGATCCTTCTCAATCATTCGCGCAAGTTTCTTAACATTTCCCGGTTCAGCTTTTATAGCTTGCGAAACTTCAAAAATAATCTTCGGGATTGAGATTAAGTTCTTCAATCCTTCTATCTTTTTTAAAGTAATTTGGGCTTTATCGGATAGTGGTTCCATTTCTATTCTAATTTTAGGTTAATTAAAAGTAAAGAAAGTTTTTGAGAATCGAAAACAAGAATTCTTTACGCAATACCAGATTGATTATTGGCACAAAATTGAATTTCTGTACGGTGTGGTAATTATTTTGGTCAAGAGGTCATAGAAAGCTAAACGCGAAAACCTTATTTTATTATCCAAAACAAAAAGAGATTATGGCTATCGGCAGCAACTACGTTAGGATTCTTCAACTACTTTTATTGTTAAACGCTTCAATAGCTTTTGGGCAAAGTATTATTTGCTCATCATGCAATAAAGAAGTTGAAGGTGATTATCTGAAAATAGGGAATAAGTACTTCCACCCGGACCACTTTGTTTGCGATTACTGTAAGAAGCTTCTTCCGGATAGGTTCATGTCAGACAATTCAAAATATTATCATTCCGAGTGCTATGCCGAAGTTAAAGGTTTGAAATGTGAATATTGCAAAAAAATCATTGCCGACGAATACATGATTAGCCAGAACAAGAAGTATCACAAAAGATGCTACGAACAAATATCGCCTAAGTGCAGAATTTGTGATAAAACACTTGTAGGCACTTTCTCTGTTGATTACTATGGAAACAAATATCATTCGTATCATGAAAATGAATTTCCCCGCTGCACTTGTTGTCACAGGCTGATAAGTAAATCAATAACAAACGGCGGGAGAAATTATTCTGATGGAAGAAGCATTTGCAATATTTGTTTTTCAGATGCAATCTTTGATCAAGGTAGAATAAGTGGCTTACTTGAAAAGGTAAGAAGTAAATTATCTTCAATGGGGATTCCAATTCCTTCATCGCAAATATCAATAAGTGGAGTTTCGGTAACTGAATTGAAAAGAGTTGCCGGAGATTATTTCTCAGATGATGTAAAAGGATTTTGCGAAACCAGCATTTTAACAACGAACAAAAACCAAACGAAGTATTCTCATAAAATTTACATCTTAAATGGATTGCCGGCTATTAATTTGGAATCTATAATCGCACATGAGTTACTGCATGTTTGGATTGCTCAGAATACAAAGCGCGTGCTATCAAAATCAGTTACGGAAGGAAGCTGCAACTATGTTTCATACCTCTATTTGGTAAGCCAGAATTCAACTTTGCTTGTTAAGCAATTAATAGACAAGATTGAAAAAGATCCAAGTCCGGTTTACGGCGGTGGATTTAGAACTATAAGAAATAAATTTGCTAATAAAAGTATTAGCCTATTTTTGAGCTATCTAAGGAATGGTGAATAACTGTTTTTGTAATTGCCTTAAGAAAACAAGCCACATAAGTGGCTTGTTTAGTATGAAATCATTTTAAGGTAGAAGCCAACGAACTAATGACGCAGCGATTTTGGTTTGCCTAGAATTTCTGAAAAGATTATCGCATCTCGAATTGTTGTCTTGTTCTTGAAATTTAATTTCATCTGAGAAGTCTTTGAATATGTGGTGTACTTCTGAGAATAAGCATCGGTTTTTTCAGCTTTGACTTGCTCTTGTACTAGGGGCATTTGTTCTAGAGAGCCAAGCTTATCATAGTCAATATCCTCAATCGCTTTTTCATATTTATTGCGGGCTGAAACTTCTTCTGTATTCTTTTCCAAATCACGAGATGATATTTCTAAATCTTCAGCCTCATAATTTATTCTTGTCGGGTACTCATCTTCAGTCTTAGGAATTTTAAAACCAAGAATATCTTCCAAAACATCTTGAGAAGTCTGCCGATAGTTCGGAGAAGGACCGGATGATCCTCCTCGCGGAATCTTTCGCGGCAATGGCTGTTTATTCTGAGTTTTCTTCTTTCCCAAAGCAGAGCCGATGATACTCCAAATAACAAAAATGAAAATGATTATTTGAAATATATTATCCATTCTGATCTTTCTTATCGTCTGGTTTAGAAATTGAAGTTCTCATATCTGTATCAGCTTGAATATTTCTCATGTTATAGTAATCCATTACACCTAACTTTCCACTGCGGAATGCCTCGGAAATTGCTTTAGGAACCTCGCTTTCTGCTTCAACAACTTTTGCCTTCATTCTAGCAACTTCAGCGCTCATTTCTTGCTCAAGAGCAACTGCTGCAGCGCGTCTTTCTTCAGCTTTAGCTCGCGCGACTTTAAGATCAGCTTCAGCTTGGTTAGTTTGCAAAATAGCTCCGATGTTAGAACCTACATCCACATCAGCAATATCAATCGAGAGAATTTCGAACGCCGAACCGGCATCTAATCCTTTTGCAAGAACTACTTTAGAAATCTTATCTGGGTTTTCTAAAACTTCTTTATGAGAATCACTGGAACCAATTGTGGAAACAATTCCTTCACCAACGCGGGCAAGAATTGTAGCTTCGCCGGCGCCGCCGACTAACCTTTCCAAATTAGTTCTTACTGTAACTCTCGCCATAGCTTTTAGCTGAATACCATCTTTTGCAACACCGGAAACGAGTGGTGTTTCAATAACTTTTGGATTAACCGACATCTTTACAGCTTCAAGTACATCGCGTCCGGCAAGATCAATTGCGGAAGCTTTTTCGAATTGTAAATCTAAATTGGCTTTGTTAGCAGAGATTAGCGCATTAACAACGTTCGATACGTTTCCGCCGGCTAGGTAGTGAGCCTCTAATTGTGAAGTGTTTAACATGATTCCAGCTTTTGTAGCGCTGATTAGATTTCTTACAATCACTTGCGGCGAAACTTTGCGCAAACGCATTCCAATTAAATCTCTGAAAATTTTAACTTTAACGCCGGAAAAGTAAGCTGTGATGAATAATCCAATCGGTACAAAGTAGAGGATTAGGAATAAGAAGAATATCGCTGCAAAAATTACAACGACAGATAAACCGGTAAGTGCTTCCATTATTTCTCCTGAAATGTTTCGTTTTAATCTAAACTCAAAATATCAATAAGAAAAACTATTACAAAGGATAAAGAATATTACTTTTGAGCAGCAATGTATTCATCAATCTTAACACATATTTTTTGAACAGCCGAATTAAGCGAAAATGATTTAATTACTTCATCTTCGGAGTACTTTTCGCCATTACCAACAATGAAACATGAGAATGTGAAAGCTTCGTTATGTAAGTCGGCATAATTGACGATTCTGCCGCCTACAACTTCCTTTGGAGCGGCGTTTGCATGAGAGCAGCGAGCTAGAACTTGGTTAGCTTCAAAAACCAAAATTAAATCAACAAGGTATTTGTTATGGATGAACTTCATTTTAATCTCCTAATTTTGCTTATATCCAATGGAAGGAATCATCACTATAAAAATTAAATCAAAAAACACATGAATTTCACCAAAAAAGAATGAGCTAAAATTTAAGTTCCTTGATATGCGAAGGCTCAATAGATATATTTATGAAACAATTTGTACAAATTTGCTGTTAGGTAAAGAAAACAGAGGTATTTATGGAAGGTAATTTCTCGGAACGTGTGCAAGAGGTGATTAGGTTGAGCAGGGAAGAAGCTCTTCGTCTCGGTCATGATTACATTGGAACAGAGCATCTGCTACTCGGGATTATTCGCGAAGGACAAGGTGTTGCTGTTAGAATTTTGCGCAATCTTGAGGTTGATCTCGTTAAGCTGAAAAAGGCTATTGAAGATACGGTTAGAACTTCGGGCGGAACTTTAACTATCGGGAACATTCCTCTTACGAAGCAAGCTGAAAAAGTTCTTAAGATTACTCAGATAGAATCAAAAATATATAAATCGGATGTTATTGGTACAGAGCACATTCTGCTATCTCTCTTACGTGATGAAGATAATATTGCAACGCAGATTCTACATCAATTTATGGTTACGTATGATAACGCACGTGCAGAGTTGAATAACATTCTTGCAAGCAAAGATCCTAGCAAAGCGTCTGCTGCTTCGCCACAGTTTCAATCTTCAAAGAAACCGGACAAAACAAAAACTCCTGTGTTAGATAACTTCGGGCGCGATTTAACTAGACTGGCTATTGAAGATAAACTCGATCCGGTTATTGGCAGAGAAAAAGAGATTGAACGTGTTGCGCAAGTATTAAGCAGAAGAAAGAAGAACAATCCGGTACTAATAGGAGAACCTGGTGTTGGTAAAACTGCAATTGCAGAAGGTTTAGCGTTGCGTATTGTTCAAAAGAAAGTACCGCGCATTCTGCAAGAAAAAAGAATTGTTACTTTGGATTTAGCCGGTCTTGTAGCCGGTACTAAATACCGCGGACAGTTTGAAGAAAGAATGAAAGCTCTAATGACAGAGCTTGAAAAAGCAGACGATGTAATTTTATTTATAGATGAACTTCACACGATAGTTGGTGCCGGCGGAGCTTCCGGTTCTCTGGATGCTTCAAACATGTTCAAACCGGCATTGGCTCGTGGCGATATTCAGTGCATAGGGGCAACTACATTGGATGAATACCGTAAGTTCATTGAGACGGATGGTGCGCTGGATCGCCGTTTCCAAAAGGTAATGGTGGATCCGCCAACACCCGATCAAACAATTCAAATTCTCGAGAGCATTAAATTTAAGTATGAACAACATCATCACGTTAGATATTCTACAGCTGCAATAGAAAACGCTGTGAGAATGAGTGAACGCTATATTACAGACCGTTACTTGCCGGACAAAGCTATAGATGTTATTGATGAAGCCGGTGCCCGTGTTCATATGGGTAATTTCACTGTGCCGGAAGATATTCTGAAACTTGAAGAAAGCATTGAGAAGGTTAAACAAGAAAAAATTCAAGTTGTAAAGCAGCAAGATTATGAAGAAGCTGCAAGGCTGCGTGATAAGGAAAGAACTTTGCAATCCGATCTTGAAGTTGCTAAGCGGGAATGGGATGCTAAGACAAAGGACCTCGTTCATGATGTAAGCGAAGATGACATTGCTATAGTTGTTTCTATGATAACCGGAATTCCTGTAACCAGAGTTGTTCAAGCTGAATCCGAAAAACTGATGAAGATGGAACAAGCTCTTAAAGGAAGAATTGTTGGTCAAGATGAAGCTGTTCTTAAACTAACAAAGGCAATCAGAAGAACACGTGCCGGATTAAAAAGTCCAACCAAGCCGATTGGAACGTTCATTTTCTTAGGTCCAACTGGTGTTGGCAAAACAGAATTAACAAAAGAACTTGCTCGTTATCTTTTTGATAGCGAAGACGCTCTAATTAGAATTGATATGAGCGAGTACATGGAAAAATTTGCTGTTTCCAGACTTGTAGGAGCGCCTCCCGGATACGTGGGCTATGATGAAGGTGGGCAATTAACTGAGCGCGTCCGCAGAAAACCATATTCGGTCGTTTTGTTTGATGAGATTGAGAAAGCTCATCCCGACGTTTTTAATTTACTATTGCAAGTACTTGATGATGGCATTTTGACTGATAGTTTAGGCAGAAGAGTAGATTTCAAGAATACGATTATAATTATGACTTCAAATGTTGGTACTAAAGAAATTAAATCGGGTGGCGGATTTGGCTTTGGTGGTTCAACAGCCGAAGACCAATATACTCAGCTCAAAAATACAGTTGAAGATGCAATGAAGCGTCTTTTCAATCCGGAATTCTTGAACCGTATTGATGAAGCAATAGTCTTTAGAAGTCTGGATAAGGAAGACATCAAAAAGATAATTATGATTGAGATGAAGGATTTGATTAAGAATTTGAACGCAAACAAGATGGAAATAGTGCTCGATCAATCTGCTCAAGACTTTCTCGCAGAAAAAGGATTTGATCCTAAATTTGGAGCAAGACCGTTAAAACGTGCCATTCAAAAATATGTTGAAGATCCACTTGCTGAAGAACTTCTTATGAATACAATACGTGAGGGAGACAAGATAGTTGTTTCTCACAATGTTGGTAAAGAAGAATTAATCTTTGTCCCTTCCAAACCGGAAGTTCACGAAGAAAAAGATAGTGAAGCTAAGCAAGCTGTTGAGTAATATTTTTAAGATGCTAAGAATCAATTAGTTACAGAAAATCATTAATTGGTACTTAACATTTCTTGAAGTGTAAATCTGTTCAATTAAGAATAAAATAGAGATAGTTGATGAGCACTCAAAACCTTTTGGAAATTTTCATTGAAACAAATGCCCTTTTAAATGGGCATTTTTTATTGACATCCGGACGCCACAGCAACCAATATTTTCAGTGTGCAAAGGTATTGCAACATCCGCAGCATAACGAATTAATTTGTTCAAGGATTGCTGAGCATTTTAAGGATCACGAAATTGATTTCGTTATTTCTCCAGCAATAGGTGGAATTGTTGTAGGACAGGAAGTTGCACGCCAGCTTAAGAAACAATCCATCTTTGCTGAGAGGGAAGATAAAATCCAATTTGGAGTTCCTCAATTTAGTACTCTACAATTAGAGGTGGTTTCATATCAGCTGGATGATTGCCCATTATGCAAGCAAAACATACCTTTTGTTAAACCAGGCTCTCGTAAAGTAAATCCATAAAGGTGAATAGATGAAAAAGTTACTTCTACTTTTAGTTATCTCTTTCTCTGTAATTTCAGCTCAAATTAATTTTGATGACTATTTTGTTGATAAGACGATGCGCTTAGATTTCTTTCACACCGGCGATAAGACTTCCGAGACTATTTCTTTTGATAAACTGATCGAAGAGGGAATCTGGAGTGGTTCGAAAAAGAATTTGTTGGACAAGCTTCAGTTTGGGCATTACATGCTCAAAGTTTTGAATCCTACAGATAAGCAAGAAATTTATTCTCGTGGATTTTCCACACTTTACCAGGAGTGGCAAACTACAGAAGAATCGAAGACTACAATCCGTTCTATGCAAGGCTCAGTTTGTTTTCCTTTTCCTAAGAGCAAAATCTTGGTTGAACTATACCGAAGAGATAAGAAAAATGTTTTTCAAAAGCTGTTCGAAAAGGAAGTTGACCCATCAAGCTATTTCATTATAAAAGAAAAGATTAAGCCGTTTACTTCTTTTAAGGTTCACTATTCCGGGGAGTCTTCTAACAAGCTTGATATTGTTTTCATTCCTGAAGGTTACAACAAAGATGAAATGACAAAGTTTAAGGATGATTGTACCCGCTTTTCCGGATATTTATTTGATTACTCGCCCTTCAAGGAAAATAAATCTAAAATAAATATTTGGGGAGTTGAAGCTCCTTCTTCTGAAAGTGAGACTGATATTCCTGGCAAAGGGATTTGGAAGCAGACTATTCTTAATTCCCGCTTCTACACGTTTGATAGTGAACGTTATTTAATGACAAGTGATTATCACACTGTTAAGGATGTAGCTGCGAATGCTCCGTACGATCAAATTTTTATTCTTGTTAATACTACAAAGTATGGCGGCGGTGCGATATATAACTTTTATTCGATGACAAGCGCGTATGATAAACGAGCTAACCAAATTTTTGTTCATGAGTTTGCACACGGTTTAGCTGGTTTAGCAGATGAATATGGCAACGACAACACTTATCAGGATATGTACCCAACTGATGTTGAACCTTGGGAGCCAAACTTAACAACAATGGTAAACTTTGAAAGTAAGTGGAAACATTTAATCGAAGCTGGAACTCCAATTCCTACTCCTTCTGAAGAAATGTACAAAAACAAAATTGGAGTATTTGAGGGAGGTGGCTACGTTGCAAAAGGTGTGTATAGACCTACCTTTAACAGCATTATGAATTCATTTTCATCGAACGAGTTTAATTTAGTTTGCAAAGAAGCACTAGAAAAAGTTATCAACTTTTACGCGGAATAATGGAACAGAGAAAACTCTACAAAACAATAGAATCGGTTGCTTCGAAGGATTTTACTTCCGATACAGATCTGCTTGCAGATGTATTAAAACAAATTATTAGTAACGAAGCTATCCAGCTTAAGGGCGGAAGAATTTGGAAGTTTGAACCCAGAAGAAAAGCATACAGGCTTATTTTCCAAACCGGCAAAGTCCAAAAGATTCAAGAAGATTTTCTTCTCTATCTAAAAGACTACCCATTCTATGAACGAATTGCTCAGGAAAGAACAATCCTTGCCGATGAAACAAATAAGACTCTTATTAGCAAAGGAATTCTCAAATATTCTGCATCCGGAATTG
>Ga0208977_1001781_pt1 | contig 10057 bp, 11 predicted proteins | sample RifOxyA2_FD_184030 | JGI IMG/M metagenome (GOLD analysis project Ga0208977, IMG submission 184030) | Groundwater microbial communities from Rifle, Colorado - Rifle Oxygen_injection A2 (SPAdes) | ecosystem: Environmental > Aquatic > Deep subsurface > Groundwater | place: Rifle, Colorado, United...
CTCATTGTTAGTAACTCCTGCATTTCCCTAGCCCTCCTTGGATTAAGATTTTAGATATCTCAATTATCCCAAGGAAAGCGGACATTTCTATTGTATTCAATTAGGACATTACTAAAATATTTCTACATTACAAAATCAAAACCCTTGACCAAAAGAGAGCCATCTGATAATATCGACTTGTTATGAAAAAAGGAATCCATCCACAATACTATGATGATGCAAAAATTAAATGCGCCTGCGGCGCTGAATTTGTGGTTGGCTCGACAGTAAAAGAGATGCATGTGGAAATCTGCTCCAATTGCCATCCATTTTATACCGGTAAGGAGAAACTGGTTGATACCGCAGGACGTGTTGATAAGTTTAAAGAAAGAGTGGAAGCGGCAACAAAACTTAAGAACTTAAAAACTAAAGAACCGAAGAATGCCAGATCGGAAGAAGACAAGAAGACAGCTAAGGATAAATAACTGAATATTAGGTATAATAAAATCGGTAGTTTGATAATACCGATTTTATTTGTCCGCGCTTGTCCCATTATACTTTATACATAATACTTTATGCGTGATGTGTAATTATTATCGAGTAAAAATAGAATAAAATTGTCATTTCGAGCCATCCCGCGAAGCGATTAGCCGAAGTGGGAGGCGAGAAATCTACCATTTAGCATATGATGAATTACAATAATTTGTATATCTTAAGTCGTGGAACCAGACACGATGTCGAGATGACCACTATAGAAGTTACTGATTAATTACACATCACGCGTTAAAACTTGATACTTTATTATGAATCCAAAATTACAACAAATCCTTGACCGTTACAACGAGTTAGAGAAAAAGCTTTCTGACCCAGCTTTGATGTCCGACCATGCCCAATTGTCCAAAGATTCTCAAGAAAAAGCGGAGATTGAGATAGACGCAAAAAAAATCTTAAGACTTTCTAGCTTAGAGAAGAAGATTGCAGAAAATCAAGAAATTGTTGAGGATAATGACGATGAATTGAAAGAAATCGCTCAATCGGAAATTGGGGATTTGCAAAAAGAAAGAAAAAATCTTGAAGCGGAGCTTGAACCGCTTCTTATCCCCTCCGACCCGAATGATACTAAAAATGTTATTGTGGAAATCCGTCCCGCCGCCGGGGGCGATGAGTCGGAGCTATTTGCATCTGAAATTCTTCGGATGTATCTGCATTTTGCTGAAAAAGAGGGATTTAAATCGGAGATGCTATCATCGCAATCAACAGGATTAAGTGGGCTCAAATACGCAGTTTTCGAAATCATCGGTAACAAGGTATATTCTAAAATGAAATACGAGTCCGGGGTCCATAGAGTTCAAAGAGTCCCGGATACAGAAAAATCCGGCAGGATCCATACTTCCACCATAACAGTCGCGGTTCTGCCGGAAGCAGAGGAGGCTGATATCGAGATCAAACCAGAAGAGATACGAGTTGATGTTTTTAGATCTTCGGGCCCAGGCGGGCAATCGGTGAACACCACCGATTCGGCAGTGAGAATCACTCACATCCCGACTAATCTTGTTGTCTCCTGCCAAGACGAAAAAAGTCAGCTCAAAAACAAGGCAAAGGCGATGAGCATTTTGCGCTCTCGTCTGCTTGCCGCAGAGGAGGAACGGCTTGCAAAAGAGCGCGGAGATGAGAGAAAATCCCAAGTCGGATCGGGCGATCGTTCGGAGAAAATTCGAACCTACAACTTCCCACAAGATCGGATTACCGACCATCGTATAAATAAATCTTGGCACGGAATAAACACAATACTTAACGGCAATTTAGATCCTCTGATATCCGCTCTCGCCGAAGAAGACCGCACCCGCAAGCTTCAGCCAGAATAATCCGAACAATAACACCTTTGCTTTTTATAGAATAAGTACTAATTCGTTTGCGATCGCTTACACAGAAGTATTCATTCCTAAAAAAATTAACAACCACTTTGCCGATATTGATTTAGCATGAACATACGACAAGCACAAATTAAGGCGAGGGATTTACTCGCAAAAAACAATATCAATGCTCCAGAACTTGATGCAAAAGTTTTGCTTGCCAATGTTATAGATCAAGATGATACTGCATTATTTAAATCTTCGGACGCCCCTTTAACTAATTCTCAATACTCAAAATATCTACGACATATAAAAAGGCGTGCAAGGGGCGAACCGGTGGCATATATCACTCATCAAAAAGAGTTTTATGGATACAATTTCTATATCAATAATAATGTTCTAATCCCCCGTCCGGAAACGGAATTACTAGTAGAAGAAGCGATCAAGTTTATAAAGTCGAAAGTTTATAAAGTCGAAAGTTCACTAAATATTATTGATATTGGAACCGGATCAGGCTGTATAATCATTTCAATCATTAAAGCCATCAGTGATATCGATAAACGATTATCGGTTGACGATGTTCGATTTTCTGCTACCGATATTTCCAAAAAGGCCATCTACGTCGCTAAAATAAATACAAGAAAGCATGGCGTTGTGGATAAAATTAAATTCTACCGCTCCGATCTTTTTTCAAATAAAAAGATGCTGAAAAAGTATGACATCATCATAGCCAATTTGCCCTATGTCCCAAAATCGAATATTAAAAATCTCCCCGATCCGAACCTCGCATTAGACGGAGGTGGCGATGGTACCGATATCATCAAAAATTTTTTAGACCAAGCCAAAACCCGCCTTAACAATGATGGCGTAATACTTTTAGAAATTGGCTTTAATCAAGCAAAAGATATTCGAGAGTACGCCAAAAAAATAATGCCAAAATCTAAAATCCAAGTCATAAAAGATTTGGCAGGACTAGATCGTGTAATTAAAATCGTTTTCGACAATTAATCCGTGAATATCCGTGGATAAAATCAGCCTGCCCCGCGTAGCCCGCCGATTCGGCGAGGCGAAGTGGGGTGGTGGTTATTTCGCTTCTTCGAGTGTGACACTGACGGTTTTTTCCTTGCCATCGGAGAATATCTTTAGATCTACTTTATCGCCGACATTATATTCTTGAATTAAGCTAACTAACCCATGATCGCTATCGATGCGCTCTCCATTGACCTCGAGTATGACATCGTTTTCTTTAATCCCCGCCTTATCGGCCGGCGATCCCGAGACTACCGCTGACTGCCCAAAGCTATTCCCTCGTATTACCAAGGCGCCGTAGTCGAGAGAGAGATTGTTTTGAGTCGCGATATCTTTGGTTACACTCACATATCTTACCCCCAGATACGGTCGGATAATTCTTCCGGTTTCTTTGATACTATCAATCGCAGACCTCACAGAGTCAATCGGGATTGCGAAACCAATACCTTGTGCGTCTGATGCGACCGCAGTGTTGATGCCTATTACTTGACCTTTGAGATTCACGAGTGGTCCTCCAGAGTTACCCGGATTAATAGCCGCGTCGGTCTGCAGTAGCCCTTCCAGACTTTCGCTATTGCCTCCGCTCGAATCGGTCGCTGTCACTTGCCTGTTCTTAGCCGAGATTACCCCAACCGTGACCGTGTTTTGATATTTACCCAAAGCGTTCCCAACCGCAACAACCCACTGGCCGACAGAGAGATCGATAGAGTTCCCAAGCTCGACGACCGGAAGATTTTTTGCATCAATTTTTATTACTGCAAAATCATTGATTGTATCAACAGATTTTATTTCTGCATCATAAGTCACCCCATCGGCCGAAATTACTTTGTACTTGCTATTTTGGTCTTCTACAACATGGCGATTCGTAATAATTAAACCGTCCGATGTTAGAATAAATCCTGTTCCGGCACCAGATGCCTCGTATTGTCTACCAAAAATATCCTGATAGACCTGAGTAGTCAGAATTGATACAACCGATGGAGAGACTTTGTTTGTAGCATCGATAATGGCGTTCGATTCCTCGACAATAATTTTTTGTGTGCTGGTGGTCGGAATTGTCAAACTTTTCCCGTCCAAACCAATCCTCTTCGCTAACTCCGAATTATTGGCTGAAAGAATTACAATACCGCCAATACCGCCGATCATTCCCACCACAAGACTAATTATGACTAAAAATATCGCGAGTACCACAAACCGACTGCGTTTTTTGATCTTTGCTGGAGCCGCTTTTTCGTTTAGCTCCGGATCGTCGTAGACAATTTCTTTTACCATTTTATCCTTTCTTTTTTTGTTTTATATCCAAAATTATTGACCTTATAGCCCCCGGGTTGGCCCTACCCCCTGTCTCTTTCATAACCTCGCCCATAAAAAATCCGATGAGTTTTTCATCTCCGTCTACGAGCCTTTGATGCTCCTTCGGGTTCTTTTTAAATATTTCGCAAATTATTTCTTCCAATCCCGAATCCTCCTCCATCTGCTCCAGACCACTTTCTTTAATGATTTCAACTGCTCTCTTCCCACTTTTAACCATCTCTTTAAATATTCCCTTGGCGCTATTTTTTGATATTTTCCCGGATTCAACCAGAGCAAGTAAGTCTGAAAGGTGAGTGATCGGGACATTATTTTTATAATCTTCGTATCTAATTTTTTGGGCCGCTATCTCCGCTGTCACCTCGTTTGTTATCCAAGAGGCCAATGATTGGCTAACTTTCTTTGCATCAGAAATGTATCTCGCATGATCCGGTGCGGATGCAATTTTTTCCCTTATGTCCTCTGCTACACCAAAACTTTCAAGTTTCTTTCGAATATCCTCCGGCAACTCCCCGATTTCGGCCTTAATTTTTTCAATATCAATTCCATTACTTTTAACTTTTAGCCCCTCGGGCTTACTCGGGGCAAGCTTTTCACTTTTAACTTCTATTTCCGGTACATCCGGTTCTGGAAAATATCTGTAATCCGATGCTTCCTCTTTCTCACGCTGTTCATAGGTTGAATCTTTTTTGCTATCATATCCTCTTGTTACTTTTGTCTTGCCTTTCGGCCAATCGAGATATTTTTCTTGCAATCTTTTCTCCTCATAAAGAAGAGCTCGTTCAATAAATCTAAATGAGTTGATATTTTTTTGTTCAACAATTTCTGACATTCTGCCTTTGTCGTCTTTGACATCAATATTGGCATCGCAGCGCAAATGCCCCTTTTCCATCGACGCTTCAGATACTCCAAGATATCGTACGATAAGTTGCAACTCCTGTAAGAACTTTTTAGCTTCGAAGGGTGTGTTGATATCCGGTTCGGTCACAATCTCCATTAAAGGTGTTCCGGCACGGTTTAGGTCAACATAGCTCGAGCCATCTTTGTGAATCAATTTCCCCGCATCCTCCTCCAAATGTACTCGATTAATGCGGACAGATCGGGGACCGAAGATCGAAGATCGGAGATCGACTTTTCCACCTCGGCAAAGTGGCTCATCATACTGCGAAATTTGGTAACCCTTCGGCAAATCCGGATAAAAATAATGTTTTCGGTCAAATTTCGACTTTTCATTTATTTTACAATTTAGAGCCAAACCGGTTTTTATTGTCCATTCAATAGCCTGCCTGTTCGCAACCGGCAAAGTCCCCGGCATTCCAAGGCACCTTGGACAAACATTTGTGTTCGGCTTGGCTTTATCGGATTCATTGTCGCAACGACAAAACATCTTCGACTTAGTTTTAAGTTGAACATGAATTTCTAATCCGATTGTAGTTCTAAATTTCATAATTTTATTGTCTGATATGATCGTCTGTGTATCCCTTTCGAAGTAATGATTGATAAACAACTTCAACTTTGTCTAAATATTGCTTTAAAAATTCAACATCGTTGCGAGTCGCTTCGGATGATTCTGTCAATGATGCGTATCTTTTCCGATCATCCTCAGTTATCCCTGATTGTTTAATCCCTTCTCGGATATCGGTCTCAAGATTCTCTGCCCGTCCGAGAGTGGCTTCTTCTTCACTGGATAACTCCATACCGTCATCCCTTGCCGCTCGGAATGTCGGACCGTACATCGATAACCCTCCTAATTCTATCGAACGCAACAGATTATTATATCTGTCGTGAAAAGCATTATGTATTAGCTGAGAAATCTCAGCTCGATAATTTTGCGTTTCGCCCCTATCTACTCCGACTTCCTTGCCTTCATCCATCATAACCTCACATAACTTAGCAATTTTCTAACCGCCGATATCATCTCCTGCTCGCCGATGTCGATGCTGTCGTGAGCTAAAGCATTTCTCACCTTGTGCCCCTGCCATAGTTTTTCGTAGGTATTTTTATCGATCGAGAGTTCCGCAGAACGGAGTCTATCGGCAAAACTTTCACCGGCATATCCGAATTTCCTGAATACAAAGTCCACTAATTTATCCGCTTCCATCACCGCCTGCTTTGTCTCGTGAATGTTTCCCGATTTTAACAGAACTTCGATTTCCGACCGTTTTTTCATAATATAATTTCTATCGATGTTATTCAAACCCTTTGAGCGCTTGCGTTTCGAAAAAGGAAGTGTGACGAGCCACCATAAACCACGGCCGATCCCCAAAACCACCCTCTCGAGCAACGTTGATTGGGTTTTTTGCCTATTTTGTCTGTAATGTTGGTTCATAATTCTGTGTTCTTCAGTGGTATATTTCTGTGGTGGTAATAATACAATATATCAGTGCAAATCAATGGACAAGATCAGTGGTGGTGTTCTCCGCTATTTTATTGCAATCGAATTAATATACACCGGCTCTACCGGTTTATCGTTCTCGTCGACTTCTACCGCGGCTATTGCGAGAACAACATCCATTCCCTCGGAAACTTCGCCGAAAACCGTGTGTTTTCCGTCTAAATGCGGCTGTTCTTTTTCTGTTACAATGAAAAACTGACTGCCGTTTGTGTTCGGTCCAGAGTTTGCCATCGCTACGCTTCCGGCAACAATTTTGTGGTCATTTATCTCGTCCTCAAAAGTGTAGCCCGGGCCTCCCGTTCCGTCACCGCTTGGATCTCCGCCCTGGATCATGAACTCTTTGATTACCCGATGAAATGTTAACCCGTTATAAAATCCTTCATTCACAAGTTTTACGAAGTTTTCTACGGTTTTTGGAGCATCAGCCTTGAAAAAACTGATCTTTATGTCTCCCATCGATGTACTTAATGTCGCTTCCATTGCACTAATCTCCTTGTCTGCATTATTATTAATATTGGTTGATTCACTTATTTTTGCATATTTGCCCAGGAACGGATAGAGAGCAATCAAAAGTATCGTTGCCACAAAAAACCAGAATTGCCAAACTTTCCATGGTGTGAACCAAATATATTTTTCACTCTTAACTCTGGCGATCTTCTCACGCTCTTCTTTCTCCCTCTCCTCCAATCTCAATTTTCTTTCCCTTGCCTTTTTGCCCATAGCTTATAACTTATAACTTATTCACTTACGACTTACGACTTACGACTTATAATTCGGGTTTAATATTCGTGATTCCTGCTATTTTTTCAAATTGATTCGCAACATTCAAAAGCTTCTCTTCTCCCATTTGCGGCGCGATAAGTTGCATGCCGACCGGAAGATTATTGCTCGTGAATCCGGCGGGGACGCTGATCGCCGGAACTCCGGCGGGATTGATCGGTACCGTATGAATATCTGAAAGATACATCTCGAGAGGGCTTCCTGACTTTTCACCAAACTTAAAGGCGGCAGTAGGGGAAACCGGTGTTGCTAAAATATCAACCTTGCGAAATGCCTCTTCGAAATCGCGCTTAACCAATGTTCTCACTTGCTGCGCTTTTTTGTAATAAGCATCGTAATAACCGGAGGATAAAACGTAATTCCCAAGCATTATTCTTCTCTTCGCCTCATCCCCAAACCCCTCTGTCCTGGAGTCAATGTATAATTCTTCTAAGCTTTTCGCTTTTCGCTTTTCGCTTTTCGCTTTTGAATGTCCATAGCGCACTCCATCATATCTCGCCAGATTCGACGCCACCTCGGCGGGCATTATTACATAATAAACCGCGAGGGCGTACTTAACGGTTGGCAGAGACACTTCGACGATATTTGCTCCAAGATTTTTTAATTTAGATATTCCCTCACGTACAATTTTATCAACTTCCGGATCCATCCCCTCGCCGAAAAACTCCTTTGGAATGCCGATCTTCAATCCTTTGATATTACCGTCTAACGATTTTTGATAATCAGGTACCGCAATAGGTAAAGTCGTGCCGTCAGATTCATCTTCGCCAGCCAAAATATTTAAAAGTATCGCCGCATCTTCAACCGTCTTTGTCATAGGACCAATGCAGTCAAGTGAAGAGGCCATAGCGATAACTCCGTAGCGTGATACTCTGCCGTAGGTTGGCTTCAGCCCGACAATAGAGCAAAGCGACGCCGGCTGGCGGATAGAACCCCCTGTGTCCGTTCCAAGCGCGGCCATACACATATCCGCCGAAACAGCCGCTGCCGAGCCACCCGAAGATCCACCGGGCACCCGCTTAAGATCCCAAGGATTTTTAGTTTCTTTGTAAGCTGATGTTTCGGTTGATGAACCCATCGCAAACTGATCGCAATTGGTTTTACCTATTAATACAGCCCCTGCATCCCATAATTTTTGCGTCGCTGTTGATTCAAATGTTGGAATAAAATCATCTAAAATTTTTGAGGCGGCAGTAGTCCTCACATCTTTCGTACAAAAAAGATCTTTTACTGCTATCGGAATCCCATCAATCTCGCTCAAAGTTTTCTCAGCAACTCGGCGCTTATCAGACTCTTTCGCCTGTTTGAGAGCAAGCTCTTTTGTCAAGGTGATAAACGCCCCAACTTTCGGTTCGACCGTCTCGATCCTTTCAAAAACCGCTTTTGTGAGATCTAAAGAAGAAATCTCACCGGACTTTAATTTCTCCGATGCCTTCTTTAGCGTAAGCTGATATAATTTTGAATTTTGATCCGCCATTCGGCTTCTCTTATTCGTTATTAGCCATTAGTTCTATTCGTCATCCTTACTTGTCTTACTCTGTGTCTATCTGTGTTAATCAGTGGATAAGATCAGTGGTAGTGTTCTCCTTAATTGTTATCAAACACCCCTGGCACCTTGAATGCATTTTCTTCAAACTCTGGCGCGTTTAATTTAATCTCTTCGTATGATGTTCTCTCTCCCGATATTTTGTCATCATCAAAAATGTTAGTTAGGCCCGTAACCTGTGCCGTTGCATCTACCCCCTTGGTGTCTACTTTCGATAGCTCTCCCACATATTCCAAAACAGAGGAGAGCTGACCCCGAAATTTCTCAACTTCGGCATTAGAAAGTCTAAGCTTTGAAAGCTTCGCTATATGCAGAACATCTTCTTTCGATAACTTTGACATATTAAAACTCATCAAATAGCTTACAGCCGATACTTGATACTGAACACGCAGTACTATTTAAGACTACCACTCTTGAGCGTAAAATACAATCTTGACAGAAGAGCGGGGTTGATGTAATATTTCAATCGCGCTCATCGAAGTGCCAACCTACCGCATTGGAGATAAACTCGATGGGGTATCGCCCATGGAACGAACCATCGGTTGACGGAGAGTGGAAGATCTCTCTTCACATGCCTCTGGCCGAAGTGAGACGAATAACCGAGGGGTACACCGTAATCGCCCGCATCTATCACAAAGCGGGGGACGAGATGATCGCTACCGACAGGGTGGCTGTGGTTCGTGAGGACCGCGCCCAGATCGCTCATGAGTGCGAAGAGAGCGTCATGAGGCGTATCGACGACACGAGGAAGTTCGGTTGGGAGGAGTTCTGCCTTTCCGATCCCGCAACTCTCGAACAATTCCATCAGGCGGTCCTCTCACTCTCGAACGACAAGGCCGACTACGCGCTCTGGATCCACGAGGACACCGGACGTGTCATCGTCGTCGAGACGCCGATTGCAGTCGAAGACGGAACGGCTCAACCTCAGGGACTGGCAGACGCCGAGCAGGTTCCTTGCGATAAGGTCCGATGCACCCGGATTGTCCACCAACTCGTCGGTGATGTGATCCCAAGGAGGGTCGATGGAGTCGGCGACGGTAAGGTGATGCGTTTCCGCTACTGCGCCGACTGTTGCCAGCTCATCCCAGTGATGCAAGGAGGTGAGTAGGGTGAGCGGTGAGCCAACCTTCCCTCCGGAAGCGCTCGCGGCGGTAAAGCGCTAGT
>Ga0208977_1001788_pt1 | contig 10022 bp, 5 predicted proteins | sample RifOxyA2_FD_184030 | JGI IMG/M metagenome (GOLD analysis project Ga0208977, IMG submission 184030) | Groundwater microbial communities from Rifle, Colorado - Rifle Oxygen_injection A2 (SPAdes) | ecosystem: Environmental > Aquatic > Deep subsurface > Groundwater | place: Rifle, Colorado, United...
GAAACAGAAAACGGTTTAAGAATTTATACACTAAATGAAACAACCAACGACTGGGAGCTGGTAAGCGGTAATCATACAATAGATAAAGCCAACCACACGGTATCTATAAATGTAGCGCATTTCAGCGTGTTTAGAATACTTGGAACAGTATTATCAGCAGACACTCTAAACGAAGTAAGGGTATACCCAAATCCGTTTAAACCCAATGATAACAAACCTGAAACAGGTGACTGGAATACGGGAATATATTTTGACGGACTGACAAATAATTCTACGATAAAAGTATATACGATGTCCGGTGAACTTGTAAATACCCTTGAAGAAACGGATAACGACGGAAAATACCAGTGGGATGTAAAGAATAAAGAAAAAGAGAAGCTTTCCAGCGGAACATACATTTACAAAATTACTAACACTACCGGTGAAAAGATAACCGGAAAAATTGGGGTAGTGAAGTGAGTACCATACTTCACCGATTAATGCATGAAGTTGCAAATATTTTTAAATAAACCTTGACTACCCGCTAAATAACGCTATTATTATAGTAGAGGCAAGAGAAATGGACAGGATAGAACAACCGGCGCAAGATTTCACTCCTAAATACTACAAAGTAAAACAGCTACTGATAAGCAATATACAAAAAGGCCAATATCAGCCGCATTCAAAATTACCTTCCGAAAAAGAATTAAAACAAGAATACGGTATTTCCTGTACCACAGCCCAGCGCATAAGACATGAATTAGTTAATGCCGGGGTAGCTTACGCTATTCAGGGTAAGGGGTGTTTTGTAGCAGGTCCGGTACCGGAAACAGCTGCCCGCCCCCAGGTTAAAAAGCATGAATCAGAAGATAAAAGGCTGGCATTTATAGCCACAGACAGCCTGAATGAGTTTTTTTCACCTATATTAAGGGGTGTTTTGGATGTAGCGCAGGCAAAAGGTTATATGCTGGAAATTTTAAGTTCTGGAAGAAGCTACCTGGAAGAAAAAGCGTTGTTAACCAAATATCTGAAAACACCCATAGCAGGTTTGTTATTACAACCTTCTTTATCTGATCAAAGTTATCGGCATTTGTTTCAATTGCAAAAGAATGAAGTAAAAGTTGTTTTAATGCATAGAAATATAAAGAATTGTAAGTTTGATTATGTCGGTATTAATAATGTGAAAGGTGCCAGGGATGCTGTCAATCAACTGATTAAGAAAAGTCACGATAAAATTGTTTTTATATCGGACTATAATTTAAACAGCAGTTCGCCGGCATTGGAAAGGTTGGAGGGATATAAGCAGGCCTTAAAAGAAAAAAAAATAAAAATTGATGAAAAACTGATTTTAGATAAAGAATATGGCGATTACGCTGCCAGGGAAGAAGTGGGTTATAAGAAAATGAAAATGTTTTTACCCAAAGGTATAGAGTTTTCCGCTGTGTTCGCTCATAATGATGAAGTAGCGTTAGGGGCTTATAAGGCGTTAAAGGAAAGAAAAGATAAAAGTTTAGACAATATGGTAATGGTTTGTTTTAGCGACGTCGGTGTCATTAAGAATATAGAAATTCCTTTGATAGAAGTTAAAACGGATTTATATCAGATTGGTTACCAGTCGGCCGAATTGTTATTAAAAAGAATTGCCGGCGGCAGTCCGGCTGAAGCAGGTAAGATATTAATACCGCCGAAACTTATTTTACAAAAACGAATAGTTGATAAGAGATAGGTTGATAAGATGATAAGTGAAACAATCTCAAAATTTAAACGGCAGCAGAATTCTCCGCCTAAGGCGGAGATGAATGCAGGGGTAGGTGTTTGTGTCACGGGCTCCGCCCGTGGGGATCAGCGTTTGAAATAAAAGAATGAAAAAAATAGAATTAAGAATTATTATTGGTTTACTTTATCTATTGACTGTAACAACATCCAATGTTTTTGCGGTTGTTTCCGGCGCGTGGGTGGAAGGCAACCAACGCCCGGACAAAAACTTTGTCAGCGGCAGGAACCCGGACGAGATACTTGCAAAACTTATAGATAACAGCATGACAGACGAACAGAAAGTAATTAAAATCTGGAAATATGTAATGACGCATATATATCATTCACCGGGCCCCTTAGAACTTTTAAACAGGAGCTATGATGATCAAGCCATTGATGCTATTAAATTTTTGCATACTTATGGTACGACAATCTGCGGCCAGAATTCTAATTTGATGACCGCCTTGTGGGAAAAAGCAGGATTTACTACCAGGGGACAGAACATGCCAGCCCATGTTATACCCGAAGTTTATTATAACGGCGGCTGGCATATGCTGGATGGAGACGGGTGCGGTTATTTTAGGTCCAGCACCGGGACAATAACCAGTCTTAGTTATATGGTGAATTTAAGCCTGGCAGACAGGCTTACTTTGTATAACAATCCTGTGCCTGACCCACATTATACGATGTATGGATACGGTTGGTCCTGGTTCTGGGAAAGTTATGTAGGCCGGGATGGTTGGCCTCAGCACCTGCCCCTTTATTGCCATTCAATGGATATTACATTGCGGCCCGGTGAAACATTTACCAGGTATTTTGATAAGCAATGGAGCCCGAATTTTCAGTTTTGGGGTAATGGCAATTCTTTACCTGTTAATGTTAAAGTCTATAATTCCGCCGGTGAGAGCGCTTATGTAAAATCGCCCGGGCCTTTTCCACTCACCAATACCAGTTCATCTCGTGGTTTTGGCATGTATGCAAATGGAGAATATGTTTATACACCGGACCTTTCCCATTTCTCCTGTTTTGAGGGAGTATTGGCGAGTACAGATGTTGTTTCCCAGGGCAGTTCGCCGAAATTAGCTGGTACCAGCGCCAGTTCTGAAGTAATATTTTATATGAGAACACCCTACGTTATTTGCGCCTATCCTGTTGATGGGGAAACAGCAGATGATTTATATTATATTGATGACGGCCATCCCGGCCTTGCCGGAGCTACCAGGGGTGCGATAATAAGCGGGAGTGCTGTAGGAACTGTAAGTATGAGTATATCGTATGATATGGGCAGAACCTGGAATAGCATCGGAAGTTTAAGCGGGTCTTTCAGCAACGACATAACGGATTATGTTAAAGGCAGGTACCAGTACTGGGTGAAATTTAACTTTACAAGCGGCAGCGGGTTGGACTCTCTAACCCTTAATACGCGGGTAATGTTAAATTCTATGATGTTATACAGTTTATGCGGGCTTGAACAGGGAGTAAACAACATTAAGTATAACACGGATAATTTGTCTGTCAAAGAAATAGTTCCTGATATCTGGACTAGCCAGGCAATATACAATGCGGGAAAATATTCAGACTCAAATATGACATGGGAAAATGGGGACGTAAGGCATTTATCGCCAACCGATCCTACGTCCGGCCCTTCCGAGGTTGTATATAAGGTGGATTGCTCCGGCGCCATAAGAAAACTGGACCTGGGGTGCCGTTTTATGGTTCAGACTTACAAATCCCCTCTGCACGAAATGTTTTATTCTACCGACAATGGGAGTACCTGGGTACTTATATCAAGCAATGTATCTTCTGTGGAATTTTATTCCAGCAAGGGTTGTTATAACGGCAGTGCAGCATTGTCCGGCGCGCAAAAACAATGCCTGGTAAAATTTAAAATAACCCCAAACCCGACATGCTATTGGAATAACGGTTTTACAAATTTTTTCATCAGCGCTTATTATGAAAACCCGACCACATCGGATATGATAATCACTCACGGCTGGAACGAAAGCGGCACGCCATATACTCATTCGGAAACAATCCATCCCGGTACAACATTTTATAATTATACAATAAACGTCGGGGCCGCTTTGGCGTTAGGCAATGAGTCTGTCTCTCCTGGAAATACATATATAAGAATGGAAGTACCGGTACCCGGAGGGATGACGTCAATAAACGGCTATGTTAACAGTAATTCTTCGGTAGCTGTAAGCGGTGTAACAGTAGCTTTAAGCGGCAGTAGTACCGGAACTTATACCACCGGTTCAAATGGTTTTTATACATTCAGTGTATCCACCGGCGGAACTTATACAATCACTCCAACAAAAACTGACTGGAATTTCAGTCCGATAAATAAATCCTATACAAACATAAACAGTGCACAAAGCAATCAGGACTTTTTTGGTGCTTACACAGGTTCCGGCTATAGTATTAGTGGAACCGTGACCAGTAGTACCGGCAGCGCAATCAGTGGTGTTACGGTAACATTAACCGGTACAGGCACCGGCAGCACATCAACTAATGGAAGCGGTGTTTACCAGTTCAGCAGTTTAGCTCCCGGCAATTATACAGTAACACCAACCTTGACCGGTGTTACATTCAGCCCGTTAAACCGCAGTTACACAGGATTAGGTGACAATCAAACAGCACAGAATTTTACCGGAACCTATATTATTCCCGGAGGTTACGCGGAATTTATCTGTTCAATAAAAGCCACCGGTGGCGATTTCAGCTCGCTTGCCGGCTGGGAAAATGCAATAGATAGTGATTTAACCAGCGCAAACAATAAAGTATTTGGCGGCGCCAAGACAGGAACCATAAGTGACGGCGCATCAGTAACCGGCGCAACCAGCGGTGCTACTGGTACGGTATATCATTGCACGCAAACCCAGATGTATTTGAATGTAACCGCAGGAACTTTTCAGGCAGGTGAACAAATACGGGTGGATGGAAGCAATTATTTAACAACCAGTGATGCAGGAAACAAAGTAATAGCTGCAGCAGAATGTTACCCGATGACCGATACAGCGCCATTAACAATCTACGGCTGGACCACCAACACATCAAATTATATAGAAATAAGAACCCCGGTGGGATACAAACACAGCGGCAAGTGGGACACAAACTCTTATATATTAAATGTGGGAACAACTACAGATGCATTATACATGGAAGAATCCAATGTTCGTATAAACGGATTACAAATAAACGTAACAAAGAACAATATAGACGGCGGGACGGGAATAAATATTTACGGGGATGGTACCACAGCAGAAGATGTAAGAATAAGCAACTGTATAATAAAAGGAACAGGTGCCTTTACAACAATTACTAAACGCGCTATATTCGGCGCCAAAAGCGCGCCTGCTGGTTCAAAGGTAAGAATCTGGAACAATTTAATTTATGATATAAATGGCACCGGGAGCGATTACATAGGAATCTATATCAGAGATGCGGACAGAACTTGCTATCTTTATAATAACACAATAATAAATTGCAGCCAGGGTTATTACAGGGATGAATCAACAATAATAGCTAAAAATAATATGGCGCAGGATTGTACAGATGGGTTTGCGGGCAGTTTTGATGTGTCTTCCGATTACAATTTATCTGACGTAGCCAGTGATGCGCCGGGAAGTAATGCAAAAAATTCAGCAACAGTTACCTTTGCTGATAAAACGGGGAAAGATTTTCATATAACAACAGCGGATACCGGCGCAAAAGATTTTGGAACCTATTTATCTACTGATACATATATAGCATTTGGCACGGATATTGATGGCGATACACGTAGCGGTAGTTGGGATATAGGAGCTGACGAATACAGCGTTGCGGGGGATACAATTCCTCCAAATGCACCTACAAATCTGACAAATCCTGCAAAAACTCAGACAACTTTAACCTTGGACTGGACCGCCAGCACGCAAGCCGGCGACGGTGACTATGCAAGTTATTATAGGGTATATAGAAATGCAGTTTTAATAAGTACTGCCAGCGCAACAAGTTATACAGATACAGGATTAACAGCCGGAACAACGTACAGTTATGGAATCTATGCAGTAGATGATACGAATATAGTAAGTTTATCTTCAGCAACAGGGAGTTTTAGTACAGCCGGAAGCGGAGCGGATACTGTTCCGCCAAATGCACCAACAAGCTTGAACAGTCCCAGTCAGACTGAAACAAGTTTAACAATAAACTGGACCGCCAGCACGCAGGCTGATGATGGTGATTATGCGAGCTACTATAAAATTTTAAGAGATTCAGTGCAGATAAGCACAACGTCAAACACAACATTTACAGATACCGGGTTAAACGCAAATACAACCTATAATTATTCTGTGTATGCAGTAGATGATTCCAGCAATGTAAGTACAACCGCAGCCTTGGGAAGTTTTTGTACAGTCCCGCAGGGAAGCGATATTACCCCGCCAATGATAGTGTCAATAACAGCAGTTAGTTCGGTTGCAGTTAGCATAGAATTCAGCGAACCGGTAGATGAAAGCACGGCAGAAACAATCAGCAACTACAGTATAAATAACGGAATAACCATTACAAACGCGGTTTTAGGTGCAGATTTAAAAACAGTAATATTAGTTACCAGCCAACACAGCACAGGAATAACTTACACAATAACCATAAACAGTATTCAGGATCTTGCAGGGATTCCTAACACAATTCTTCCAGGCAGTCAAATGAATTATATGTATGGTGACACTACTGCTCCGGAAAACGTGACCGGGCTAGGGGCAAAAGATAATCCTACGGATAGAGGCGGTAAAATAATAGTCAGTTGGACAAAAGTTGAGGATGCGGATTTAGCCGGTTATAAAGTTTATTATTCACCTAATCCATTTAATAGTATAACCGGAGCAACGTATTTCAGCGGGTCGCCTGTTTCCAATCCAAACACATCCAGTTGTGTAGTATCGGGATTGATAGTAAATAGCCAGGATTACTACTTTGGAGTATTAGCCATAGATTTATCAGGAAATGTAAGCAGTAGTATATACAGCGTAGGGCCGGTACGGGCCAACAATAACCGTTTAGGTGAAACCATAAATGGGCAGAAAGTGTATGAAGTTACTATGAACACATATAATTTAAAAGCAAAAGTGATAGCAAGTCCAGGTTTAAATGATGGCGTGTACATAAATATAATGAAACCGGAAGAAAAAGCATCAAAAGTAACACAGGCAAACACAAATGCGCACAGTAATACAAAAATAATGAGTGCAACTATTAATGATTTATCAGATACAAGTACAGAGTTTAATGCTTTATTAAGTTTAGTAGAGAAGGTAACGATAGTATTAGCATATCCTTCAGATATAACCGGAGAAACAGAAGAGGGATTAAGGATTTACTGTCTAAATGAAACAACCGATGAATGGGAATTAGTTGCAGGCTCGCAGGAGTTATCACTGTTAGCAAATACAGTGGCGGTAGAGGTAGAGCATTTTAGTGTGTATAGAATAATGGGTACAGTATTAGCAAAGGAAAATTTAAGAGAAGTGAGGGTATATCCAAATCCGTTTAAACCCAATGATGATAAATCTGAAAACGGAACCTGGGATACAGGTATAATCTTTGACAGCCTGACTAATAACTCAACGATAAAAATATACACGTTGTCAGGAGATCTGGTAAATATCCTTGAAGAAACTGATAATAACGGAAAATATACCTGGGATGTAAAGAACAAAGAAAAAGAAAAACTTTCCAGCGGGATATACATATATAGAATTACCGATTCTACCGGAGATAAAATAACAGGGAAGATTGGGATAGTAAGGTGAACCCCCACAGAGTTGTCAACGCCCCTAGCCCCTCTTTGCTAAAGAGGGGAATAAAAGGGGAGTTCCTGAGAGGGGTTAGGGGAGTTAATAAATCTGGGGGCTCATCGTGTTAAAAACAAATGAAAACAAACTTGTAGTGCAGGCTGTAATGGGGGAAATTTCTCATCCATCAAAAGGTCCTTATTTGGTTTCCTTTGACGGAAAAGTAAAAACTCTGCCCGGCACCGGAAGCATAACCTATAATAAAAGAGTAGGGGACCTGTGCGTGGGATTAATGGCTGACCATGTAGAACCGGGAGTAAGCATAAAAAATATGTCTGCAGATACCGGATGTAACACTGGGCTAAATATTCTTGCATGCTGCGGTAATGAGGCAACAGTAATAACCGGAAAAGCAAAAGGAGCCAAAGGCGTTGTTACAGGCAAACATGGCGGAGTGGAACATATAATTGTGGACTTTCCCTTAAAAACAATGGATAAATTAGTAATAGGGGACAAGATGCAGATAAAAGCCTGCGGCACCGGCTTGGAATTGACTGATTTTCCTGCTATAAAGATAATGAATATTTCTCCTGAATTGTTAAAGGCAATTTCTTTGAAGGTTATTGGAAAAAAACTAAGAGTAGGGGTTGCACATATAATTCCCGCTAAAATCATGGGTTCCGGATTGGGAGCCAGTGACACGCATACAGGCGATTATGATATCCAGTTGTTTGATAAAAAAACTGTTGAAGAATATAACTTGCAGGATTTAAGGTTCGGGGATTTTGTAGCTATAATAGATGCCGATAGTTCCTATGGCAGAATTTATAAAACAGGTGCGGTTACCATAGGTATTATTGTCCACTCGGATTGTTATGTTTCCGGGCATGGCCCTGGGGTTACGACCCTATTTACGAGCTCAGAGAAAGGCAGTATAGAAACTTTTATTGATAAAAAGGCAAACATTGCTTCTGTTTTAAGGTTAAAATAAAAACAAAAATTCAAAAAACCCTTGATTTTTGTGTGTTTTCAGGTTATATATGTAGTAATAAGAAGGCATTAAAAATTGGTGGTTAGTAAACAAAAATGTGTTGGATGGCTCAACTCATTTTTTTTGGAGAACCAGTCAAACGTTTGATTGCATTTGAGTAAAGGAATGAAAAAATGAGCGTAACAATAAAAGATATTGCAAAAGAGGCAAATGTAAACTTTTCAACAGTTTCATTAGCTTTGAATAACCATCCAAGAATAAGTTCGGAAACTAAAGCCAAAATAAACGCTATCGCTAAAAAATTAAATTATATACCAAATATTAGCGCAACGTCGTTAAAAAATAAAAAAACACAAACTATTGGATTGGTTATCCATGCTTTAACAAATCCCTTCTTCGTGCAGTTGTTGGCAAACGCAGAAGATGCTGCCTATGATCATAAGAATGACCTTATTGTGTGTTTTAGCGGTTATAAAATGGATAGAGAAGAAGAATATATGAATTTATTGATGAAACGAAAGGTAGATGGTTTGTTAATAACACATATGACCAACAATGTGCAGGAAGAATCTTTTTTAAAAATCCTTAAAAAACTGAAAGAAAATAAATTCCCATTTGTGCTTTTAATGGAAGACATAGATTTAGACTGCAATTGTATTTATATAGATTATGCCAAGGGAGAGTATGACCTGATAAATTATCTGATAAAAATAGGCCATAAACATATAGCTTTTGCTTATAATGGAACTATGTCAAAGAGCTTAAAAAAGCTTGAAGGGTACAAGAAAGCTCTTAAAGAAAACGGTATTGAAATTAAGCCGGAACTAATAATATCAAAAAGTTTTAATACTTATAAGCATTATGAGGAAATAACCGAACAGCTATTGTCCGCAAATCCCCGGCCCACAGTTTTGGTTACAGCGGATGATTATATGGCGCTAAGGTTTCAGGAAGAATTTAGAAACCGGGGTCTTATGATTCCACAAGATATAGCGTTAGCAGGGTTTGATGATATAGCATTTCTTAACCATCTTAAATTTCCGCTGACTACAGTCCGGATTTCTCCAGAAAAAATTGCTAAACTTGGCGTGGAAATGCTGCTGGGCCAAATAGAAAACCCGGAAGCAGAGTTAAAAAAAATAGTTATTGACCCGGAATTGATAATCAGGGAATCCTGCGGAGTAAAAACTATTATGCCCATAAAATCATGATGCTTTTTTTTAAATATTCATGAAGACGTTTGCGCATAATAAATATCGGTAAATATTATTTCAATATAAAATAAGCGGTAAGATTAAGGGGGAGAAAAAAATGTTTAAAAAAGCATCAGCATTAGTTGTAGTTGGTTTTTTTATGTTTGTTAACGCAGTATCTGGGGCCGCAGAGCTTCCGGAAATTTCCGGTCTAAAGTGTTATGATTTCGGCCCCGCGAAGTCGTCTGTGTGGCCCGGGTTCACCCTTGTAACCGGAGATATGGCGTACGATGAAACCGCCGGTTTCGGCTGGAAAGGCGAAAAAGCGCC
>Ga0208977_1001789_pt1 | contig 10020 bp, 8 predicted proteins | sample RifOxyA2_FD_184030 | JGI IMG/M metagenome (GOLD analysis project Ga0208977, IMG submission 184030) | Groundwater microbial communities from Rifle, Colorado - Rifle Oxygen_injection A2 (SPAdes) | ecosystem: Environmental > Aquatic > Deep subsurface > Groundwater | place: Rifle, Colorado, United...
ATACGAGTACCAGCGCGGGGGATGTACGACTATTGAACGTGGCATTAAACAAGACCGTTACGGCGGGGGGTGGAAGTGCCAGTAACCTGCCGAATATGGTAGATGCCAGCGATGATACATCCGGCAATATTAATAGTGGGCTTAGTACTGATTATATGTACGTCAAGATTGATTTGGGTGCGACCTACACCTTGGAAAAAATATTTTGCAAACAATACGATTGGACGTATGGGTTGGGTATGCTGCAATATTCGACCGACGGTGAGGCATGGACAACGCTGGGGTATCTGTGGACTGGGTCATCGTTTAGGACATGGTTCACAGTTAATGCGGCAGCGCGGTATATACGGTTCTATGTTGACGGTGGCGGGGAGTATCGTTCGCTATCCGTCAACACGTGCAGCGCCTTCGTAAGCACGTCCGGCAGTATCGAAACACAAACATTGGATTACGGATTTACTCCAAACGCATACGGCAATTTATCAGCCGAGGTAACTGCCAGCGGGAACGCTACTATGACATTCCAAACAAGTTCGTCCGCCGACGGAATAGCGTGGGATTCGTGGGTTAACATAGGGTCAGCGGGTGAAAACAACGGAGCCATTAATTCAACGCCGCAGCGGTATTTAAAATGTAAGGCTATATTAACTTTGTCGGCTGCGACTGTTAGCAATTTCTTGGGTCCCATACTACATCAACTTTATACCGGTGCCTCATACCGCTCTACAATTAAAGACCTCGGCGCCGCTCCGGCCAGCTGGGGCAAGTTCGACGCCGGTTATACACTTAACAGCCAGACGCTTACGTTTTGGATGAGGTCAGCCACAACGTCCGGTGGCGTGGCGTCTGCGACGTGGTACCAGCAAACACCAGGCAATACGATTACAAGTGTTGGCCTTAATCAATATATTCAGATTGAGGTTAGGTTTAACACGACGTTATATTCGCAGATACCTGTATTGGACAGCTTTCAGATTGCATGGTATACGGGGACCAGTTTGCTTTCTCCGTGCGCCGCGGTATGGAAAAAGGAGTACTGGCTAAATATTGTAGATACCGGGCAAAGCGTAAATAATTTGGTTTACAAGTATAACATAGTCAATTATTGGCTGACACGCACAAATAAATATAATAATGTATTTTTTATTGACGAGGACAAGCTGCTTGGGGGGACTTCGGAATCTGACGGGTATGTGCGCGAACATGACATCGGGGCTAAAGACGATACTACGAACATTGATAGCTGGTTTGAATTGCCGAAACTTGAGATTGCGCGGTATGAGAAAATATTCCGCGAAGTGAAGCTGACGCATAAATCGGACGCGGCTTGGACGTTTTCATATAAGATTGACGACGGCGCATATACCGATATTACTATATCTGCCGCAGCGTATGCTACCACGGTTCGCAAAATGTTCTCCGGTATAAAAGCTGGGCGATTTATCCAGTTTAAATTACGGCAGAACGCCGAGGACGCCAATTGGCAGATACATGCTATAGAGTTGATGTATCAGATCTGGAGAGAGCTGAACTATGCCTAATAAGCCATATAGCGTTAAACCGGGAGATGTTGACAACCTGTTTACCGTGATATTTACCAATGCTCAAGACAAGGAACATCGGTATTTAACTTTTTCTGGCACCGGCGTATGGCCGGCGGCGTCGCTTGTTGCGGAAAAAGAAGTTGTGTTTTGTTACAACAGTACGGATAACGTGTACCGGTTGTATACGAAGATAGCAGGGACATTACGCTATGTACAACTCACGTAGATGGGTATGCAGCCGGTGCGCGGCCTGCTGCCGGATAGCAGGCAAGTTTTCGCTGGCGTTTTTCAATGGTAAGGATTCGGCCTGTAAATACCTGGACGGCAACAAATGTACTATATACGAAAAAAGGCCACGGATATGCAGGGTACAGGATTATAGCAAGGTCGAAGAATTAACCGAGGCCTGCGGCAAAATAAGGAGATATTTACATGAGCAATCTTGACTTGAATTACAATCAATATACCAACTTCCCCGGAGTCAACACATTAAACGGGGGGGGCAGGAGGCTTTAACATGGATCCATTTATTGTCGGTGGTTTAATCAGCGGCGGGCTGTCGGGGCTGGGTAGCTATTTTGGCGGCGACTCCGCGGCAAAGGCTGCCGAAGAACAGCGCAAGGCGCAGGAACGTATGGCGCAAATGCAGCTTGACTACGACCGCAACACCCGCGCCGCTGCCACGAAGGCGTTATCGGGTTATGGTTACAATCCGTACGGGGCTACGTATCAAAAGTTTGCCCCGACCAATTACACATCCCCGTACGAAGCACGGCGAAGCTCTGTTTTAGGCCAGTTTTTGAGTGGCGGCATAAGCCCCGCGCAACAGGCATTGCTTAACCAGGAGCGCGCCAGGGGCATGGAAGATATACGCACAATGGCGGCGGGTTCCGGCACACCGATGGGCGGACGGCTTTCCCTCGCGCAGCGGATGGCTGAGAACATTGCGCTAAAAGCTGCTGGCATGGCCGATGAGAATGTGAAATACGGTATGTCAGCCTTGTTGCCTTATGAGCAAATGGGAATGCAGCAGTTCCAGCGTAACCAGGACATTTCCCGCGAGGAAGCTGCCCGCGGGTATGAGTATGGATTACAAGACTGGATTCGGAAGCAGCAGGCTGGAATGCAGGGGCAGGAACTACGTGCGCGGTACGCATACGCGTAGAAAGGAGAAAGCATTATGCCAGGATATGCTGAATCAGCAGGGTTGGCGGCGTTATTTGGGTCGTTGGCGCAGAGCGCAGACCGGTATGTGCAGCGCAAGGGCGAGGAAGAGCAGAAGGCGCGCAACGATTACATGGACATTGTGAAAGACAGGATAAAGCGCGGCGAATACGTGCGTACTCCGGAGGCAGGCGCTGCCGACGTACCGTTAACTATCGCAGACGAGCGGGAACTTTTAAAAATGTTGCGCGCGGGCAAAGATGTGCCTTCACCGTATGCATACAAGAAAAAGACAATCCCTGGTATGAAACCTTATAGTGTTGACGCCGAAGGCAATACTACGTTCAAGGCCGATGACTTAAAGGAGCAGGTCGCCAGGGAATACGCAAAAGACCCGAACATGGCGAAGGCTACATATACGCCTGAGGTGTTGGACTGGGCGGGCATAAAGCAGCTGGAGCCTGCCTATGTGTTAGACGAGAATATGAACCCCATATACACATATCCGGCGCCGCGGGGTACGAAACCTGTGATCAAGCGCAAAGATAACAGTTTTGCCGTTCTGGGGGAGATATTGGGCGGGTTAAGCGGTGGCGCGCCTGCGCCTGCCGCCGCGCCAGCTGCACAGGCCGGGCAAGGTAAAATATTGGTGAGAAGCAAAAGAACTGGCCGCATGGGCGAAATACTGCCTCAAGACTTCGACGAAACAAAACATGAGAAGGTTGCGCGATGACACTAAAAGACGGCCCCGAATTCACGCCTATACAGCAAGATGGCCCTGAATTCACGCCGTTGGAAGACGGGCCGGAGTTTACGCCGTTGGAAGACGGGCCCGAATTTACGCCCTTAACTCCGGACTCTCCCAACGTATTTGACGTCGCCAGGCAAGGGCTTGCCGATGTGTTAAAAACCGCAACGGGAGTTTTTACGGGGAGACCAAATACCGCTGCCGCGGTAAACGAAAGCTGGGAAAACGCAGCAGGCAAGGCGCGCGAAACCGCAGGCAAGTTGGTGGACAAGCTCGAGCTAATAGTGCCTGGCCATCCAGCCATAACAGCCGCAGTAAACATCCCCCATGTGGCCGCCGAGATTATGGTAGAGGGTATGCCTCTTACTCCTGCCGAAATAGGAGTCGCTTATTCAATCGGAGCCGGCGCCAAAGCATTCGGGCCAATAGCAAGGGCAACGCTAGGCAAGATGGCTCAAACGCCGCAGGGTAAAAAGATAGCCGAGAAGGTGCTGGGTACACTTTACACCCCCTTGTTAAAAAAGGGTAAAGTAAATGTTGTTCCTACCCTGGATGAATTCTTGACGACGCAGCCGCTTACTGAGCCAAACCTGACTAAATTAAAAGCCATACGGGAGTATTACGACAATAACATTAAGGGCGTTCATCAGGATATTTTAGGCAACAGTATAGAGTTTAAGGATCATCACCTTACTCATTTTATTAAGGTTAAGGGGGATAGTTTCAGTACGTCCAGGGCGAGATTTTTACCAAAATTGGTTGAACTTGTGAAAGACCCGGACAGAATACATTCGGGGAGGTTTTTTTCTCCGGAATACGGGCAGGATAGTTTAGTTTACTTAAAGGTGTTTACTAATCCCGAAACGGGACAGCAAATGTTGCTTGCAGCCAGGAAGGAAGGCGAATCGCTTATACCTTTGACATCATTTGAACCGACAGGTAAGCAACTTGAGAACATTGTGAAAGGTGATTTGTTGTACGAGAGGGGCGCTGGCTTAACCAACCGTCCGGGCTCCGGAAGGCCAGCGTGGGTTACTGAGGATTCTACGGCTCGGAACTTGCCCCAGCAAGATGTTGGTTTAAGGGCAACATCTAAACCCGATGAGCTTATGTCAACGCCTGGTGAGGCAGGCGACAATATAAATATAGCAGGTAAAACGCCGGAAGTCAACCCCCCTGGTTTGCGTGAGCGAAAATTCATCACTACTGTCAGGGAAAGCCCGCAAACATCTCCGGAAGTTGCTCAAGCCATTAAAAGCGACTATATCCCTCGAAGCAATGATGAATTGTCGCGTACTGCCCGCGATTTAATCGCCACCGATATTGACGCTGCCCGCAACCTTGCGTTAACCGGCGCATCGGACGACGCTGTAGCAACCGGAGTGAATCTTGTTAAGCATTACCAGGATAAAGGCGATTTCGGGGCCGCTATAGACATTATCGAACAAATGGCTCCGAATTTAACGGAGATGGGGCGTGCCGTACAAGCGGCGTCCTTGTACAATAGGTTATCGCCGGATGGTATAGTGCGATATGCGCAAAGGGTGTTGGCTAAGTCAAAATCAAAATTCCCTGAACTGAAAAACTTGACGCCGGAACAGGCAGAAGGGTTTCATGGCCAGGCTCTTGCCATAAGAAAAATGCCCGACGGAATAGACAAGGCCATGGCAACAAAAAAGATGATAGACAGTATCAACGATTTAGTGCCATCAACCCTTGCCGAAAAAGGCATTACCCTTTGGAAGGCCGGCCTTTTAACCGGCCTAAAAACCAGCGGGGTTAACACCGTGTCTAACCTTGTGCATGGCGTGGCGGAAATTGCGAAGGATATTCCGGCAACTGCCGTTGACAGTGTCGCGTCGCTGTTTACCAGAGAGCGCGCGGTATCGTTAAATGTGCGTGGTACTGGAGCAGGCTTGAAAGAAGGATTTGAAAAAGGCTGGCGGTTTTTGCGCACTGGGTTCGACGAAAGAAACATGCTGGAAAAGTATGACTATAAAAGAGTTAATTTCGGTAACAGCAAAATCGCAAAAGCGTTGCAGGCTTACGAAGAAACAGTCTTTCGCATTATTGGGGCGCAAGACCAGCCCTTTTACTATGCCCAAAAAGCACGCTCCATATATGAACAAGCCAAGGTCGCCGCTATGAATCAAAAACTGACAGGTTCGGCGCGGGCAAAATTTATAGATGATTTTGTCGGAAAACCGGCGGACGATGTTTTAAAAAATGCGGTTAACGACGCCCAAATCGCGGTGTTCCAGAACAAAACATATATTGGCAATGCGGCGCAGATGCTTAAGAGTTTAGGGCCTGCCGGTGATATTATTGCGCCATTCCGGCAAACGCCGGCGGCTGTAGCTACGCAAACGTTAAACTATTCTCCGTTCGGCGCAGTAAAAACAATTGTGCAGAATATCGGCAAGGGGCGGTTTAATCAGCGAGACTTTTCTAAGGGAATGGGGCGGGCAATAACTGGCACCGGATTATTCGCTATCGGCGCCGCACTTACCTATAAAGGTATGATGACACTTAATGCGCCAAAATCAGAGAAGGAGCGCCGCCTCTGGGAACTTGAAGGCCGAAAACCAAATTCCATAAAAATGGATGGTAAGTGGCGATTAGCTGGAGCATTGGGGCCTATTGGCCTGACAATGCTGGTGGGTGGCCATTACGCACAAGCCTATCGTGAGACTGGCAGCAAAACAGCGGCACTTACTAAAGCAGTTGCGGGGCTAGGCAGGTCAGTGATTGACCAAACCATGTTAAAAGGCATATCGGGCGCATTAGACGCTATTAACGACCCGGACAGATTCGCGGGCGGTTTCGTCAGCAACCTTGCAGGCTCGATTGTGCCTACAATAGTTTCCGACGTTGCCCGCGCAACCGATTCACTGCAACGTTCGGCGCGGGATAAGAATAGTGTAATGGAATCAAGCCTCAATGCTATACGATCTCGCGTGCCAGGACTGCGTCAGGATTTGCCGCCGCGGCGCAACACATCTGGTGAGGCTATAGTCGCAAATTCTCCCGCAGGCGAGATGATTGACATATTCCGCAGCTCGCCAGTCAAAGGCGAAGCCGACACTGTTGTTAAGGAAATGCGGCGAATGGCCGACGCCGGTATGAATGTAACGCCAACCATGATTACACAGAATGAAAAAATAGCAGGTACACAAGTGAAGCTATCCCTGGAGCAGCTTGACGCCGCTCAACAAAATGTTGGGCGCGCTATACGCAAACAGTATGAAAGCATAATCAAAAGCCTGGATTATCAGGAAATTGATGATGAAAATAAAAAGAAACTACTCGACAGTGCGGCCAGTGATATGAAAAAAGTGGAAATGCTTAAATATGCCCATGCCAACAAATTGATAAGCCTGGCGGATTATGGCGTGGCGTTATCGAAGCTTAGCAAGCCTGAATATAAATATTTTAAAACAGGTGATTATGAAATAAAGCCCCCGACCATTTCAAAAAATGATATTATTGAAGCGTTGATTCGGCGTCAATTTGGGGGGCGTTAATTTTTTAACACCCTTTTAACACTTTGTTCAAAATGTGCCTTTTTCTGCAACATTCGCAAAGTATTCAAAGAGATGTTTTATCGTCTCAAAATATGCCCTCTGACGATAAGTATACCAAAAGCTAAATATTTTCGGCAAGGAAGAGGTCGCCGGTTCGAATCCGGTCAGCTCCATTTTTTCTTTTTTTAAATGAAGGAAAACTTTGCAAGAAATGACTCTAATTTGAATAGAATTCAATTTGACAAGAAACTTTCAAATAAGTAAAATTACTAGATGTATTTTACTGAAATGGTGTGGCGGTAGCATGGGGGGCTTGCGTATTATTGCAGGTGAGGCGCGTGGCAGGGCGCTTAAAACGTTCAAGGGCGATTGGCCTGTTCGTCCAATACTCGGCAGGATAAAGAAATCACTTTTTGATATATTGCAAGTGCGGATCCCGGGCGCTGTTTTTCTTGATTTGTATGCCGGTACCGGAGCCGTCGGCATTGAAGCGTTGTCTCGCGGCGCCGGAAGGGCGGTTCTGGTAGATGGCGACGCCCGTTGCGTTTCCCTGGTGAAGGAAAATCTGCGTATGCTTGGATGGGAAGGCCGCGCCGAAGTGCTTAATGCGGACATAACAAAGTCCTTACATTTGCCTGCCGGGACATTTGATATTGTGTTCATGGGGCCGCCTTACAAGGATGAATTTAAACGACCGTTGTCATTGACTACCGTAACGCTGAATAATGTCGTGGAAGCGCGGCTGCTCAGGGACAAGGGCATGATAATAAGTCAGCATCACGTTAAGGAGCAGGTTATTGCGCCGGCGGCGATTGTATTAAAACGCCGTGAAAAATACGGCGATACTTACCTGGATTTTTATGCTTGATATTGTAAAATCAATGATTTCAAACTGGTTTGGCTCCGGGATGGAGGTGAGCTATTCCCGGATCAATGCCTATCGCACATGCCCATGGAAATATAAGCTGCTTTACCGCGACGGTATGCGTTTGCCGCCGACTCCTTTTATCTCGCTTGGATTGAGCATTCACAGGACATTGGAGCAATTTCACCTGCGCAAGGGAAGCAGTTTCGACGACATCCTTGAGTGTTATAATAACGCGTGGGTAAACGAAGGTTTCCTTTCGCCGCAACAGGTGCAGGATTTTTTCGAGAGGGGGCAGCGTATGCTTGAAAATTACTGGGCGACTAACAAGGACGCCACAAGCGAAATACTTTTTCTTGAAAAGGATTTTAATTTTCCGCTGGGCGTTAACCGGCTGCGCGGCATAATTGACCGCATTGACCGCCATCCCGACGGGACATACGAAGTTATAGATTACAAAACCCATGCCGAGCTTTGGAGCGCGGCAAAGGTTGATTCCGATCTGCAACTGAGCCTGTATGCACTGGCCTGCGATAAAGCGCTCGGCTTTGTGCCGGCGACGCTCACGTATTATTTCCTTGCGCATAATAAGAAGGTAAGCACAAAACGCTCCAGGGAGCAGTTGGATTCAGCGGTGGCGCTGGTGGATGATATCGCCGGCCGCATAATGAAAGATGATTTCAAGCCCAATTTAAACGGCTGTTACAAGTGTGATTTTAAAAACAACTGTCCGCATTCTCCGAAGAAAATCAAAGGATAAGTATATGCAACCGGTAATAGTGGTAAAATTCGGCGGGAGCCTGAGCAAAAATGAGAAGGCGAGAACGCTGTTCTTTAATGACATGGTAAAACTCGCCCGCAAGAACAGGGTTGTGTTGGTGCATGGGGGCGGGCCGGAAATAAACGCATGGCTGGACAAGCTGGGACTGGTTTCAAAATTCGTAGGCGGGCTTCGCTATACCGACGCCGGGACGCTTGAAGTGGTTGAGATGGTTTTAGACGGAAAAGTTAACCGGGACATAGTGGCGCAGTTGAACAGGCGCGGGGCGCGGGCAGTAGGGCTTTCCGGAAAAGACGGCAAGATGTTGTTGTGCAAAACAATAGAAAAGCTGGGATTCGTCGGCGAGCCTGCTAAAACGGACGTTTCTATTTTAAAATTGCTTGTATCAAAAGGTTACCTTCCGGTTGTGTCGTCGCTGGGATTTAACGGCCGCGGGGATACGCTAAACGTTAATGCCGATTCGCTTGCCATGGCAATAGCCGCGGGCTTGAAAGCGCGCGAGCTTGTGCTTATTACCGATGTTGCCGGCGTGCTTGATGAACACGGCAAAACAATCGCCTGCATTCGCAGCGCGGACGTGCGGAATTTACTCCGAAGAAATGTCGTTACCGGCGGTATGATACCAAAAATCAAGGCATGTTGCAGCGCCGTGAGCGCAGGCATAAAGCAAGTATGGATAATAGACGGCAGCCACGGGATTGCCGCCCGGCACGGTACGGTAATAAAGAAATGAAAGGTGTGATGCGTACATGAATCTGGTTAATGAGGAAAAAAAGTATGTCTACCAGACTTACCGGAGGTTCGAGCTTATTCTGGTAAAGGGTAAAGGGCAATTTGTGTGGGATGACCGGGGAAAAAAATATCTTGATTTTTTCGCCGGAGTAAGCGTTTGTAACATAGGCCATTGCCACCCGCGTGTTGTTGGGGCGATACGCGAGCAGGCGTCCAGGTTACTGCACGTATCCAACCATTACTATACCGCACCGCAAATAATGCTTGCGCGCGATCTTGTCCGGCGCACGTTTCCCGGGCAGGTATTTTTTTCCAATTCCGGTGCGGAGGCAAACGAGTGCGCGATAAAACTTGTGCGCAAATGGTCCAACGACAGGCATCCCGGCCAGAACAGGTACGAGATTATAGCATTCGAAAATTCATTCCACGGCAGGACAATGGCGACGCTAACGGCCACCGGCCAGGAAAAATTCCATAAAGGTTTCGAGCCGTTGCTCCCCGGTTTCCGCTATGCCCGCTATAATGACATTGCGTCTGTGGATGCGTTAATCAATAAGCATACCGCGGCGATAATGATAGAACCCGTGCTTGGAGAAGGCGGCGTGTACCCGGCCTCGGCAGAGTTCATCAAAGCCCTGCGTGCGCGGTGCGATAAGCACAAC
>Ga0208977_1001791_pt1 | contig 10016 bp, 8 predicted proteins | sample RifOxyA2_FD_184030 | JGI IMG/M metagenome (GOLD analysis project Ga0208977, IMG submission 184030) | Groundwater microbial communities from Rifle, Colorado - Rifle Oxygen_injection A2 (SPAdes) | ecosystem: Environmental > Aquatic > Deep subsurface > Groundwater | place: Rifle, Colorado, United...
TTTTTTGGATTTAAAGAGGAGATAAGCGTTTTTATTGTTTTGAGGGACATTGTGTTACTGGGGTTAACCGCAGTGATTTATTTGAAATCTGGGAATGATGGGTTTAGGTATACTAGAAGTCTTAAGAAAAATTGATTTGACAATAATGCTTGTTTCTCAAGCATTGTTAAAGACACTGGATCCCGTATCTGAGTACGGGATGACAGAAAAAATAGGGGAGCATTGTGAAAAAAACATTTGTTTTGATTTTTTTAGTTTCATTATCGCTATTTGCTGCTGATGATGAATTTGCTATGAAACAGGGGAAATATACTTTTACAACGGAGTTTCAGAACAATAAAACGGTTGTTGTGTATTACGCGCTTCCGATGAAATTTGACAGGGTTGTGCCTTCAAGCGCTAGTAATATTGTGTTTAGCGCGCCTTATGTGGGGGAAACAAAGTTTTTCCAGGATTCTAAAAATTACTATGTGAATAAACTCGGCTGTACTGTGTTTTCTTTCGAGTATAAATATAAAGATGTAACACCGATGGATAGGAAAAACTGGTATTATTATAAAGAATCCGGATGGCATGATTTGATGTTCAAAGTTCAAGATCAACTGATAAAAGATTATGGTCTTACAAGGAAAAAGTTAATTATTGTTGGGGGCTCAGGCGGCGCGAGTATGGGGCAGCAGATGGGGATATATTATCCTGATAAGATTGATGCAGTTGCGGTAGTTGGCGGGAATTGTTATGATAAACCAACGGCAAAAACTGATGTGGCTTGGCTGATGATAAATACCTGGGGGGATAGGACAACTGAAGGGAATGATAAATTTGCTGAAGAAGCTTCTGCTCTTGATATGCAGGTGTTGAGGGTATTAACCCCGCCGGATTATTCAAAGTTAGGAGATGAAAATTTTCATCATATAGGAAGTAAGATAGCTGCGGAATATGTGCATGAATTTGTAAAAGGGATAATAGAAATAAGAAAGAAGTATCACGATATTCTGCCTTCGGCTGAGAAATGGCCTGTAAAGTATCCTTCAGGAAGTAAAGTGCTGAATTTTCCGTCTGATGATTTTAAGAAAAAATGGGAAGAGCTTCCTCATGGTTTTATAAAGAAAATGTCGTATCCGTCCGTAAGCGACGAAGTGGTTGATTATTCGGGTAAGAATAACAAAAAAATTGTCCTATTTTTGCAGGATAAGAAATTTTCTTCGATAACGTTAATGGACCACCTGTATTACCTTCATGAACTCGGATATGATGTTGTTACCATTGATATCAGTATGGATATCTACGGGACCTGCAAGGAAAGAATAATTAAGGCATTAGATTACGCGAGAAATAAGGCAAAGCTGGAGAATAAAAAGCTTTATGCCGTGGGTTTCTGGGAGTCGGGTCTTACTTTGTTGAATGAAACCGCTAAAATCAAAGAAAATAGCGCAAGTAAACTTATTGTATTCAACCCTGAAAGGAATTACTATTCCGATAAGACAGTTGATTTCCCGGGGGGCTGCGAATGCCGTGTTTACTATACCGAAGACTATTGGGATGACAAACCGGTGACAGGCAAGTCATGGTGCAAGGAAGAAGTCCTTGAAGTTAATAGAGATTTCGGGGATAATTGGTTTATGTTTCTGAAGATAATACTTGATGAAAAGGAAGAACCTCCAGTCGTAGTCATCAGCGATAAAGCCAGGAGTCTTTCATCGAGTCAGGTGGACGAAATTGACCGAAATCTTCTGGCAATTGAAAGATTTCTTGTAAAAAGCGAAACCGAGATTGCAAAAAAAATGTTTGAAAAACTGACAACAAAATACTCCGAACAAGATCTCGGATATGTGAATCCTGGCACTTATAAATGGATTAAGAAGAAATTTGGGGAAGGGAAGGAATAGTTTTAAGAAAAGTTACGGGTAGCGGGTGACGAGTTACGGGTTCTATATTAATGTGGCAATATTATATTAAAAACGTAAAACGCAACAAAGCTTTTCGTGTAGTTGCTCAATTTATTGAGCGCTTTAAAAATGCCTGCATTCGCCGGAACGGCCTAAATCAGGTAACTACATTGTAGTTTGACCCGAAACTGAGCCATTACTAAGAAGAACTCTATTTTATTTTTAAGGAGCCGGTTATGCTGTATGATATAATATTTGCCGGGACTGCTTTATTGCTTGTTGGAGTATTTGTAGCCGCGTTAATTTCTAAGAAAATACGCGGGCATGGCGTGCCGTTCTCCACAATGCTTGTATCGTTTGCGATAGTTTGGAATGAGTTTGATCAATATAGAACAAGAAAATCAGCATTAATTTTAGCGATTATGATTTGTTTTGCTATGGTGTTTTGTATGTCTCTTATTCAGTCGGTGAGAAAGTTGTTAATAAAGAAATGAAAAAGGAGATTGAGCATGAAAAGTAAAATTAGCCTAAAGACTATAATGGGAATCGTTATGTCAATTTGTATACTCAGCATATTTGCCGTCCGATTAGCTGGTGCTGATGATAAAAGCTATGGCGGGAGATCTTTAGATTATTTTAAGTACTTAATGGATGGTGCAAAACTCTCCGAACAGGAGATTCAGGACCTAGAAAGTGAACTTGAAAAGGACATTAATGACTTGAAAATTAGAGCAAAGCTTATCGGGTTCTATTCCGGCAAGAGGTTTACTTCTGACTCCGCAAAAAAAATGTATCAAGAGCATGTAATTTGGCTAATAGAAAACAAGCCGGAATCAGAATTAATTTTACAAGGGCACTTTGTGCTTATGGAAGGACTGGATGATAGATATGCGTATGCAAAAGGCCTATGGATCAAACAAATAGAAGCTCATCCGGACAATCTGGCCATAATTGAAAACGCTATCGATTATTTTATGGTCGGTGTTCACAGCGGAAAATTAGCTGTAACATATATAGAAAAAGCAAAACTATTAGCCCCGGGTAATCCTAAATGGGCGGAGAAACTTGGTCAATGCTATATGCTGCAGACTATTATGACTTTTGATCAGGAGCAAAAGATTGAGTTGGCGAAAAAGTCTCTGGAAGAGTATGAAGAATCATACGCTCTCATAAAAGATAATGACAGAAAAAATCACCTGCTTAATGATCTGGCAAAAGCTGCTTTTAAAGCAGGTGAAATTATAAAAGCAGAAAAGTATGCTTCTGAATTATTAAAAAAAGCGGCTTCGGACAAGGTCAATATAATGTATGGAAATGCAATACATGACGGGAATATGATCCTTGGCCGGATAGCTCTGAAGTCTGGGGATATTGAAAAAGCAAAAAAATATCTAATTGAATCCGGAAAAACACCCGGTTCACCTGTTTTGGACTCTTTTGGCCCAAATATGTCCCTTGCCAAAGAACTTTTAGAAAAAGGTGAATGGAACACCGTACTTGAATATTTTGAATTAATCTCGAAATTCTGGGAAAGCAATGATGATGAATTAAAAAAGTGGAAAGAATCTGTAAAAAAAGAAATAATCCCTGATTTTGGCGGTAATTTGTTGTATTAAAACACAGTTCTCAGAATAGAAAATTATAATTATTGCTAATAATTTAAAGGGGAGTATATGAAATGTACTTTGATATCGTTTATGTTGCTTTCGGTTCTCGTCGGAACTGTTTATGCCGGTACACATAAATTTGTTCATGATGATCAAAAATGTCCTGCCAGAACAATTAAAGCAGTGCAAAATGGGGTTGTTAAGGCGTTTTATGCTGATGGAAAACTTAAAGAAGAGTGGACATTTAAAGACGGGAAACGCAATGGCCCTGCCAAAATGTATTATAGGAACGGCCAAGTATATTGGGAAGTTAATTATATAAACGATAGAATTGACGGAATGGAAAGAACTTATTACGAAAGCGGAAAAAAAGAACAAGAAAATACTTACAAAAACGGAAAATATGAAGGACTTGCTACGGCGTATTATGAAAGCGGAAAAAAAGAACGGGAAAATACTTATAAAAATGGGAAATATGAAGGGCTTGAAACGACGTTTTATGAAAGCGGAAAAATAGAAACAGAAGAAACTTATAAAAACGGAAAAATTGAAGGACTTGCTACGACATACTTCGAAGACGGAACTATTAAAAGGGATGCAGTATATAGGAATGGACAGAGGTCGCCGGATTACCCGCATATAATTATCCATATGAGTGCTCTTGTAATATGTTTGGCAGGTGTTATTCTGTTGATGAAACTAGGAGCTAATAGAAATACATACTTATTTTACATTATCATGAGTTTTAATCTCCCAGCAGTATTTTCTTGCATATATGAATATAAAGTAGATAGAGAACCGTTTGATTATGTTCAGGTTGGTCTGTTTATCGCGATGTTGACGTTCTTCGCTATCGTCATCATAAAACCGGATAAGAAAGGAAAAACTCTTAAAAAAAGCAAATAATGCTTTTTAAAAACAAAAAAACTTTTAAGGTATATCGTATACTTCGAAAAGACACTGAATCCCGCCCTCCAAAGAGATCGGCGGGCAAAAGCAAATGCTCCAACCTGTGTTCTATCACGGGATGACAGAAAAATTAGCATTATTTCTGTAAATTCATGCTTTTTCTTTCAGTCTCTGGAACCTGTCATTTATCAACATAATTAGGGGTGAGTTACGGAAAACTACTTAAAAATAATCATTTCATCTTATAAAGTCAAAATACTATATATATGAATACATATTGCGGGTATTTTTTGGATTGACTAAGGCGTTGTTTTGGTATAATATAGTAATTCATTTGGTAAAAGCAACTAATTTCCTTAAGGAGGAAGTGTTATGGCTAAGATTTACTACGAAAAAGATGCAGATCTAAAGTTTTTGAAAGGCAAAACCGTGGCGATCATTGGTTTTGGTAACCAGGGACATGCTCAGGCGGCAAATCTGAGAGACAGCGGGATCAATGTCATCGTCTGCGAACTCGAAGGGACGCCGGCTTATGCTGTTGCCAAGAAGGAAAAATTCAAAATAGTATCCGTTGAAGAGGCCGCGAAAGCAGCCGATTTGATTCAGATACTTACCCAGGATGACCTCCAGGCGAAGATATACAAAGATTCAATCGCGAAATTCATGAAAAAAGGGAAAACTCTTGTTTTCTCCCATGGTTTCAATATTCATTTTGATCAGATCCTTCCTCCGGCGGAAATTGATGTTATCATGATCGCCCCTAAGGGTCCAGGATTCCTGGTCCGCACTCAGTATGAAGCGGGCATGGGCGTTCCGGCGTTGATCGCAATTTATCAGGATGCTTCCGGTAAAGCGAAAGAAACCGCGCTTGCGTACGCGAAAGCGATTGGGGCAACCCGCGCAGGTGTTCTGGAAACTACTTTCAAAGAAGAAACAGAGACAGATTTATTCGGCGAACAGGCAGTGCTTTGCGGTGGAGCTTCAGCGCTTGTGAAAGCGGGTTTTGAAACTCTCGTAGAAGCGGGCTATCAGCCGGAAGTTGCTTACTTTGAATGCTTACACGAATTAAAACTTATCTGTGACCTGATGTATGAATACGGCATTCAGGGCATGAGAGCCAGAGTTTCCACGACCGCAAGGTTCGGCGACCTGGTTATCGGACCGAGGATTGTGAACGACGAAACAAAGAAAGAAATGAAAAAGGTTCTGGAAGAAATACAGAACGGAAAGTTCGCAAAGTCCTGGCTGGCGGAGAACTTAGTCGGCAGGCCGCATTTTAACGCGTTAATGAAGAAAGACGACGTTCACAAGATAGAAAAAGTCGGAAAAGAACTCAGAAGCATGATGACCTGGCTGAAGAAGTAAGGATAGCAACGAAAGCAGGGAAAGCAAAAACAGCAAGAACAGTAGGGGAAGAAAGAGAAGTGGAAAAAGAAAAATCTGGGCGCAGGTTTTTAGGCGACCAGTCCGCCAACGCTTTTTGGCGGATAAATAACTATTGGAGATGGGGCGGGGTAAAATCCGCCCCATGATAAAATGGAAAATCAGGAAGAGAACATAATAGAGGTAAATACCGGGAGAGCGAAAGAAGAGATGCTCTTTCCTTTTGTTATTGCTTTTACTCTTTTTGCGGCAGGAACTATGGCGGTATATCTTCTGCTTGGCAGAAAGTGGCAGATACTTGGAATTATAATTAATATTCTCGGAATGATAATACTCGCGGGGTTGATGTATTTTTACAGGGACCCCGACAGGGAAATTGAAGCGAAAGAAACTGATATTCTTTGCCCGGCGGACGGAAAGATAGTCGGCATAGCAGAAGTTAACAACGCGCCCGGGGTAAAAGGGAAATTTACCAGAATAAGTATTTTTCTTAATGTGCACAATGTACATATTCAAAGAATGCCTTTTGCGGGTAAAATTACCGATATTAAAGTCCTTAAGGGTAAATTGTTACCTGCGTTTCACGCAGACGCAGGGGAAAAAAACAGACAGAACGTTTACACCATTAAGGGAGATATAACCGCGGTACTCAAACAGATTGCCGGGGTGCTGGTTCACCGCCCGGTAGCCTGGGTGGAAACCGGGGACGAATTAAAAGCGGGAGAAAGATTCGGGATGATTACATTTGGCTCCAGAGTAGAGCTTTTTGTGCCGGCTGCCTGTAAAATAACGGCAGTAGAAGGCGATATTGTATTTGCCGGAACAACATTACTGGGAAAGATAAGCGGCGCTAAAGAAAAAACCAAGAAGCCTGCAGCCAGGGCTTTAAAAGCCTAAATGAAAAAGCAGTTTTCTATCATTCCGAACCTCCTAACCTCGGGCAATTTAGTCTGCGGGTTCATGGCTATTATATTTGCCGTAACCGATGCGCTCAAACTTACGAACTACAGCGACTATGTTAACCCTTTTGTTCTTTCGAGCTGGCTGGTGTTGATTGCGATGATCTTCGATATGCTCGATGGGATTGTTGCCAGATTGACGAAAACTGACAGTCAATTCGGGAAGGAGCTGGATTCACTTGCCGACCTTACTTCGTTCGGCATCGCTCCCGGAGTAATACTTTACCTGTCGGTCCTCCGGCATCTCGGAAAGATCGGAGTTTTGATAGCCGCGGTTTACGCGGTTTGCGCCGCGCTCCGCCTTGCCAGGTTTAACACTATAGAAAAACCGGACCTGAAGAATTTTACGGGTTTACCTACCCCGGCAGCGGCGGGAGTGCTGGTCTCTTACGTGCTTTTCGCGCAATGGGGCGAGTGGTATTATGTGAACCAGCCGCATACAAAACTTCTGACGGCGATTAACTGGTATGCCGTGACGGTGACGAATTTTAATGTGTATTTTCTGCCGGTCTTGATGGTTGTAGTGGCTATCTTAATGGTGAGCAACGTGAAATTTTTCTCGCTCAAGCAGTATGTTAATAAAGAGAAAGCGCCGTTTAAAGTGGTGGTCATGATAGTTTTGACCGCCCTTGTAGTTCTCTTTAAACCTGAACCGATGTTTTTCGCAGTTACACTAAGCTATGTGGTTTTCAGCTTATGCATGGCAAGTTACCTCGCACTGCGCGGGGTCAGGAAGAAAGCGCAGGAAGGGCAAGTACGAAGTACGAAGCACAAAGTACAAAGTTGAGCAAAGGTATAAATATCTAACCATAGTGCCTTTGCGAAATCCGCCTAGGCGGATGACAGAAGAATGCAATTATTCTGTCATCCCGTACTGAGATACGGGATCCAGTGTCTTTGTATAAATAATACCACATTAATGTGAGACCTTACGGACTTTACAGACTTTTCGACTTTTAGACGGTTACTAAAAGCCTGTATCAGTGGAATCCCGTAGATTTGGAATCAGTGCAATCTTTTTCAAAAAGGAGAAACATATGTCAGACAAAATTATAATATTTGATACTACGCTTAGAGACGGGGAGCAGATTCCCGGAGCTTCGCTTACGAGGTTCGAAAAACTTGAAATAGCAAAACAGCTGGAAAAGCTTAACGTGGATGTGATCGAGGCGGGGTTTCCTATCTCTTCACCGGGCGACCTTGAGTCAGTAAAAGAAATAGCTAAAGCGGTAAAAAGGCCGGTGATAGCCGGACTTTGCAGGGCTGTAAAAAAAGATATCGATGCCTGCAGGGATGCGCTTAAGCCCGCGAAACGTGGAAGGATACATACGTTTATCGGCACTTCGGATATTCACGTGAAATTCATTACGAATACCACCCGCGAGGAAGTACTTAGACGCTCTATTGAAGCGGTAAAACTTGCGAGGAACTATTGTGATGATGTCGAATATTCCGCTATGGACGCGGCGAGAACGGATTTTGATTATCTCTGCAAGATCGTTGAAGAAACTATTAAAGCGGGAGCAACTACTATTAACATTCCCGATTCTGTCGGGTATTCCGAACCTGTAGAGCACGGTAAACTTATCCATGATCTTATGAACGCTGTGCCGAATATTAACAAAGCGATTATCTCGGTGCATTGCCATAATGATCTTGGTATGGCGACGGCAAATTCGCTTTCCGCGGCTATGAATGGCGCACGTCAGATCGAGTGTACTATAAACGGGCTCGGAGAAAGAGCGGGCAATGCGGCGCTTGAAGAAATAGTAATGGCGCTTAAGGTAAGAAAAGATGTTTATAAACTGGAAACAAATATTAAATCGGAAGAGATCTACAAAACGAGCAAACTGGTATCCAGATATACGGGTATTCCCGTTCAGCCCAACAAAGCGATAGTCGGACACAATGCTTTTGCGCATGCTTCCGGTATTCATCAGGATGCAATACTCAAGAAAGAATCAACGTTCGGTATCATGACCCCGAGTTCAATCGGTATTACGGGGCACGAACTCGTACTCACAAGCAGGTCAGGAAGGCACGCTTTATCACACCGGCTTTCAGCTCTGGGCTTTAAGGCCGAGGGTGAAGAGCTTAACGCTATTTACACAAAATTCCTGGTTATAGCGGATAAGAAGAAAGAAGTATTTGATGAAGACCTTCAGGCGCTTATGGAGACCGAGGGCAAGAAAGGTTTTGACGCAGCTTACTCTCTTATTGACCTCTATGTAGCAACCGGAATTAAGATAACTCCGACGGCCACGGTGGAGATAAAGATTAACGGTAAAAGCTTTAAAGCCGCAGGCATAGGCGACGGTCCGGTGGATGCCACTTATAAAGCGATAAACAGTCTTGTAAAGGAAGACGTGACGCTCCTGGATTATCAGCTCCGCTCTATTACCGGAGGCAAAGAAGCTCTCGGTGAAGTGAGTGTAAGAATAAAGAAAGGCGCAATAGAAGTTAACGGAAGAGGCCTTTCCACCGACGTAATAGAAGCCAGTGCCAGAGCATATTTAGATGCACTGTCGAAACTGGCAAGAGCGAAGTTGAGCAAAGTCTAAATATCGAACCATAACCCTTTGCGAAATCCGCCTAGGCGGAAAAAGCGGAAGTACGAGGTACAAAGTATCCGCCTTCAGGCGAGATCTCACCGAAGGTGGACGAAGTTTTACATTATTGAGATTTTATAAATTAAATACCACAATAATGTGAGACGTGAGTAACGTGGCAACGTGGAACGTTCTAACGGCCTTGCTGCAATTATCTGTAAGTGCGGCGGGAAAACAACATTAGACTCTTCTCTCCTTTTTAAGGAGAGAGCAAGAGTGAGGTTTATATCTTTAAGCAAGAGACATATGCTTTCTACCCTCACCTTAGTCCTCTCCCTTAAAGGGCGAGGAGAATATATTGAAAAGGAGTAAAACTTTATGGGTATGACAATCACGGAAAAAATACTGGCGGCACATGCCGGAAAGAAAGAAGTAAGGCCGGGGGATCTTATCTGGGCGAAGCTGGATATTGCTCTCGGTAATGATATCACGGCTCCTATAGCGATAAGTGAATTTAGAGGGTCGGGCGCTAAAAAGGTTTGGGACAAAGAAAAAGTAGTGCTCATCCCGGATCATTTCACGCCGAATAAAGATATTATGTCGGCGGAGCAGTCGAAGATCCTCAGGGATTTCGCTAAGGAACAAAAACTTAAGTTCTACTATGAAGTCGGCGAAGTGGGTGTTGAACATGCGCTTCTTCCGGAAAAAGGTATTGTGACT
>Ga0208977_1001792_pt1 | contig 10013 bp, 7 predicted proteins | sample RifOxyA2_FD_184030 | JGI IMG/M metagenome (GOLD analysis project Ga0208977, IMG submission 184030) | Groundwater microbial communities from Rifle, Colorado - Rifle Oxygen_injection A2 (SPAdes) | ecosystem: Environmental > Aquatic > Deep subsurface > Groundwater | place: Rifle, Colorado, United...
GCTTGAAATACCGTTTCCGTTTACCGTCGAAGAATTCGTGCTGATGGGGCGTTTCCCGCACCTTGCCCGGCTGCAAAACCCCGGGCCGCGCGACCACGGGATAGCCGCCCAGGCGCTGGCGGCCACGGATACGCTGCACGTGTCAAAGCGCCCCATTAACGAGCTTTCCGGCGGCGAACGCCAGCGCGTGATACTGGCGCAGGCGCTGTGCCAGCAACCCAGGCTGCTGCTTCTCGACGAGCCGACGGCGCACCTGGACATCGGCCACCAGGTTGACATGCTTAACCTGATAAGGAAATTAAGCCGCAAAAATAACCTGGCCGTCATGGCCGTGCTGCACGACCTTAACCTTGCGGGCGAATACTGCGACCGGCTTATAATGCTTAAAGACGGCAGGATACACTCTATCGGCACGCCCGCTCAGGTGCTGACCTACCAGAACATCGAAGAGGTATATAAAACTTTAGTCGTAGTCAAGGAAAACCCTGTTTCGCATAAGCCCCACGTATTCCCGGTAAGCAGCTATACATAATAAACCTAAAGGAGAATCTGCCATGCTTCGCAATGTGCCGAAAATGCTGTTCGTTCTTTGTATCTGTGCTTCATTCGTTTATGCCGGCGACGGCAACACCGTATTCTTAAGCCTTGCGCGTAAACTACAGCCGCGCCGCATTATGCCTACAAATGTTTCCGTCATAACTTCGGAACAGATTGTAGAAAGCGGAGCGCCGGATGCCGCCGAAGTTCTCTCGCGGGAAACAGGCATTCTTGACGGCACCTACGGCACGCGCGGGGCGATGTCCAACATAATGCTGCGGGGATCATCGTCCGAGCAGGTGCTGGTGATGATAGACGGAAGGAAAATAAACGACCCCGCCATGGGGCTTGTTGATTTAACCACGGTCCCGTCCGGGAACATCGAGCGCATTGAAATTATACGCGGCGGCGCCTCCGCGATTTACGGCGCCGGCGCACTGGGCGGCGTGGTAAACATCATCACGAAAAAACCCGAATACGAACAGCCGGTGCTTGACGCCCGCATCTCGGGCGGCAGTTTAAACGAGCAAAATTACATGCTTGATTTCGGCGTTAAACGGGAACGCACCTCGGCGCTTATATGCGCGGGAAAAACCGTCGCAGGCGGGTGGCGCGAAAACTCAGGCTCCGACAGCCACAATTTTTTCATGCGCCTCGGTCTTGACGCACAAACGCTCGGCAACTTCGACCTGTCCGGCTCATACTTTAAAAACGATCTCGCGGTGCCGGGAATAGGCGTAAGCCTCGACCGCTACGACGGCACGATTGAAAAACTGGCCTCAAGCCCGGATGCAAGCCAGAATGAATCAAAGCAGTACATAAGGCTGGAACACGTCATGGCCGTGGGGGGCGACAGGCTTAAAACCGCGCTTTACGCTTCCGACGACCGCAAAAATTACGCGATCCCGTCCTACTTCTTTAACAGCGACTACAAATCATTTACATTCGGAAGCGAAATACAGTGGGATACCCGCTACGGCATAACGGCCGGCGCGGAATGGTATGAGGAAAAACACAACCAGTTCGACCTGATAACGGATGCGACAAAGCTCGATCGCAGCCGCGTAAACAGCGCGTTGTTTCTCCAGCAGGACCTGAGTTGGGGGGATTTTTCGCTTCTTCCCGGAGCGCGTTTCGATAATAACTCGGCTTTCGGCAGCGTGTTCAGCCCCAGGCTTACCGTATCGTGGCAGGCATACGAAAACCTGAAAATTTCGGCAAACGGCGCAAAGGCATGGCGGGCGCCCACGATAAACGAATTATTCTGGCCGCGTGAAGCATTTGAATATTTTGGAACTACATACATTACGGAAGGCAACGGCAACCTGGTGCCTGAGGAAGGAATAACCACCGATGTCGGCGCGGAGTACAACCATCCGCTTTTCAAAAGCCGCGTGACGGCTTTTCTTACAAACAGCTCAAACCTGATCTCGTGGCAGGAATCGTCGGATTTTGCCGCCGCCACCGTTACCACGATGCCTGCAAATATCGGCAGGGCGCGCCAGCAGGGTATGGAAGCCGAAGTTTCACAGGATATTATTTCATCCGTTTCTCATTCGCTTAACTATACCCACTTGTGGGCGGAAGATACCATAAACCATAAAACGCTTCCTTACCGCCCGTGCAACAGGATAAATTACCAGTTAACCTGGCTGCCTTCCCGGCAAATGAAGGCACAAATAAACATCCTCCACGTAAGCTCGCAGGAAACAGGCGACACCTACGCGCCCATCGTCAGCCAGCTGCCGGACTATACGCTGGCAGGCATCCGCGTCTCGCAAAACGTGGCGGGGATTGACGCATGGCTTGCCGTGCAAAATCTGCTGGACTCAAGATACCAGACGCGCCTCGAATACCCGTTGCCCGGCCGAACTTTCTCAGCCGGTATCGCATACAAATTTAAAGGTTAAGGTGTCTCTTTAGCATTTCGAAGTTGTAGGGCGCGATCCCCGTATCGCGCCATCATAACAATACGGCAACAGCCGGAGCGTTCAGGGGAACGCTCCCTACAACGGCGCCGACGTAGCCAAGTTAATTTTTGATTTTTACAAAGCGGAGCATGAAAAGTGCGAAGGCGATGCCGATGACCGCGCCGGCGGCCACATCTATCGGGAAATGTACCCCGACATAAATGCGGGAAAACCCTATGGCCGCGGCGGAAAGGAAGTACGCCCAGGCGTAGCGCTTATTGCGCGAGGCAAGATACGTGGCCGCCGAAAACGAAGCCTGCGCGTGGCCGGACGGGAAAGACGAAAAATATAGTTTCTGCCCCAGCAGATGCACGGTGCTGCCGAATATGGTGGGCGGGCGCGCCCTGCCCACCAGGTGCTTTATAAGCTGCACAAGTATCCCGCCGGCGGCAAGAATAATCGTAAACCACATCAGCTCTTTCCAGAAATATTTCCGCCGCGTGAACCGGAATATAATAGCCGCGGCAATAATAAGCGGTATGCCGTAACCAATAAAAGTAACGACTTCCATTATAATATCAAGCGCCGGCAGGTGCCGGTCCCTGTTAATAAACATGAATAAATTCCTGTCGAATTGACGCAGCCCCTCTTCAAGCGACACCTTCTCGCCCGCCGCATCCGCGCGATATGCCGCGTCCAACGACGCCAGATCGAATTTGGACGCGGGCGTAAGGAAAAACACCCGCACCTTTTTACCTTTTCTGTACACGTCCAACGTTTCCGTTTCCCGCCAGCTTTTAAACGGGTAAATGTTTTTTGGATCGGTAAAAAAACGATTATCGGTAACGAACAACGCATCGCGGCCGTCAAGCCCGCACAGGTTCCGCTGCCAGAAATCGTAGGCATCAACGCGCTCGCTGAGGCAATATATCCTGGGGTGGCCGCTCACGTAAAATGACAGCTGGCTTGCGATATAATGGCGGTGCGTAAAGATAAACGGCTTGGGCTCCGGCGCGGCGGCTATGTAGTCCGCTATCTTTTTTCCCACAACCGGCCAGCCGTAAATTTCATTGGTGATGTCTACCTTTTCTTCTCTGGTTATCCCGTCTTCGATTTTGGCGCGTTCCTGCGCGGGCAGAAACTTACCGACCGGCACAACCTTAAATAGCGCCTGTACGGGTATAAGCAGGCTTAAAAAAATGGCAAGCGTCCACGCCGCCACGGTAAACCCTTTAAAGAACCACCGGCCATCCCGCCACGAGTCCAGGCAATATTTGGCAACCGCTATGGTTAACGTAAGATAACCGGTGGCCGGCCAGTGCGGAAGAATCTCGTTAAAACTCGCCACGGCGTTAAACAAAAATAACGTCGGAAACGAGAATGAAAACAGGAACAGCGCTTTCTCGTCCCGGCCTGAGAACGCGCGTATACCCAGAAGCGCAAGCACCAGCGCGTGCAGAATAAAAAGCAACGGGGAGATATAACCCGCCTGCGCGCCCAGCGAGCGCCCCAGAAGAAGCGCCGAAAATACCGGCGCGCCTCCGCCGAAGCCGTGGCGCAACTGGAAACCGAACGATGCCCACCCGTTTTCAAGGTTCCAGATAATTACGGGGATGAATAACAGGAACGCGACCCCCATGGCAAAATAAGGTTCCTTCTCAAGCAGCCAGCGGCGATGCCTGGGCGAAAACAAAAGAAACATAGCCGCGGACGGCACCAGCAGTATCGCGTTGTATTTGCTTAACAGTCCAAGGCCAAGCAATGCGCCCAGGGCATACCACATGGAAGCGTTGTTGCCCTGCACCGTGCGCCAGAAAAGATAAATAAATGACATCCAGAAAAACGCCAGCGGCGCATCCGGCACGGTAAGCACCGCGCCCAGGAACGAAAAAACCGGCGTAACGTTAAGCAGCGCCACGCTCCAGAACGCGACACGTTCGTCAAACAATTTTCGCGCAAGGTGAAATACCAGCAATGAAATTCCTATAAAGAAAATTACGGCAGGCAGGCGCACCGCGAATTCGTTATTTCCGAAAATCATGGTGCTTATTTTAATAATGTATCCTATGGCCGGCGGGTGGTCGTAGAAGGAGAGATCCAAAAACCTGGAATACGTAAAATAATGGGCTTCGTCATCGCCCAGCCCGATGCGGCCCACTACAATCAGCCGCAAAAACGACGTTACCGCGGTAAGAATAAAAAACAACCGTTTGTATTTCATGATAATCTGAGTTTCCAGACGCGCAGCAGGTATTTTAACAGGGTTGAGGCTTTAAGTTTCGACGCGCCGGTACCGCGCGGCATGAATTCTATAGGGCATTCGGCTATCCTCAAGCCGTTCTTTTTTAAATGAAACAGCACCTCGGTAACTATGAACGGGTCGCGCGCCGTAAGAGACGGCAGTATCTTTTCCAGCGCCTCTTTCCTGAACATCCTGAAACCCGACGTGGGGTCGGCTACTTTCACGCCGAGGATAAATGCAAGGTATTTCCGGGCAAACGAACTTATGGCCCGGCGCGTGAAAGTGCGCGCCTCGTCTTTGCCGCCGGCAACGTAACGCGAGCCGATAACCACGTCGGAATTTTCTATTTTCCGCCGGAACTCTTCTATAAAGCGCGGCGCATGAGACATATCGCCATCCATCTCTACGACAAACCGCGCGCCCATGGCAAGCGCTTTCTTAAATCCTTCGATACCCGCCCAACCCCTGCCGCGGTTTTCCGTGCGCAACAACAGCGCCACCTGCGGCCGGCTTCCGGCAATTTCAGCGACAATGCGCGCAGTGCCATCCGGAGAATTGTCGTCAACCACGAGAACGCCGATATCAAGCGGCACCGCAAGAATGCCTTCGATAAGCTGCCGTATATTGCCGGCCTCATTATACGTAGGCACCATCGCAATTATTTCCATAAATTCTCCACCGCCTGCTTTACGGCACCGGGGCGTACCAGCGACATACAGTCCGGCCGCGCCTGGCAGTGCGTACGGTAACAGCAAACGCAGGGCGCGGGAGAAACTATCTTCGTGCCCCGGCCGTACATTTCGATTTCCGCAGACGAGGTGGGGCCGAATATCGCAACAACCTTCTTCTTTAACCCCAGCGCGGCGTGCAGCGCCATAGTGTCGCCCGTAACTACGATATCACACAGATTTATAAGCGCAAAAAATTCAAGTATCGTGTTATCCGTGCCGGCGGCAATGGCGACGGGCGGTTTTGCCAGGCTGCGCAGCAGCGTTTCCTCCTGCGGGCCGCCGAGCAAAAGAACTTTGGCTCCGGAATGCTCCAGCGAACGAATAAGCGAGGCAAACCCGGAATCCGTCCATTTCTTAAGCCGCCAACGCGCGCCCGCGCCCGGGTTTATGCCTATGACTTTTCGGCCACCAAGCCCGTGCCGCCTTGCAAACAAAGCGGCTTTTGCCACAGCAGCCGTATCAAGGGGAACGTGTATTTCGTAATCGGATCTTTTAATGCCGGTAATTTTTGCCATCCAATACTGGAACGTATGCGTATTGCTTTTTTTTGCATCATCGAACGCGCTCATCGACAGCCACTTGCGGGCATACGCGTTTGAGCACATCACCCGCCGCTTCTTATCCGGCATGAAGCCCGTAAAGCCGCGGGCCGGGGCGGCGCTTGCAAGCGCGAGGCTTGCCGGCGATAAATCAAGGTTGATAACCTCGTCAAACGTTTCGGAAAGCAGCCTTGAAAAAATATCTTTGTCCAGCGGCCATACGCAGTCAACAAGGGGATTATGCTCTAAAAACGGCGCCGAAGCCGGCGCAACAATCCACGTTACGTGAATCCGGCCGTATTTTTCCTTCAGGCCCGGCAGCAGGAATGTGCTGCGCAGCACGTCGCCCATGGCGTCGAGCTTTACAATAAGTATACGGTGCGGTTTGTCTTTTTTGGAGGAAAAAACAGGCCGGTAGCCGTTACAGCGGTAACATTTTGTTCCGTGTTCCTTGTGGAAACGGCACGGCCGGTCGAGGGGGAAATGAACGCAATCGGTTTTGACCATAAGGTAATTGCTCATGGTAACAAATTTTTTCTTTTCCGTCAAATTATGTTATAATTCATACTTATGGATAAGAAATGGACGCGCCTTACGCGGCGGCTCATGCGGCTCAATAAAGTATTGATAGCCTATTCCGGCGGCGTGGATTCAACTTTTCTTGTGGCGGCGGCGCGCAAAACCCTGGGCAGGGAAAACGTGCTGGCGGTTACGGCAGCCAGCGAAACTTTTCCTGAAGAGGAACGCAAACAGGCGGCTGCGTTTGCAAAGAAACTGGATATCAACCACATTATTATAAATACCCGGGAGCTTGAGCAGAAACGGTTCAGCCGCAACGAACCTGACCGCTGTTTCCATTGCAAAAACGAGCTTTTCAAAAAACTCGCGCGCATCGCCCGGCAGCGCGGCATGGCGTTGTGCGATGCCACAAATTTTTCCGATCGCGCCGACTACCGCCCGGGACGGCGCGCGGCCGCGCGTTGGAGCGTAATCTCGCCGCTTGAGGAAGCGCGCTTTACAAAGGCGGACGTTCGCAAGGCAAGCCGCGCCATGGGCATTGCTGCATGGAACCGGCCCGCGCAGGCGTGCCTTGCATCGCGCATACCTTTCGGCACCCCCATCTCAGCCAAAGGCCTTGCGCAGATAGAGGCGGGGGAACTGGCGCTGAAAAAAGCGGGTTTTATCACCGTGCGCCTGCGCCACCACGGCGACACCGTGCGCATAGAAACAGGCATTGATGAAATCGGGCGGCTGGCACACCCGTCAAACCGCGCTAAAATAGCGCGCCGCCTGCACCGCCTCGGCTGGCGCTACGTAACGCTGGACCTCGACGGCTACCGCACGGGCAGCCTTAATCCGGAATAAAAACTTTTAGAAAACTATTGATAAATATATTTTTTTTGTGTATATTTTAACGTATTATCGAATATTTATTTTATGACGGAGGAAAACCGGAAAATTATCCGAAAAAATATTTATCGTCGCAGGGCTTGACAGGGCTTTTAAAAAATTATATATAAACTACTCTATTATGAAATCTCTTGGGCGTCACTTACTGGTTGAACTATATAACTGCGACAACAAAATATTGAACGACGTGCGCAAGGTCGAAGAAATAATGGCCGAAGGCGCCCGCCGTTCAAAGGCGCACATTGTAGACGTGGTGTTTCACACCTTCAACCCTCACGGCATCTCGGGCGTAATCGTGATCGCCGAATCTCACCTCGCCATCCATACGTGGCCGGAATACAATTTCGCATCAATTGACATTTACACCTGCGGCTCCGATGTCAACCCATGGAAGGCGTACAACTACATTTCAAAAAAACTGAAAGCCAAAAACGTTACCGCGATTGAAATGAAGCGAGGGCTTCTTAACATGCCCGGTAAAACCCTTCGGCATAAACCGGAATGAAGAAAAACACCTGGATTACCGAGCATTTTACTCCCCACGAGAAACATCTCCACCGGTTAAAACACACCATAGTTTCCACGCGAACTAAATTCCAGAAAGCGATACTTGCCGATTCCCATTCGTTCGGCCGCTGCCTTATTTTAGACGGCGAAATGCAATCGGCGCAGAATGACGAGTTTATTTACCACGAGTCGCTGGTATGCCCGGCGCTTATGCTCCACCGCCAACCGGCAGACGTGCTTATCATGGGCGGCGGCGAAGGCGCAACAACCCGCGAAGTATTGCGCTACAAAAAGCTGCGCCGCGTAGTTACGGTTGATATTGACGGCGAAGTCGTGGATTTCTGCATAAAATACCTCAAACCCTGGCACCAGGGAGCGTTTAACGACCCGAAATCGGAACTGATTATCGGCGACGCGCGCGCCTATGTTTTTGAATCCGGCAAAAAATTCGACGTTATCATATCCGATCTACCGTCGCCCATAGAAGGCGGGCCGGCATACATGCTTTACACGGTTGAGTTTTACCGGAAATTGAAATCCATACTGAAGCCCGGCGGCATTTTCGCCCTGCAGGCCGGCTCCGGCAACCCGCTGCAGATCGAGTTCCACAAGATGCTTTATCGCACGTTAAAACAAGCCTTCCGTGACGTGCATCCTTATTACTCATACATACCTTCGTTCGACGTACCCTGGGCATTCATGGCCTGCGGCGACGGCATAAAACCCGGGAGCGTTTCGCCGGACGAAATCAACCGGCGCATTACGCAACGGCTGAAGGGAAAACTTTCATTCTACGACGGCTGCACTCACCTGGGGTTATTCAATACGCCGAAATACATGCGCAAATACCTTAACGAAGAAAAAAGAGTCATCACCGAAAAAAAACCGGTGTATTTCTTCAAGTAATTTATGCCTAAACAAAGCAAAGCGCCATTATTCGAAACGCTGCTGGGACACGCAAAGCGGAAGGTGATCTCCTTCCATACGCCGGGACATAAAAACGGCCGCGGCGTGGATCGCCGGCTGCGCTCGTTTACCGGCAAAAACCTGTACTATTTCGACGTTACGGTGTTTCCGGAAGTGGATTCGCTCCATGACCCGGTCGGCCCCATAAAAAAAGCCCAGGAGCTGATGGCGCGCGCCTACGGCGTGGAGGATTCGTTCTTCCTTGTCAACGGCTCATCGTCCGGCAACATGGCAATGTTTCTTGCGGCCTGCAAACCCGGCGAATCCGTCATAGTTTCGCGCAACTCCCACAAATCCATCATGTCGGGCGTTATCCTTTCCGGCGTCTGGCCGATATGGATCCAGCCTAAAATAGATCAGAACCTGGACATCATTTTCGATTCATCCGTAGACCAGGTGGAGGAAACGCTAAACCATTATCCCGAGGCAAAGGCGGTGTTCGTAACAAGCCCCACGTATAACGGCGTCGCCACGGACCTTGTAAAGATCGCGGAACTCTGCCACTCCCGCGGGAAGCTGCTGCTGGTTGACGAAGCCCACGGCCCGCACCTTAAATTTCACGACGGGCTGCCCGTGTCCGCGGTAAGCGCCGGCGCGGATTTATGCGTACAATCCACGCACAAAATACTTTCCGCGCTTTCACAAGGCTCGGTGCTTCACTTCAACTCGAAACTGCTTGACGTCAACCAGGTGAAGAAAGTGGTTTCCCTGCTTCAAACTACCAGCCCCAACTACCTTATACTTGCAAGCCTCGATCTTGCGCGCATGCAAGCCGTCGAACACGGCAAGGTTATGCTCGATAAAGTAATAACTGCCGCCGAATTTGCGCGCAGGCAGATAAATAACCTTGCGAAATATCACTGTTTCACCCGCGAAGAGATACGTAACCTGGGCTATGACCTTGACCGCACCAAGCTGACGGTAAACGTTACGCGCACCGGCCTTTCAGGCTACCAGATTGAAGATATTTTGGCAAATGAGTATAATATACAGGTGGACTGCGCCGATCTTTTCAACCTGATAGCGATAATGGGCATAGGTTCCGAGAAAAGCGACGTGCAGGCGCTCGTCAACGCGTTGGCCGATATTGAAAAACGCTACCATGGCCACCAGCAGAACTGGAGCCTGCAAATACCGTCGCTTGCAACGGAAATGGTGATGATGCCCCGCG
>Ga0208977_1001793_pt1 | contig 10013 bp, 12 predicted proteins | sample RifOxyA2_FD_184030 | JGI IMG/M metagenome (GOLD analysis project Ga0208977, IMG submission 184030) | Groundwater microbial communities from Rifle, Colorado - Rifle Oxygen_injection A2 (SPAdes) | ecosystem: Environmental > Aquatic > Deep subsurface > Groundwater | place: Rifle, Colorado, United...
TTCTTCAGTGTTCCACCTCAGATGATTGCGCAATTGGGTCTTATTGTTATAAAGATACACTGACAGGCGATAAGCAGTGCATGCTTCTGGCTTCTGGAAAAGGTGGTTGTGAAACAGATACAGATTGCCAGACCGATTTTGCAATCGGTGGCGGCAAGGAGTCTACAAAAACGGCCTACCACTGCGACAATCCAACAGGCATCTGTCTTTATGGCGTGAGTACAGAGTGTGATTGCCCTTATGGGGACTCCCCGGCAATTAAAGGCTACTGCAATTCGCCATTTTGTCCAATTACCGGCGAATTTGGCACGGCTGGTAGCCTTGGTTGTAATTCTAATACCAACAAATGTGAAACACTATCCACGGTCATAGAAGAGTCGTGTAAAACGCACTTGGATTGTTGGAGTGGGGATGGTAACGTGCTTTTTCCAAAAATAAAATGTTGTGTTAAAAATAAGTGTGACGGGGACATCTTGCAGTGCAAAGATGATTACGCGGGTGTAGGCAAGTGTCCGCCGGCGTTTAAAATCGACGAGACGTCCAAAACCAAATGCGTGTATGACTGTCCGGAATCGGGCAACGAATGCAATAGCGACGCGGATTGTAAAAAAGGAGGACAAAACAAGTTTTGCGTTGATATAACGAAAGATATGTTTGCCACGGACGCGGAAAACAAATTATGGGCGTGCCAGCAAAAGGGAGTCGCGAAACGGTGTTCGTTTCAGCCTGCTCCCGCGGGGACATCCAGTACTCCGCCGGTTGCCCCGGTGTCATTTTCTCTTCCGCCAACCGGGGGGCTTAACCACTTGTCTGTCGATAGCGTGCCAGCATTGATTGGAAACATAATAGCCAAGTTAATGGGTGTAATGGGAAGTATTGCTTTGGTAATGTTTATATATGGCGGTGTTTTGTGGATGATAGCTGCTGGCAATGCCGAACGATCTAAAAAAGGCATGCAGATTATCGTCTGGTCGGCGCTTGGTGTAATGGTGATCTTAGCAAGCTATGTGATTGTAAGCTTTGTTTTTGAGGCGTTTAAATGACAGATAGCAAATAACAGATAACATTCTAACTCACTGTTATCTGATAATTGTTAACTGAAATATTATGTTTAAAAAATCTATTTACCTTTTTACAATTTTGTCTGTCTTAGCAATGGCTGGCTTCGGCTGTAAGGGCCTTACAGCAGAACAACAGGCCGCAATTAAGCCGGTGACACTAAATTATTGGACAGTTAATAATGACCTGGTTTTGTTGAAGCAATTTGCGGCTGATTATAAAAAAACCAGGCCCTATGTCAGCATAAATATTGAGCAGGTGCGGGCTGACGAATTTGAAAAACGACTTACAAACGCTTTAGCTGATGATGTGTCTCCAGACATTGTTTCTGTGGATGTACGCGATTTACGCAATTACACCTCGCGGCTATCTGAAATGCCAGCGAAAGTTCAGGTAACTAAGTTATACATAAAAGGCACATATTCTAAAGAGACTGTTGTAGAAACAGAAAGCATTGGCCTGCCAACAGCCAATTCAGTCAAAAGCGCGTTTATTTCTACAGTATCCAATGATGCAATAATTGGTGGACAAATTTATGGTTTACCTTTGGCAGTAGATACAATGGCGATTTTTTATAATAAAGACTTATTAGACAAGGTGGGGGTGCCAGAAGCGCCGAAAAATTGGGATGAATTTATGCAAGCAGTAAAAGCAAGTACGCGTTTTAATGATAAGGGCGATATAATTCAATCTGGCGTGGCTTTGGGCACGGCGAAAAACATTCCCCATTCATTTGATATTTTATCTCTTTTAATGATGCAGAGTGGAGTAAAAATGGCTTATGGCGGTTCTGTAAATTTTAGTTCTGGTGTTGATAAGTCTGGCTCGCAACATCCAGCAGTGACGGCATTACGATTTTATACAGATTTCGCGCAACCAACTAAAGATGTTTATACATGGAATGACAAGATGGGTGACGCGTTTGAAGAATTTGCTAGGGGCAAGACAGTGTTTTATTTTGGCTTTGCCTATGAATATCCGCGGCTAAAGGCCCGCGCGCCACAAATTAATGTAGAGGTTTTGCCAATGTTACAACTTAACGATAAACAACCAGTAAACATAGCAAATTATTGGATTGAGTCAGTTGTGAAGAAATCAAAACACCCAAACGAAGCATGGGAGTTTGTGGCATTTATGGCTAAATCAGAAAATATTAAGAAATACACAGAGGCAACACACAGGCCAACACCACTGCGTTCGCAAATTAAAGCGCAAAGCGAGGATTTGACGCTTGCACCATTCGCTTCGCAGGCTTTGAATGCCGAAAATTGGTATAGAGGGCGCAATATCAAAGTCGCGTCGGACGCATTTGATTATTTAATTAATAATTATTTACAGCCAGTTAGCGAAGAAAAGAGCCAGTTTCAGAGAGACAAAGAGCTGTTAGAATATACAGCGCGACTGGTGCAACAAACCATGTAATTTAAATATGAAAAATTTCACTTTATTTTTGCTATTGGTTTGCGCGGCGAGTTTTGGGTTGTTTGATGCTGTTTTGGCGTATGAGAACGGCAAGGAATATGCAGTGTGTGAATGTAATATCAAGACCGTCGTCGCCGGGACCAACGTAGGAGAAACGGAGGTGGTAGAAACCATTGAACCGTTTGTCGTGGGCGAACAAAAATCAGAGGTTAAATTTGTTAAGTCGGATAACACGGTGATTACTATTCCTCTGACGGCGCCGGTGAATCCAACCTGCGGATCTTGCGGCGGTGAGTTAAAAAAGCAAATCGTCAGTGATGATTTTCAAATTTATCCACTCTATCCACTGGCGCAAGACAATTTTAAGGTTGATCCGTGTGATTTAAAAAAATGTAAGTGGGCGGGGATTGGCGCCGTTGGCACATTTATTGATTGTAAGCCATTAGTATTCACGATGTCCTGGGACGATAATTATGGAACCGCGGAAGATCCGTTTGAATACAGCTTGTCTAAGCCAATTTTGCCAATCGAGATCAAATTGAAGGATCCGGCGGTGGCAACGATAGCGTGTAAGGACGGCTGTGACGGAAGCTTTGTAAAATTTGAGCAAGTTCCTCCGGTGCCGGGCAATATAGCCAAATTAACGATTGATCCGGCCAAGACCACCGAATACAACAAGATGTTTTCGCCGCTTATAGAAGCTGAGTCAAAAATAGAGTTGTGCGAAGACACCAGTAAATTAACGACCAAGTATTATTTTAGACTCAATTATGACTGCTCCGGGGCAGTGGCTGGCAAAGATTGCAAAGATCCCCCCCAAATAGAATCTTGCAAAAAAGCCTGTCCAACGGATTACTGCGAATTTGATGGCAAAGATTGCTATACAAAAAAACCCGGCGGAAGCACTAAGCCGGCCGACGACAGCGCGGCCAAACCAAGCGAACAGGGCGCGGCGATTACCAACTTGGAGTACAATCAGGAGTACTTTAAAAAGCTGAATCCCAAACCGGACGGGTACGTGGGCGCTTTGCCGGACTGCGCGTTTTCCGGCACTTGCCGGAACACCAATGATTTGGTGCAGTTAATTATAAATTTTGGCCAAGGCATGTTTGCAATTTTAGGCTCATTTGCCTTTGTGTTTTTTGTGTATGGCGGTTTTACAATAATTTTATCAATGGGGAACGCGGAAAAAGTGAATAAGGGCAAGCAAATTCTTGGCGCCGCAATAGTGGGCCTTGTGGTTGCTTTCTGCGCCTACTTATTGATTGATTTTATGTTAGAAGCTTTACAAGTGAAGGACGCTTTTAAAGGAATTAAGTAGTCGGAGTTATAAAGTTTATAAAGTTCGTAAAGTTATAAAGTTGTGATATGTTTAAAAGATTTTTTGTTTTAACGGTTTTGTTTGGCATAATATTTTTGGCGGACATGGCAGATGCGGTCAGCGGGATTTGTTTTTGTGATACGGTTGATGATAAAGATAATACCACGCCGCAGTATGCCATTACATCTGTGTTTGAGTCGGGGGCTTGCAATGATACCGAGCTTAATAATGATCCCCAGGTATTTACTTCGGGTCTTACAATGAAAAATTGTAAATGGCAGGTGGTGGAAGGCGGTGTCTGTTTTTGCGACAATGAATTGAAAGTGGGTGGTAAAACAGTTCTTAAACAAACAAAAATAGCTACCGTTAAATCACCCCAAGAATCTTGTAAAGACAGTGACGCGACTTTTTTTGGCATGCAAAGCACATTTAGCAAGTGTTCCTGGAAACCGCTGGGGTGTTCTTGTGATGTTAATAGTGAAGTTGGAACAGTAGGCGGCTTTAATGGTTTGCAAGTAAAAATACCTACGGCCACAGTGACAAAATGCAAAACGGGCGGTTGGGTAGAAGATGACGGTATTGGTCACAAAATGACATTTTGTGAATGCAGTTGGGTTGACGAGCTTAAACCAGATCCGGGACCTGGACCAGGCGGCGGGCCGGGAGGGGGTGCCGGAAGTACGCCGCCGCCGCCAAAACCAACTGGGCCCACGATCAGTGCCGAGGAATTATTAAAAGAAGTGAAATTGGAAAATCCCTTGCCCACAACCGACATGCGTGTAATTTTTGGTAAAATCGTAGCCAAGGCCCTGGGGGTGTTGGGTTCTCTTACCTTGTTAGTATTTATTTATGGTGGGTTTTTGTGGCTGATTGCCGCTGGGAATGCCGAAACTGTTAAGAAAGGCACACAGACAATGATGTGGGCAGTTGTTGGCCTCTTTATTATTTTTGGCGCCTATGGTATAATAACTTTAGTTTTCAGCGCGATTGGCGCCAAAGACACGGGGTATAATCCATGGGGCGTGGCCGGGTTTGACAAGACCGATATTGAAAAGGCGGTTTGGGGATGTTATTGCAACACCAAAGGAGAGGGGGGGGCGGCCAAAAAGTGGCAGCCGGACATAGATGAAAAGGTCTGTAAAGAGATACAAATAAGTAGCAGTAAACAATACGAGAATTTGGAAAACTGTCAGTGGCAAATGTTCCAGACCACAGCACCCACATCAACTAAATAAAAAAGATTTTTTAAACCGAAAGGGGGTGAGACTATGTATTGGTTAACAAAATTAGCGCAGAATAAAGTATTAGTAGGCATGGTAATGGCCATAGTGATGGGTATGGTATTATTGCCAACCGTCGCTTCAGCTGTTACAACTACTGGTGATATCAACTTTGGTTTGATCTATGGCAAGGAGACAGGGTTGGGAGATCAAGATATACGCGCAACAATTAGTAGAATTATTAATGTTGCCCTAGGTCTCTTGGGTATCGTAGCTGTCGTTATCATATTAATCGGCGGTTTTGAATGGATGACTGCCGGCGGTAATGAAGAAAAAGTTGGCGAAGCCAAGAAGAGAATTTTGGCTGGTGTCATTGGTTTGGCAATTATCTTGAGCGCCTATGCTTTGGCCAAGTTTATTCTCATGAAACTATACGAAGCAACCACAGATTTGGATTACGCGCAAGTCAAGGATCTCTAAAATAGTTGTAAAAAGTAAAGATTTTTACTTCTCTTCTCTCTGGTATAGCTTCGGAGAGGAGAGTGTGGAGAAATTTTTTAATTTGCTCAACAAATATGAAAAAACTGTCTATCATTTTGGTGGTTTTGTTTAGTTTATTTTGTGTTTTGCCAGCAAACGCCGGACCGCTTGATTTTGCGGATGATAGTACCGGCCCATACTTGGGTTTGGAATATGGACAGGCGACCAATCTTGGTTCAGCAGACATTCGTTTTACCACCGCCAATTTAATTCAAGTGGCCCTGGGATTGCTGGGTACGATTTGTGTTGTCCTTATGTTGTATGCCGGTTTTATGTGGATGACCGCCGCTGGTAATGAAGAGAATGTAAAAAAGGCGCAGGATATTATTAAATACGCCGTGATTGGCCTGATAATTATTTTGAGCGCTTACGCCATAACTAGATTTTTGTTTACAAATGTTTTCAAGGCCACTACTGGCAAGGATTATTATACAGTAATGGATCCATATTAATTATCAATTTACAATTTTCAAATATTATGATAAAAAAATTGTTCTATTGTTCTGTTGTTCTATTGTTTGTTTTATTTTTGGCGTCGCCGGCATCAGCCGCAGATTATGGTCTTACAGAAACCGCTGGCGCGGCAGGACTGACCGGCTTTGGAACCAGCTTACCTGGATTGGTTGGTAATATCATTGGTACAGGACTCTCTTTGGTGGGTGTTCTGTTTTTTGCTTTGATGCTTTATGGTGGAGTGATGTGGATGACGGCGCGCGGCAATACAGAAAATGAAAAAAAGGCGCTGGACACAATTACCGCGGCGATTGTGGGGATTTTGATTGTGCTTGGTTCATACGCCTTGACCAGCTTTGTGTTTAATAATTTAATGAGTGGGGATACCGGTATAACGGAAAAGGATCCAAAGAAAGAGCAGGTGGATTGTAATGGAAAGAAAAGTGCTGGTGTTGTCGGGTGCGATACCTGTGCGGCTGCTTTCCCTGGTGCCTCTTGTACGGCGGATGTGGCCTGTGAGGGCGGTTTCGAAACCAATTATTGCAATGCAGCCGGCCAGACGACCATGAAGTGCTGTAAATCCGTTTGTACTAAGTTAGATTCCACCGCATGTGATCTTAATAAAAATTGTTTGCCGACGCATGATGACAGTGGTGTATTTCTTGCTTGTGCTCCGAAATAATAATTATGTTCTATAAATTAGTCTCATTTGGTGTTTTTTGTATATTTTGTTTCGTATTTTTTGGCACGCCAGTTTTTGCGAAATATACAGCTGGCGACGCGCAGAATTTTTTGAATGACGCCAACCAGGGCGCTGGAGTTGAGCAAACAGATGTATACACAATATCCGCGCGGATAGTTAAGGTTGGGCTGACAGTGGTAGGTTTAGTGTTTTTTATCTTGATTTTTTATGCTGGCTTTAAATGGTTGACAGCGCGCGGAGAAGAAGAGAGCATAAAAAAAGCCCAAAGTACGATAATCGCTTCGATAATTGGCTTAATGATAGTGGTTGGTTCATACGCGGCAACAAATTTTGTAGTTAATCGTTTAATTGGGGGGGAACCAGCGGAACAACCCAAAATAGACAAAGACAGTGACAAAAAACCAACCGGCCCGTTGGGTTGCTGTTTGGATGAGTTCGAGGCTGCCGGGGGTTTTTGGGACTGGGGCAACGCGCATCACTGGTTGTGGAGTAAAACAGATAAGGCAATTTGCGAAGAGCAGGGTTTGACTTGCGGAGAGGGTGATCAACTTTGTGGCAGTGAGAACTGGGCTTTTCTGGAGGGTGTGACAGATCCAAAAGAATGCGAGGAAGCTAAAAATCTTAAAGAAACAACTTAATTTTTATGAAAAACAGATTTTTTATATTCTCTATCGCTTTTCTGCTTTGTCTGGGTTTGGGTTTGCCAGTTTTGGCAGCCGGTTTGGGTTCGGCCGGCGGCGTATTTAAGCAAATCGGCAGTCAGTCGGGCGCGGACGCCTATCAGACTCCACAAGATTTAATTGGGGTGGGAATTAACGCGGCTCTGACCTTGGTCGGCCTATTTTTTCTTGTCCTGATGATTTATGCCGGCTATTTGTGGTTGACAGCGCGCGGTGAAGAAGAGCCAATCAACAAAGCTAAAAAAATTATTACGTCATCTATTATTGGTTTTGTGTTGGTCGCTAGCGCGTATTCAATAACGGTGTTTATTGGAAAGAGATTTGAAGATGCGGGTGGCGGTGGAGTAGTAGAAGATGGGGAAAAACCGCCTTCTGGAGATCCAGAAAAATTGGTTTGCTGTAGAATTTGTAAGGCAGAAGCTCTTAATTTTGGTTGTAAGTACAAAGAAAAACCGGATTATCAGTGGATAAGTTCTGCGGGGTGTTCTGGAATGGCCAGCACGTGTGAAGACCAAGAAGATTGTAAGGCTGTTCAAGTGGATATTGCCGAAGAATTAGCGTGCAACAATACCGGCGATGGAGGTTTTTCTTGTGATGATTATGATGAAGAATGTGAATAGAAAATTAATTTGGATTGTGTTTACTGCTGTTTTTGTCAGTGCTTTTGTCGGTGCTTTTTTACCACTTGATTCGCATGCAAAAATTGATTTGGGATTTTCTAAAACACAAACCGCGGCTCAGAAAGCTGGTTATGGTTCAACCGATGAAACCACGTTTGCCAGCAAGGTGGGCGTTGTATTAAAGGCTGCCATTTCAGTGGTTGGCGTGATATTTTTGGCATTAATGGTATATGCGGGGTTTCTTTGGATGACTGCACAGGGAGAAGAAGAGCCTGTAACGAAAGCCAGAAAAATAATCATGGCTTCTATTATTGGTTTGATAATTGTTGCTGGGGCATATAGTTTTACAACTTTTGTCGTGCCGACGATTTTGAAAAAAACAACTGGTGAATCTGGCGGAGTGAGTGGATATGTTTCTGGCGCACCCAAAGTGGATTGTTGCAGTCTTTGCGAAACCTGGGATACCACTTGTCCGCCGCCATTCCAAACCAACGAGGCGGAATGCAAAAAATTGCATGGGAAATATTTAGGAAAAGTGCCGTCGGATCAATGTAAGTAATATTATGAAAAAATTGTTTTATTGTTTTATTGTTTTATTGTTAATTGCAGTGTTTTCGTTAGCAACACCTGTGTTGGCGCAGAATTTTGGCGTAACCGAGGCGGGGACAGCGGCGATCCAGGGCGGCTATGCCGCGGGTACCACGCAAACCACCTTGGCCGAAACAGTGGGTGTGGTGATAAAGGCGGTTTTATCTTTGGTGGGCGCGATTTTTCTGGCTTTAATGGTGTATGCTGGTATTTTATGGATGACCGCGCATGGTGAAGAAGAGCCGATTACCAAGGCCAAAAAGATTATAACAGCAAGCATAATCGGCATGGTAATAGCGGTTGGCGCGTATAGTTTAACTGATTATGTTGTGGTGCGGGTTTATAGCGCGGTTCACCCGACATCTGGTTCTGACGCGGCTCCGCCAAAACCAGCGCCAGAAACAGAATAATAAATATGCAAAAAAAAATATTTTCAATTCGTATTTTTTTCTGTCTCGCGGCATGTTTGGCGCCGTGTTTTACATATGCAGTAGATCAGGCTGAAGTTACTGATAGCGCCATTAAGCAAATTGAGGCGGCAACGGAGCAGGCGGAATTGGGGGCGTTTGATGACCAAGCGCCGGTAGCGTTGATTGTTGTGGATCTTGTTAGGCGCATCCTAACATGGGTAGGCATTCTTTTTGTGGCTCTGGTTTTTTATGGCGGTTATTTGATGGCTGTGGCGGGCGGGGAAGAAGAACAAATAGAGAAGGGCAAAAAAATAATAACTGCCGCGATAATTGGTATTATTGTTGTCTTGCTTTCTTATAGTATTACAATGTTTATTGGTAGCAGGGTTGGTCCGCTGGTAACAGGCGGAGGAGTTGTGCCAAAGTAAACTTATGAAAAAAAGAATTTTATCAATTATTTTGATTTTAATTGCCTGTTGTGTCACGAGTGGTGTTGTGTTTGCAGAAACCGGCTACATACAGCAACAATTAAATGCGGCGGCAGGCATGCAGGGCGCAGATTTTGGACAGGCAAAGGATCCGCGATCAGTAATAACCGATGTTATTACCATCGCGCTTGGGGTTTTGGGTGTCTTGTTTACAGCGTTTATTGTCTATGGTGGTTTTTTACTAGCCCTTTCACGCGGTGAAGAAGAAAAAATCACCAAAGGCAAGAAAATTCTGCAATATGGCGTGATTGGCATCTTTATTATTGCCAGCGCGACCAGCCTCGCGCTGTTTATTGATCGTTATATGCGCGCCGCGCAGTATGATAAAAACGGCGGCGGCGAACCGTTTTATAGTGAATTTGAGTGGGGCACAGATGAAGACACAAGCCAGTTTGATAATCCTGACCCGCTATATGAGCCACCCCCAGGAAGTGGTAATGCATGGAAAGATATGGGGTTGCAGGATTAGAATGTGCTATGTTTTCTGTAGTGATTCCAGCAAAAAATGA
>Ga0208977_1001796_pt1 | contig 9997 bp, 10 predicted proteins | sample RifOxyA2_FD_184030 | JGI IMG/M metagenome (GOLD analysis project Ga0208977, IMG submission 184030) | Groundwater microbial communities from Rifle, Colorado - Rifle Oxygen_injection A2 (SPAdes) | ecosystem: Environmental > Aquatic > Deep subsurface > Groundwater | place: Rifle, Colorado, United...
CATTATCAATTGTATTTTGTTATTATTTTTCATAACTTAATATAAAAAATCCGCATTGAATGAATTTGATCTATACCCAAAAAAATGGACAGTCTAGCAAAAGTTGTAGTTTAATTAAATAAAGAGAGATTGATCAATGATCTGAGACCTCTTTTTAGAAAAAATCAGGCATTCTGGACATTTTGTCTCAAATTTAATTTGTGTTTTAAATGTAGATTATTGTAGAGAAACAATTAATATGAAAAACCAGTCTTTACAATCAAAGGTTATTTTAAAAGATAATTATCTGATAGTAGAGTTTTCTGAGCCATATCATACATTAAGCTGGGCTATATTAAATGGCGGAAAAGCTCAAACGAGTGAAGTTGTCTGGCATCAGGTCAGGGATAAAGACCTTGGTGAAGACGTAAATCCATATTTGTTTATAAAAGACAGATTTAGCCAATACGATAATGCCGTAGGGCTGCTAACAAGTGCAAATATTAAAGATTATGTTGATGTATGTAAAAGCCTGGACGATTATTCAGCTCGCTGTATTGCTACTGTCGGATTATCCAATGCATTAAGAACAGGAGATCCTCCCGGAACTGTTAAATCGGTTGGAACCATTAATATTCTTGTACAATTATCAATGCCTTTATCAGAGCAGGCTTTTATTGAAGCTATGTCTATTGCAACCGAAGCCAGAACTCTTGCTATTTTAGAATCCAGAACTCCTAGCATTCAGACGTCGCTACCTGCTACAGGAACGGGAACAGATTGCATTGTAATTGCAGCTCCTGTTTCACAAACTGTTAATCACTATGCAGGAAAACATACAGCTATTGGAAGCCTTATTGGATCTGTAGTTTATGAAGCCATTTATTCCGGTGCTCAGATATGGAGAGCAAAAGGTGAATCTGAGTACAACAAGAATAAAATTTCAGACTGAAATTTAATAATAACGTAATTTATTGCCTCTGCAAAATTCAACAAAAGACCTTGCAAACTCGGGATTACTCCAAAAATGCAGATGGATGTAGCTTGCTAAGGTATTATTTATCATATAGCCTTCTGGAATTTTGCCGGAAGTAAATGTTTTTACGTTATAAAAAGTCTCTGTATTTCTTGATTCAATGATTTCAGAATAATGAAACAAATGTCCTCTAATTACAGAGTCATTTGGGAAAAACTTAATCTGGTTTTCAGGGTAAACTTCAGTGTATGAAAGTTTTACCTTTCCTGTCATTCGGGTTTTAAAAGGTAAAATGCTGCATAATGGATAAAATTCACCATTAAATCCTTCAACTCCTTCGCTTAAATACATTAACCCGCCACATTCGCCGTAAATTACACCGCCATTTTGAGAAAAATTATAAATATCTTCTAAAATAGCCTTGTTTTTAGAAAGTTGCTCTGCATAAAGTTCAGGATATCCACCGCCAAAGTATATTCCATCAAGATTTTCAGGAAGATTATCTCTTATTGGTGAAAATTCAATAATCTGGGCTCCATATTCCTTCAACAAATCGAGATTATCCTGATAATAGAAGCAAAATGCCTCGTCTCTGGCAACGCCGATTCTAACTTTATTATCATAGATTCTTCTAGGTTCAGTTTGAGCCCTTTCTATAGATGAATTAGCCAGTTTAATTAGTTCATCAAGGTTAAGATGATCTTCAGCCAGTTGTGCAAGTTTATTTATATAATCATCAAGCAGCTTATCCTCTCTTGCCATATGAAGTCCAAGGTGTCTTTCCTGTACAAAAACCTGTTTGTCCTGCGGAATGCCGCCTATTATTTTTACAGAAGAGCTGTTTTCTACCGCACTTGAAAGCATTTTTAGATGTCTTGATCCGCTAATTTTATTAAAAATAACTCCAGCAAGTTTTAAATCAGGATCAAATGTGTCATATCCTTTAACAACTGCTCCTATACTTCTTGAAAGAGCCTGTGCGTCAGTTACAAGAATAACAGGAACGTCAAGAATTTTAGCTATTTCTGCTGTACTTCCTGATTCTGAAATTCCGTCATAACCGTCAAAAAGACCTGCAACTCCTTCAATTACGGCAATATCAGCATCATATGAATTTCTTGCAAAAATCTCCCGATTTGTATTGTGTGATAGCATCCACCCGTCAAGATTTCTTGAAATTCTGCCCGATGATTTTGTGTGATGCCCGGGGTCTATAAAATCCGGTCCCACTTTAAATGGTTGAACTTTATATCCTCTTTTTGTCAAAGCAGCTATTATTCCTATGGTTAGAGATGTTTTTCCTGCTCCGCTATGCATACCTGCAATAATTAAGGCAGGTATATTTTTTCTTTTTTCTAAAAAATCTTTAGTCATATTTTCTCCATTTTAGAGTTTTGAAAACATTTTTATAGCATCAATTACCCTTGGTCCCGGACGGCTTAAGGTATCTACTTGTTCATTTGTAATTACAACAAATTTGCTTTTGAGGTATTTTTTTAAATATTCTGCTGAGTCAATGCTGTGTGTTATTACAACCACATCCGGTTTTTGTGCTATCACATATTCAAGGCTAATAATCGGATATTCATTGCGGGAATTATCTTTTATAGAACCAGTTATATTTTTATGGCCTGACTTTTCGATAATGTCGTTAATAAAGCTATATTTACTGACAGACATTAATGGCTCTGTATTAATAACATACAATACCTTTTTCTGTTTCTCAGCCTGCAAAGTCTCCTGTTTTTGAGTTAATTCAGATACAAGCTCAGTTGCTTCTTTCAAATGACCTGTAATTTCACCTATTTTAATTATATTGTCATATACCTCATCCAGATTTTTTGATGAAAAATAGTAAATTTCCACTCCAAGCATCTTTAAATCATCTACCATAGGCTGTTGACTATCAACAGCCAAAATGATTTTAGGCTTTAATTTAATGATTAATTCTTTATTAATAGAAAAAGCATTTCCTACTTTCGGCTTTTTCTTGACATCTTCAGGGTAATCGCACCATGATGATACGGCAACCAGTTTATCCTCAGCACCAACAGCATATACTATTTCAGCTAAAGCAGGAGCAAGTGCAATTATAGTATCATTTGGCTTACTATATACCAGATTATTAAAGCTCATAAATGCAATTAAAATGCTAAGTACCAGATTGAATATAAGTGTTTTCATCAATATCCACCACCTTAAATTCATAATTATATGCTTTTGACAGGTTATACTCAGTTAATGCTTCTTGCTTGTTTCCATATACAATTTTGCCTGTTTGCGGATGATTTTCAGTTTTTTGTACAATAATGAATTTGTCGCCATATTTTGCTGCCAGCGTTATATCATGCATTATTGCCACTATCGTTATGCCTTTTTGTGTTAATTTCTTTAAAATTTCCAAAATCATAACCTGATTAATTAAATCAAGATTGGCTGACGGTTCATCCAACAGGATTAAATCAGCTCCTGATAACAAACAAATGGCTATATTTGCCAGTTGTAATTCGCCTGAGCTGAGTTGATGCAGTTCAGATTTTTCTTTTGACGATAAATTTAGCTTATCCAGAACCTCATAAACTCTATCCTGTTCTTTTTTAGATATAGACCACTTCCAACCAGATTGAAAAAATACTGATGATACATATTCATACAGGTTTATTCCATCGGGATAGTGAGTTTTTTGAGGAATTAAAATACATTTCTTATAAGTATTTATAAACTCTCCGCCTGTTAATTTACTTGAACCCGATAAAATATTAATAAGTGATGTTTTTCCTGCTCCATTAGGCCCTATTATTATGCTTAAATGAGATTCAGGTATTTCCAGATTAATATCTTCCAGTAATATTTTCTCTTTAAATGCTATTTTTCCGTTTTTTATACTAAGCACTGAAATTCCTCCCTTTAAAAATCAGAAATCCGATAAAAATAGGAGCTCCAAGCATAGATAATACAATACCTAACGGTATTTCCATCGGGTAAATTATATTTCTGGCTATGAAATCAGAAAATAGAACTATAGAAGCTCCAAGCAGCATATTTACAAAAAACAGCCATCTGAAATCAATTCCTACAATAAGTCTTGATAAATGAGGAATGATAATACCGACAAATCCAAGTATTCCTGCTGCGCATACGCTAATTGAAGCTAAGATGGCTGATAACACAACTAAAAAGATGCCATTGTTTTTCTTATTTCCACTTAAAACAGACACTATATTATTATCCAGCCTGTAAAAATTGAGTTTTGGCACCATAAAAATTGATGCAATCATTGCAATTACAAAAAGTATTATTAATGGAGTATAAACAAAAAGCGAACTGTTTAAATTTCCTGCCAGAATTACCATCATATTATGGCTTTTGCTGCTGTTTGTTATAATCAGCATAGACATTAGTGAACCGGCAAAGATGTTTATTGATAATCCAATGAGGATTAGCTTAACGAGTGAAAACTTATTCAGCCCTGCAAAAGACATTACAACCATAGATGCTGTAATTGCACCTGCAAATGCCAGAATTGGATAATAAAAAGGTGATACCTCAAACAAAATTCCTGTTACCAGAGCAATACCCGCACCTGATGATACACCTGTTATATAAGGTTCTACGAGAGGATTTTTTGTCATTGTTTGCATAAATAAACCGGATGTTGCAAGACAAACACCAGCTATGACGGCCTTGAATGATCTTGGTATTCTTAATACACCAAGAATGTTTGAATTGTCCGTGCTTCTAAACGATAAAAAATCAATAAAGTCTTTAAATGTCAATGTTAAATGTCCTGCAAAAACAGATAAATAAAGACTTAATAGAAAAATCAGTATACATATAATTATAATCAGATTTCTTGAATGTTTTGCCATTGTTTAACCTCTCAAATACGGTATCTATTCAGGTATTAGATCACAATAATAAAAACCATCTCTCAATACTATTTCTCCTGTTTTAAACCCGATACTTTCTCTAAATATAGGCCCATCAAATGCAAAAGAGTGATATTCTCCATTTTCACCGCAAGGATCAACATTCTCAGGAAGTTCTCCTAGAAAATTATCATCGATAATTCTGCCGACAAATGACTTATCAAGTAGATTTGAATCAACACAGGTTGTAATTGTTTTAAAACCTAAATCTATAAACTTTCTTGTAATATCAACAGTATTACGTTTCCATAGAGGAAATAAAGCTTTCATATCAACAACAGCAAGTTTTTCTTCCCTGTATTTTCTCAAACTATCCAGAAATATATCTCCAAAAGCTACTGTTTCGACCCCTTTCTCTTTATAACTCAGGAGGAATTCTTCCATTTTGGCTTCGTATTCACTATTATCAGGACATGGGGAAATAAATATTTTATTTAGGGGTAATCCTATTGATTCAGCCTGACGTTCAAGCAAAACTCTTGGCACGCCATGCATGGAAATTCTGTCATAATCTTCTGATATTGTTGTTAATAGTGACACAACTTCATATTTGCCCGATTTCATAACTTCATAAAGGCATAAACTGCTGTCTTTTCCGCTACTCCAGGAGAATATTATTTTTTCTTTTTCCATTTTTACCTCTCACTTAATATTTTCAATTATTAAAATGGCCTTGATATGGAGATACCTGCCATAAATCCTATACCAGGCTTTCTATAGTCTTTAGAAACTTCATATTTGTCATTTGTAAGATTATTTATTTGACCCCAGGCGTATACGTGAGCCCCGGCAAGTTTGAATAGTCTTACTGTTGCGCCTATAGCAGAATCAAAATATCCGTCTGTTCTTTTACCGGATGAATTATATCTTCTGCTTGAAGATGCTGTCCCTTTGGCATAAACGCTAAATCTTTCTTTTGGACTGTATTTCACAATAAAATTGTATCTGTTTCTTGGAACACCTATCAGGTCTTCTTTGTTTCCATCGTCAGAATCTGTGTAGGTATAGTTAACAGATGCCTTTAATCCCGGTAACGGGTTAATTGTTAAAGATGATTCATATCCATAAGTTCTGGCCACACTAATATTCTGATATTTGCCGTCCATCCAGCCGGGACCTTCCCAGACCCAGTCAATTAAATCATTATAATCATTTCTAAAATATCCAAAATCAAACTTGATTTTGTCGTTAAGCAAGCTCTGTTCAAAACCAATATCCCAACCATCAAGTTTTTCAGGCTTTAAATCAGGATTTCCATAACTCGGAGCATTTAATTGAACCAGTGTTGGAGCACTTATTGAATGACCGTAAGATGACCTAATTTTTGAGTATGAGTCAGGTATAAATGGAGTCGGTAAAATTAAAGCTCCTGAAATATTTGGCGTTCCAAATGTTCCCCAGTCTTCACTATGCATAATTCTAATACCGGGGCGAATGACCAGTATGTCTTTAATATTAATTACATCATTAAAATAGACGTCATGTTGGTCGCTATTTCTTTTTATGCCGGATGTATTGTCATAATCGTTATATTCCAGGTTATAGCCAATTGATAAAGTATTGAATTTTTTGTATCTCAAGTTGTGTTGGGTAGAAAACTGAAGCCTGTTATTATCATATCTGTAATAACTGGAGTCAGGTAAAGGTAAAGGTCCGGCTTCAAACTTATATCTGTCCTTATTAACACCAAATCTTACGTTATAGTCATACCAGCTTGTTGGAGTATGATTAAACTCTGTAACATTAAGTACAATAACATTATTTGCTTCATCATCAGGGTCAAACACAATCAACAGCATCAATACCAACTTGTTTATTTGCCTCTATATACCTGAAAGTATTTCTTAATTCAGCTTTTCCTTCAAGTAATCTTGCTCCTACATTTGAAGCAAGTGATAAATTTTTATAAGCATCTCGTTTACTTTTGCCATCAGGGGTTGTTGCCATTCCTCCGTTGGTATCCAGTCTTGTAATGCCAAGATAATAGTCAGCTACTTCATTTCCACCGGAAAAAGAAGCTGATTCTTTGAAAGTAGAAAAAGAACCCATGCCAGAATTAAATTCTAATCTGGGTGCTCCAAAGCCTCTTCTTGTAAATATACTAACGAGACCACCTTGTGCATTATTGCCGCCAATTGTACTTTGAGCACCCTTAATGACCTCTATTCTTTCAACATCTTCAGAAAGAAAATGCCGCAAATCTATTGAATTGTTAAGAGGGTCACTGATTCTAATTCCGTCTAATGTAACTCCAACTTTTTGTTTTCCACGTATTCTTATACTGCCTTCATGGCCAATACTACCTTTTGAATGAACATCTACACCGGATAAAGTGTTCATTACTTCGTTAACAGAAGGATTTTTTAGAGTTTCCATGTCCTTACGGGTAACAACATCAACTGCTGTAGATGAAGTCTTAAGATCTTCCTGAAAGTTGCTTTGACTGTATATATAATCTTTTTCTTCTATGTTGCCAAATTGAACAGGCATTTCCGGCGGTTTTTCTATAATTTTGCCCAATTCAGGCTCTAATTTTTTCTCATCTTCAGGACATATAATTTGGCCTTTTTCTATCCTGCATTTGGCTCTTAGTTTTTCTTCTTTTTCTTTGTCAGCACAAACTATTTTACCTTTTTTGACATTACATTTTCCATATGCCTGGTTATTTTCAGTTGCAACAACTTCTGTAAATGATATTGGGATAAACATTAAATTAATAATTATTAATATTATTAATATTTTCATCTTTTTCATTTTAATCCTCTAATTCCTTGTTGCTACTACATTTAAATCTCTTACCATACTTTCTAAATAGTAAATTTATTGCCAATATTTTTGGTTTATAAATTTTTTTTATTTCTTTTTTTTATTTTTCCTTTCTTATATTGAGCAAAATATGTTGTTGTAAATTAATCAGGTAGTCTAATTCGAAGTTTTGAGTTTATTGCAATAGCAATATCATCTTGTTTTTCCATCGATATTTTTAACATTGCAAATGCAAATGATATGCATTATCATTCATGATATCAGGTTTATTTTTTTTATCAATATTTTTCTTATTTTTTTAATTTTTATTTTACATATTTTTTTAAAAACAACTTCAAAAGAAGAATAGTATTGAAAGGAGGACATATAGTGGATCTTAACAATTATATTGAAGAACAGCTAAAGGATTGCAGAAAGACAATGTACCGAAAAAAAATTATTGAAATACTTAAAATGTTTGAAGTTCCAGCCACTGTGGATGATATTTTATCTATATTTGTTTACTCAAAAGAGCATATTTCGCAGTCAACCATTTATAGAAATTTAGAAATTCTAACAAATAAAGGTATTGTAAATAAATCTATAGCAATAAACGGTCATAAAACAACATATGAGCTTAATAAACCTGTTAAAAGACACTTTATAACCTGTATAAAATGCAATAAAATCAAGCCGGTAATAGATGCTACATCATTAAACATAAAGGATTCTATAGTAGAAAAATCAGGGTTTACTATAATAGGTTATAAATTTGAAATTTATGGTTATTGTCAGGATTGTCATAAAAATATTGATATTAATTCCACAAATAACTTGTTTTAGTTAACCTTTACAAATATTATGTTATTTTCTGTTACTGAGAGAACAAAAGAATGACTGTTGATACTAAAATCTGGGTATCAGACTGCAATTTCTCATTTAAGCTCTAATATTATCAATGTCGGCTAGTATAACAGGTATAATTATCGAAATTGTTGAATCAAATCTTTTATTTCACATAAAAGATGACCGATTGATATTTCTCCATTATCAATAATCTTGGCTTTTACTTTTTCAGTCTTTTTAGACATGCTATTTGTCTTCTATCCTGCGTGTAAAGTGTAAAGCTTCTTTCTTTAATCCCATTGATGCTTTGAGGTATGAATAAAAAATTAATGAGGTAGAATAAATGATAAGCTTATTGAAATGGTTAAAAGAAATATTATCATTTAATGAAAATAACACCCCTATTGGTCTCAATACATTTAAAAGTATAGACAAAACCATTGTAAATTCAATAAATAGAGCTAAAGAAATTAAAAAGGATGAAAAAGTTACATAAAACTGAATTTTGTCTGAATATTATTTTAAATATCCCTGTATAAGAAAAATTATCTGGTCGGATTCTTTATTTCCAATCTTTAAATAAGGTCTTGCGAGGATTTTGACTTTTTTATTTTTGCCAGCATTACCGCCAAATTGATGAATTGCTGCATAGACTTTATTTGTACCGACAGTTGCAGAATTATCATCATATTTGCTTGTAATTGAAGCTGCAAGTTCACCTCTCATTTGCAGGATTTTGCCCGGCCAATAACCTTTTTTAGTACGTTGTTTAATTGTGGATTTAGCAAGAAGAGTCCATTTATCAGATCTGCCTTCTTTATCAAAATTTTCTTCGACAGAATCTTCAAGAATTCCAGCAATATTTCTCATAAGTGGGCGAAGATTAGAGGTCTTTTGGGTAAGCTGATTTAATGCCCGCTGCAATTCTTCATTATCAACCCTGATTTCTATGAAATCGTTCATAAAATTTCTCCTTGATAGGATAATTGGCTATTATAAGCTCTTTGAACATCTTGTTTGTATGGTGTTTGTTATTAATTCCATTAAGCCTTTCGACTTCCACCATTTCATAGTCTTTATAAAGCTCTCTGATTTTCTCTGAATCATCATAAGACAAGAGGAACCTGCCTTTAATGTTTTTCAGGCAATCTCTTAGTCTTTCATGTTCAAAATTCTTTGTGGATATCACACTATAACCGCATCCATAAGAGTATGGGGGATCGCAGTAAAAGAAAGCTCCTTCGTGGTCATATTGTTTAATGAATTGATCAAAATCTCTATTTTCAATGAGGACTTTATCAAGCCTCTTATGAATTGCCAGTGCCCTTTGTATAAGATTTATGTGGCTTTTACTTGCTCCACCTGATGATCTTTTAACGGTGCCAAAGCTTTCTCCTCTTCCGCCGAATGAGCGGGTGATAATATACATAAACCTTGCCGCTTTTTGAATATCAGTCATTCCCTCATAATCAAGCATTTGTTCAAATATTTCTCTGCTGCCAAGCATAAAGCTCATTTCTCT